>ENA-ORBV01011394-ORBV01011394.1-microbial-mat-metagenome-genome-assembly--contig:-NODE-11394-length-13968-cov-7.115326_pt1 | contig 13968 bp, 18 predicted proteins | sample MGYA00237777_ERZ505514 | MGnify/ENA primary metagenome ERZ505514 (study PRJEB26160, sample SAMN06269048) | microbial mat metagenome | isolation source: Oligotrophic lake microbial mat | place...
ATGGCCGTGGCGAACGCGGTGGTCGTGACTCCGGCCGGAATCATTCCCGGCCATCGGGCGATGAAGGGCACGCGGAATCCGCCCTCCCACGTGCTGACCTTCCCTTCCTTAAACGGCCCCGACGAACCGCCATCGAGTCCCTTTCCGAGCCAGGGGCCGTTGTCAGACGTGAACATAACCAGCGTATTGCGCTCAATGCCGAGTTCCTTGAGTGCCTTGAGTATTTCTCCACACGACGCGTCGATCTCCTCGATCGTGTCGCCATACAGCCCGCGCCGGCTCCGGCCCTTGAACTCCTTGCTCGCAAACAACGGCACGTGCGGCATCGCGTGGGCGAGATAAAGGAAGAACGGCTTGTTCTGCCTCACCTGATCGCGAATGAACCCGATTGACTCGTCCGTGTACTGCCGCGTCAACTGCGTCTGGTCAGGCTCGTGATCCGGATTCGTCACCTCGAAATCGCGAATGAGCGGGTGCGGCGGGTCGCCCTTGAAAGTCGGGTTGTCCGGCTGAGCCCAGGGACTCATGTCGTTTGAATAAGGAATTCCGAAATACCTGTCGAAACCGTGGTTGAGCGGTAACTGCTCGCGTCTGGCGCCAAGATGCCATTTGCCGACGCACATGGTCGCGTAGCCGGCCTCGCGCAGCACCTCCGCCATCGTGACTTCGCTGTCGGGCAGGCCGCCTGAAGACTTGGGAATGAGCACCCGGGCCATCCCGCTGCGAATCGGATAACGCCCTGTCAGAAGGGCCGCGCGGCTCGGAGTGCAGACCGATGAGGCAACATAAAATTGCGTGAGCTTCATCCCCTCGGCGGCCAGCCGATCGAGGTGCGGACTGGCAATGGTGGGATGCCCGTAAGTGCCCAGGTCGCCATAGCCCATGTCGTCGGTAAAAATGAGGACAATGTTCGGCTTTTCCGCCAAGAGGGCCGGCGACCAGGCAAGTAACGAACCCAGGAGAAACGCGGTCGTCAGGGGAAATCGCATGGTGCATGGCAATCGAAGCGATGCGGAGGGTGCAAGCGTTTCTGTCGTATTCTTCATATTGGAGATTGGGAAAAGGGGCCGGTATCAAAATCCGGATTGTGCACGGGCAGCGCAGGAACTTCGGCCCGGCAGACCCAACCATCCCGAAGACGATGACGCGGCTACAGTACCAGCATCGCTGCCGGGAATATATCACACCTTGGTGTCATTCCCGGCTGTCCCTGCAACGGCTACTCTCGCCTCTCACCGTTGGACATTGCTACGCCTGACACTTTCGCGACCCATGAGCCTTCCTCACTCGACGCCAACGTCAGCACCGGCGCCCCCTTGCCTGGCGGCCTCCGCAAACCAGACCGAATGGTTCAGCCGCGAAGTGCATGCCCATGACGCGCAGTTAAAGTCTTACCTCCGCGGTTTCTTTCCCAGCGTCAGGGATATCGACGACGTGGTGCAGGAGTCCTACCTGCGAACCTGGAGGGCCCGGCTCGGGCAGCCGATTCGCTCCGCAAAGTCGTTCCTCTTTGAAATCGCCCGCAACCTGGCGGTGGATGGGATTCGCCGAAAAGGCGTTTCACCGGAAATTCATTGTCCTGATTTGGACGCGCTGCCCGTCAGGGAAGAAAAGCCCGGCGTGGAGGACACCGTTTGCACCAACGAGGAACTGGACCTCCTCGCGCAGGCGATCCAGTCTCTCCCGACCCGCTGCCGTGAAGTCATGATTCTCCGTCAAATCAAAGGACGTTCCCAAAAAGGAAATCGCGAGCGCGCTCCATCGCTCTGAATTGAGCGTGCAAACCTATATCGTGAGGGGACTTCGGCGTATGGAGGAGTTCATGCGCAAATATCACGTCAGCCGATGAACCAAACTCAGCACACGCCCCGCGAGATCGTGCCGCCGGTTTACGAAAATGCGCTCTCGGAAGAGGAGTTCCACGATCTCATAGGCTACCTGTTGGGCAGCGCCACCGAACCGCTCGATTAACGAGGCTCGCAACTTGATGTTTTTCACCACCCACCCGCCAGGCTCGTCCTTGGCGGAACAACGCTCCCTCGGACCAATGAAACCATTCACGCGCTTCCTGGCCGCACTTCTCATTATCGCTCTGGCAGCCCGGGCCGTTTCTGCCCAGTCCGGGACCGCTGCGACCCCGCGTCCTCCAAACATCGTCATCATCTTCACCGACGATCAGGGCTATGGCGATGTCGGCGTGTATGGGGCGAAGGGATACACGACGCCCCACCTCGACCGGCTGGCGAGTGAGGGGACCCGGTTCACCAACTTCCATGTCGCCCAAGCCGTGTGCTCGGCGTCGCGCGCCGCGCTTCTGACCGGCTGTTATCCCGAGCGCGTCGGCATCAGCGGCGCGCTGGGTCCCCAATCGGAACACGGGCTTAACCCGACGGAGACCACCCTGGCGGAGCTGCTGCGAAACCAGGGTTATGCCACGGGAATGGCGGGCAAGTGGCACCTCGGCCACCACCCGCCGTTTCTTCCCCCCCATCACGGTTTCGACGAGTCGTTCGGCCTCCCCTACTCAAATGACATGTGGCCGCATCACCCTGTGCCGAACCCGAAAGCCCTCCGTCCTCCCCTTCCCCTGCTCGAAAACGGCCAGGTGATCGACAGTGAGAATCACGCCGGCCAAGCAGCGTAATCTTACAACCTGGTACACCGAACGCGCGGTGGAATTCATCAATCGGCATAAGGAGCAGCCGTTTTTCTTTTATCTCGCCCATTCAATGCCCCACGTGCCCTTGTTTGTGAGCGATAAGTTCGAGGGTAAATCCGAACTCGGACTCTATGGCGACGTGATCATGGAAATTGACTGGTCCGTGGGCGAAGTGCTGCGCGCACTGGAACGCCACGGTCTTGCTGAAAACACTCTCGTGATCTTCACGAGCGACAACGGACCCTGGCTCAGCTATGGCGAGCACGCCGGCAGCGCCGGCCCGCTTCGCGAGGGGAAGAGCACGGCATGGGAAGGCGGCACCCGCGTGCCCTGTCTGATGCGCTGGCCGGATAGAATCCCCGCCGGTGCCGTGAATAATCACTTTCTCATGACAATCGACCTTCTGCCAACAATCGCCGGTCGCATCGGTGCTCCCCTGCCGGAATTGCCGATCGACGGACGCGATGTCTGGCCGTTGATTGCAGCTGAAGCAGGTGCGCGCACTCCGCACGAAGCGTATCCTTTTGGGCCTCCTACAACCGGTTGCAGGCAGTGGTAACCGGAGATGGCCGATGGAAACTCGTCCTGCCCCACGAATACCGCACCCTCGCCGGCAAGCCGGGGGGCCGCAGCGGGAAGCCGGCGGAGTATGTCACCGCCACGATCGAAGCGCCGCAGCTCTATGACCTTCAAAATGACCACGGTGAAACGAAGGACTCAGCGAGCTCCCACCCCGCGATGGTGGCACGGCTCCTCTCTTTCGCGGAAGAATTCCGCGACGAGCTGGGCGATATTCTGACGGGGCGTAAAGGTCGCAGCAATCGCGAACCTGGAAGGCAATAAAAAGGGCCACTACCGGAGTCGGCCGCACTCGGCTCCGACATCACCGTTCAGTCCTCATATCGAATTCGTGTGGGGTTCATACAAACAACACCTTCGTGTTATTCTAAGCCGCTTTGGAGCTGCTATGATAGGTCACCGCGTGGTCGCGGAAACGAAAGTGCCCAAAAGTCGATCCCTGAACCCCTGAACTCCCCAATCCCGTCATCCCATGAATAGATTCTATCTAGCGCTTATTTTGGTTGGCATCGCCACCGCAGGCTCCACCTCAGCCGCGAACGCAGTGAAAGCATCGGAGTCCATCGAAATGGATCCGTTCGACGTGACAGCCAATCCAGCCAATGGCTACATGGCCACGAACGCCATCTCGGGCACCGCGATGAACATGCCGTTGAGAGAAGTGCCCATGGCCATCAACGTCATCACATCGGAATTTCTCGATGACTCTCTGGTCGGAGGACTCAATCGCGTCTTCGATTACAATTCGTCCATCACGCAGACCTTTCGCCCCCAGACAGGCAACACCAATGCCCGCTTTTCCATCAGAGGGTTCTTGAATCGGAATCTGCTGGTGGATGGGGTGATGGGTGGACACGTCGTGCCTACCTACATGATCGACCGTGTCGAGGTCGTCAAAGGACCTAATACCCTCTATGGACAGTCAGACCCCGGCGGTTTGATCAACATCGTCACCAAGCGCCCCGGGGGCAAGGGGGCCGCCCAAGTGACGCAAAAGATCGGTCAGCAAGCCCTCCGCGAAACGATCGTGGACGTCGACATGCCGAGGATCAACAACCAGCTCAATGTACGTGTGCTCGGAGCCTATCGGGAGTCGGTTGGCTGGCGCCCTGCAGACGGTGGTGAGACACGCTTCATCGGGCTGATGGCGGACTACGACCTGACGCCCAACACTCGGTTGCTTTTTCATCACAGTGACACCAAGGTCAAAGGGGTGCCCACGGAACGCGGCACTTGGGCCTTCGAACAGATCCCCACCGATCTAAACGCCGACGGAGTAATTACCAACGTCGTGGTTGACGGAATTCGGGAGACCACCGCCCGCTACAACAACACTTTCCTCCCCCGCAACTGGTCCTCGGCGACACATCAGGACTACGCAGAAGAGACAGTCGCCTTCACTCAGATCGGCATACGCCATCGCTTCAATGAGGCGGTGTATCTCCAGTATGGGTTCTCCCGGAGCGATATGATGTTCGACATACTACGGTACCGGGAGATGAATACTTTTAGCCCCGCCGGAGTGGTCAATGCGCAGTACGGCTCGGGAGGAGGGCCTTCCACGATAGATGCCCATACCTTGAACATCCATCTCGATCTGTTCACTGGTCCGCTGCATCACCGCATCCTTTTGGGCGGACGCCATACCCACGATGAAAATTCGTTCCATGGTTTCACCATAAACGGGAACACCGCCCCGCACCGGGCGATTCTTCAATCGATGAGGGACGCAGGCCGCAATATCCGTCTCACGTTGACCAAGGAAGAGGTTCTGGCGGGGGTAAGAATTTGGGAAGAAGAGATGCCAACGACGGCCGAAATCAGGTCGCTGGGCACAAGAGGGACCAATATTAATTATGCCACCCAAGATATCGCGACTTTTTATTTGACCGACAACATGGCCGTGGGCAACGGCCGCTTGAAACTGATCGGTGGGGTGCGCCATGTTAAATTTGAAGATGCGGCCTTTTCGTTTGAAGGCGTCCGATCGAGCAACCCAATCAATAGAGGCGACACGAGCATCCAGTTTGGAGCCGTCTATGACCTGACTGCGAATCTTAATGTATTCTCAAACTACGCCACTGCATACAATCCCAATCGCTTTAATCCTAACACCGAAGAGTTCTTCCCTCCCGAGGAATCCACCGCATACGAGGTCGGATTCAAGTTCGAAAACCTCTGGAGTGGACGCATGGGTGGTTCTGTTTCCTATTTCAACATCAGAAAGGAAAACGTACTTAGGAGTGGCACCCACCCGATCATTCTGGTTCCTTTCACCGAGCTTTCGAACGATGAGGCAACCGGCATTGAAACAGAGCTGTTTTTCAATATCAGCGACAACTGGAACACGGTTATCAACTACAGTAATCTCGACGCAAAGACGGTGGAGAGCCTTACGGTACCCGTTGGGCTGGCGCTGGAGGGCGCACCGCCCGATCGACTGACCTTCTGGACAAGCTATCATATCGACCGCGGCCCCCTGAATGGGCTGCGCTTTGGCGGCGGGATTGTCTGGGCCAATGGCCCGATTCAACAGTTCAATAATAGCCCAGACCGGCTGGTCGTCGAGGACGGCTATTCCCAGGTCGATCTCTTCGCGCGCTATGGAACGAATATCCTGGGCAAGGACGTGACTTTCGGTGTCAACGTGGACAACGTTAACGACGTCTTCTACATGCGCGCCCGCGCCATGACCAACACTCCCCGCCAGACGGTGTTCTTCGCGCGAATCGATTTATGACATTTTACCGATGCTTCTCCGAATCCATTTTCCGACAGAGAACAGCGGGCTCTGTCAGTGCCTTGATCCTCCTCATCGCCCTTGCCTGTCCCGCCGCGTCTCAGGCCGCCGAGCGCCCGAATATTGTCGTTATCCTCACGGATGATCTCGGCTACGGCGACCTCGGGTGTTTTGGCAGTCCCACGATCCAGACGCCAAATCTGGACCGGATGGCTGCCGAGGGCCTCAAGCTGACTTCGTTCTACGCACAGCCATCGTGCACGCCCGCCCGCGCGGCTCTGCTCACCGGGCGGCTGCCGATGCGCTCGGGTCTGTTTCGAGTAATCTTTCCCGAGGAGGATTTCGGTTTGCCGCAAGAGGAACTCACGATCGCAGAGGCTCTCAAGGAGCACGGCTACAAGACTGCGGCCATCGGAAAATGGCATCTCAACCCAACTCACACGGCTTTGACGAGTACTATGGGCTGCTCTACAGCAACGACATGATTCCACCTTGGGTGCCAACGGACATCCCGTTGCGGCTGGTGCGGAACCTGGAGACTCTGGAGGGGCCGGTCGACCAGACGGTATTGACCAGGGATTATACCGACGAAGCCATTCGACACATCCGGCTATGGAAGGGCGATCCGTTCTTCATTTATCTCGCGCACACGATGCCGCACAAGCCGCTTTATGCCTCCAAACAGTTCCTGAACACCTCACGCCGCGGGCTGTACGGCGACGTCATCGAGGAGCTGGACTGGAATGTGGGCCGGGTCCTGCAAGCGCTGAAGGATGAAGGCCTCGACCAGAAGACGCTGGTAATCTTCACCAACGACAACGGCCCATGGCTTGTACTGAAGCAGCATGGGGGATCGGCGGGCCCGTTGCGCGGCGCAAAAGGATCCACTTACGAGGGAGGCATCCGTGTTCCGTTCATTGTCCGCTGGCCGGGCCGGATCCCCGCTGGAACAGCTTCGTCGGACCTCGCGACCGTTATGGATTTCCTTCCGACCTTTGTTTCGATGGCCGGCGGAACGCTGCCCAAGGATCTTAAGCTCGACGGGGAGGACATCAGCCCGCTTCTCTTCAATGGAGAAAACCGGCACTACCAGCGAAGAATGTTCTATTATCGCGGGCCGGATCTGGAGGCCGTTCGTGAAGGCGACTGGAAGTTCCGGCTTGACGCGAGGGATCCGGCCGCGGAGGTGGAGCTCTTCAATCTAGAGCTTGACGTCTCCGAAGCATTCAATCTGGCGGAAACGTTCCCCGATAGAGCCGCCGAAATGAAAAAACTGTTGGATCAAGAACGGGAGGAAATGATTCCCGGACCGGCGTACCAGGCCGCCATCGAAGGTCGCGATATGATTCGAAGCATTTATAATCCGCGTGGCGGAGTGAAGCTCGAAGCGCCGGGACCCGAAATCAGGTAGTTACCGGCAAGCACGACACCGCAAACAGAACACTGAAGAAGGTGGGCAACATGCATGCAATGATCCGTATCCAGCGAGTGAGTCTTTCTATTATAATGCTGCTCGGCGCCGTCGGCGCTGTGGCTGGTTCCGAGAAGCCCCCAAATGTCGTCATCATTCTGGCGGACGACATGGGGTACGGGGACTTGAGCTGCTACGGCGCCACCCGCATCGCCACGCCGCACCTCGACCGCTTGGCAGCGGACGGCAGACGCTTCACCGATGCCCACGCCCCCGGCGCGGTCTGCGTTCCGTCACGCTATGGTTTGATGACCGGGCGATATCCGTTCCGCGTGGCCAATATGAGCACCCGGAACGGGCCGGTGATCGAAGACGGGCGGATGACGATCGCGTCTTTGCTGCAGGATAACGGTTACACGACGGCGATGATCGGTAAATGGCACCTGGGCTTCGACGGCGGCAATGATTTCGATTACGCGCAGCCGCTGCGCGGCGGTCCGACGGATCGCGGGTTTGACTCGTTCTTCGGCATCCCGGCATCCACCGACATCCCGCCGTATTTCTACATTCGGAATGATCGGGTGGTGACGGCGCCGTCGGTTCCGATCGAAGAAAACTACTCACCTGGCTGGACCCGGCGGCCAGTGCAGGGGGCTTTCTGGCGTGCAGGAGTGATCGCGCCGGACATGAAACTCGAGGAAGTGATGCCGGCCTTCACAAGAGAGGCCATCTCATGGATCGAGCGACACGGGAAGGCCGGCAGCTCCAACCCATTTTTCCTGTACGTCGCCTTCAGCGCGCCGCACACGCCCTGGCTGCCTGAGCCCCGTTTTCGAGGACGGAGCGGTGCCAGCCTGTATGGCGATTTTGTCATGCAAGTGGATGACTCCGTCGGCGCCATTCTCAAGAGCCTGAGCCGGGCCGGATTCGAGAAGGACACGCTGGTAATTTTTTCGAGCGACAATGGTCCCGTCTGGCTGCCCACAGACCGGGTGCGCTTCGGACATTCCTCCGCCGGCATTTACCGGGGAATGAAAGGCGACGCATGGGAAGGTGGCCACCGGGTGCCATTCATCGCCCGCTGGCCCGGTCGAATCACCCCGGGCAAGGTCAATCCAGAGACGATCTCGCTGGTGGACCTGCTCGCGACGTTTGCTGCGCTGGTCGCCAAAGAACTGCCCGAGAAGGCGGGCGAGGACAGCTTCAACCTCATGCCGCTGCTGCTGGAGAGTGATTCCCGTTTCAGCCGCGAAGCCACCATCGCGCTTTCATCTGGCGGGACGCCGACCATCCGGCAGGGCGATTGGAAGTTGATTCCCGAGCTGGGTAGCCGCGGTCTCAGCGAGCCTCGCGCCCTGGAGCCCGAACCTAATGGGCCAACCGGACAGCTGTACAACCTGGGAACGGATCCCTCGGAGGCCCGGAACATCTGGCAGGAGCACCCCGAGGTGGTGGCTCGGCTGACGACGTTGCTCCAAACCTACCAGCAGAGAGGCCGCAGCCGGCCAATCGACTGACCGAGGAAGAGAGTTCATGTTACGTCAACGATCAGGATGTCTGCGAAACGCGTCAGCAAGCCGTTCGCCGGTCACATCGGGGACGTTCGCAATGCTCTGCGGGATATTTTTCGCCTTCCCTCTCATTGGGACTGCGCACGAACGGACCGTTCTGACCCACTCATTTTCTCTGGGTGCTTCCGCGCCCGGGCCCAAGCTGCGACTGCTGATCACAGATGCCGCGACCGGTGAGCCGATCGCGGCCCGGGTCAGCATCGTCGTGGATGGGAGGGACTATACACCGGATTGGGTGGATGAGAACGGGATCCGGTTCACCTCACTGCACATCTCGAAGAAACAATCGTTCACCGCAATCTATGCAAGAGGAGTGGGTCCCGTGGAAATTTCGTTGCCGCCGGATGCGGATCGGGTGGAGGTGACGGCGGTCAGAGGATTTGAATACCTGCCGTCCACATCCGCCAGTGTCGTCAAAGAGAGGCAGGTGGACATCGCGCTGCCGATGAAGCGGTGGTTAAACCTGACGGAGCAGGGGTGGATCACCGTCGACGAGCATTTGCACTACGATCGGATCGATCCGACCGACGACCGGCGATGGCTCGAGATGCTCGCGGGGGACGGGCTCACGGCCGGACATAATCTGGTTCTCAAGGGGGGGGCTTGGTCCCGGGCCTCTGGGCCCGGCAGTATGCCTACGGCCCTGCAGGTCAGGCAACGGATGGTGAGCGCTTGATCGTTCCGGGCGAAGAGTACCGGGATACGGAACGAGGCCACATCAATCTCCTGGGGGTACGCGAGGTGATCGAACCGGTATCGACGGGAGGCATTGGCTTTCCCAAGGTTCTTGAGAATTCTCCTCCCCTTCACGACGTTTTGAACCGGGCCCGATCCCTTGATGCGCTGGTGGGCGTGGCCCACGCCGGAATTTTCGGCCGGCACGCGACGGCGGTCGCGGATGTCGTGCTGGGAGCAGTGGATTTCTGGGAATTGAGCAATGGATTCATCTACAGCACGGAGACGTGGTACCGGCTTATGAACTGTGGCTATTTCATTCCGCCGGCGGCCGGGACGGATCTTCCGATCCTCCCTTACAGGGACAAATGGCAGCCAATGCTCGGCGCCGTACTCAACTATGTGAATACAGGAGGGAAAACAGATTTCAGCTCATTCAAGGAAGCGATGGCAAAAGGAGAGGGTTTCATCACGGGGGGTCCCATTATCGGCATTGAGGTGGACGACCGGACGGCCGGAGAGACGGTGAAAGTGCCGCCAAGCGGTGGATTCATTACGGTTCGCGGACACCTTTTCTCACCCAGAGTGCCGGGCGGTCTTGCGCTGATCCGCGACGGAGTAGAAGTGCCGGTGCCAATCCGTAAGACGGTCAACAACTCGGTCTATGAATGGAGATTCGAAGCCCAGGTCCACTTTGAACGCAGCGGCTGGCTTGCGGTGCAGGGCCGGGGGTCTCCGATCATGGCGCAGGGAATCCAAGCCATGGCTCATACTGGTGCTGTACAAATTATCGTGGGGGATCGGCCTGTCCGCTCGGCGCCGGACCGGGATCAGCTCGTGCGAGAACTCAGGATGAAGCGCAACCACTACGCGGCACACGGCATTTATCGCACTGAAGCCGAGCGTGATCATGCACTTGACCTCCTGGACCGTGCGATCGAGGTCCTGGTACGAAGGTGAACCCGTCCGGTTTCGCGGGATGCCCGGAGCGAGTCGGGATCACCGACGGCGCACCCATGTTCACCGCCATGGAAGTCGAGCGCCCTTATTTATTTATCTGTTGGCCGATCAGAGGCCAAGCAGCCGCTTACTGCCCTGCAGATGTCGCGCGGGGGCGCTGCCAAGGAACGGCACCACCGCGTTGAATGTGCCGGGCGAGCGCTGCTTTGAGTTCGGCAGCAAGCTTGGGATGTCGGTCGATCACGTTCGTCTGCTCCTAGGGATCAGTCTCGAGGTTATAGAGTGAAAGACCAACTGGACACCGAGCTTCGCATACTGACGATACAGCTCCGGAAACCGGATGTCATAGCAGATTAAAAGTCCGCACCGGACCCCATTAACGTCGAACGCAGCGAAATGATCGCCCGGCGAGTAGTGTTTCAGATCACCGACTGTGCAAAAACGCTTGTCATAAGGGTCGACGATCGTGCCGGCAGAATCGATTACGTAGAGTGAGTTGTACGGCTTGTGGTTGCCACTCAGCCGATGAGAGGCCCCCAAAATGACCCAGACTTGCAGCTTCCGCGCCAACGCGAGAATCTTCTCCAGCTCTACGCGCTGTTGCGCCCAGGGAAAGTCATCGAGCTATATCCAATCGGCTGCTACATAACCGGAGAGGGCGGTCTCTGGAAAGTGAACGATGTCCGCCCCGAGCGCCTTCGCCTCGCTCATTTGCCGGCGAATCCATTCTCCATTGGCAACCACATCTCCCGAGACGGGGAACTGGCAGGTGCCAACCCGGAGCTCTGCGCCCAGGCCGTATCCAGCCAGACCGCAAAAACATGCGGCCACAAATGCAGTCAAACCGACTTTACGCAGGGTTGTATTCATTTGAGATCGTCGACGTTTCAGGCGTCATGGCTTTTGGCAGCGGAACCTGCCGGGGTGTTCCCAGATACGCAATGAGATCCCGAATGTCGTCGTCGGACATCATCTTCAATAGTCCGTCCGGCATCATGAAAACCGGGTCGTCCCGGCTTTCGAGATCAAGACGGACATCGATCCAGACGGCTCACACAAGCCAGAATAGCGCGCCACGAAGCGCCTCCTCGGAACAGCTTCTGGCTACCGGATCAACGCCAGCAGGCGACTGCGGCTCGCGACGCCGAGCTTCTTGTATATATGCGTGAGCTGGCCCTTGACCGTGTTGACGCTCTTTCGCAAGTGGCCAGAGATTTCCTGGTTGCTGTGCCCCGCGAGCAGCAGACGCACGATGTCGCGCTCAGCCGCCGTAAGTTCGCCCAGCATGGAGTGAATCGGCAGGCTGAAACCGCGTTCCAGGGTGTCGCCCCGACGCGAAAGATAGACCACGAATCCCGGCTTCGCCGCGGAGGAAGCCGTCTCCGTCTGCAGCGTGAGATTCGCTGCGAGCTCGGGGTACTTGGGATGGAGCCGCCGGATGTCGAAATGCTGCTGCGGCGGCGAGGAGGAACTCGAACGCCGGCCAAGCAACCGCTTCTTCAATTCCGCGCATGCGTCCAGGATCTCGTCCGGTACGCGGAACACGTCCCGACACCGGTACGCGCGTGCCTCCTGCGGGCCGAAATTCCACATCGCGCATTGCTCCATGCCTTCCCGGTTCACATAGACCGGCTTCAATTCGAGATTCAGAAACAAAAGCGCGAACGGGAGGTGGTCGCTGAACTCCTCCAGCCAATGCCGCCGCACGCGCTCTTCTTCCTGCGAGATAAGCCGGGTGTGCACGGTCTCAATATGGGGATGTAGCTCCTGCAGCAGTCTGAACTCGTCCTCGCTGAAATCGCCTTGGGCCTCCGTTCTCCGCAGCGCAATTTCCGAGCAGACGTTCGCACCATCCCAGAACAACGCCACCGCGAGGTGATGCCAGCCGCCCGGGGCGAGATAATCCTGGAAAAAAGCCGTTCGCCGCAGCTGGCCGGGATCAGAGATGACATCGGAAAGCCGGTAGAGTTTGAGCTTCTCGCGCTGCGCCAAAACGAACTGTGGAGTCATATCCACTTGGCGGCGTCCTTCAAACCACGCCGTCGGCCGGGATGCGTTGGCGGTGGAAAAAATCTTCGCCGCCTGCCATGAGGAGGCAAAATCGAAGAAATTGAGGTAGACGATCAATGCATCATGAGGAGCGGCTTCGCCGAGCAGTGCGCGCAGTGCGGTCCAAAATTGGTTAACATCGGTCGAGGCGTGAAGCCGCAGCAGGTGGCGTCGGATCCCGGGGTCCTGCAGTCGCGGAACGCGCGTGCGAATCGAGAGAGAAGCTTGCATAACCATGGCTTGGCACTCCTGGAGTGCCTTTAGAGGGGGCAAAGACGGGGTTTGGGAATTGGGAGAATCCACTGCGCTCGCGGAGCGAAAGCAACCGGATTCCAAAAAGGTCCCATCGGTGACGCGGGCCGATAGCGTTAACGATTTCTTCGGCAGGGAAAGACCACACCTTGGTGTGATTCTAGAATCGGGCTATTTTCCTTATGCTGTCCGCTATACCAAAGAACATGACAGGGATGCCTCCGAATCAAATACCCCTGTTAGCATAACAGCCCCTTTTGCTTGCGATGAGATTCGCCGTTATCCTGTCTCAAACTCGGTCTAGCCTATGACGCAGTTGGCTTACCCACTTCCTCTCAAATCAGATTAAAAAATGACCATCCATTCTGCGCTGCTTGTCGCGGCAGCTTTGGCTGCTGCTCCAGTTACTTCCACCATTTCCAACCGGACTGGGCAGGAAGAGTCTGTCGTCTGGCTGTCACTTTTCGATGGGGAGACGTTGAACGGATGGCGTGCGAGCGAGGAACCGGGAACATTCCGCGTGCACGATGGAGCTATAGTTGTGAAGGGCCCTCGTTCGCACCTGTATTATATCGGACCGGTGCAGCAGCATGACTTTAAGAATTTCGAGCTGACGCTTGAGGTGAGGACGTTTCCCAGCTCGAACTCGGGAGTTTACTTCCACACCGAGTGGCAAGCGATCGGGTTTCCCCAAAAGGGCTATGAAGTTCAGGTGAACAATTCCCACAAGGATCCCAGTCGCACGGGCGGATTGTGGGGGATCCAGAACAACCTGAAGAACGTAGCTGCCGACAACCAATGGTTTACGCTCACCATCAGGGTTGAAGGTAAGCGCGTTGTCACGAAGGTCGGCCAAACGGTCGTCGCCGACTACACCGAGGAGGAGAACCCCGTGCGCAATGCCCGCGTGGCCCATCGGCGGATCGGCAGCGGCACGTTCGCACTGCAGGGTCACGACCCCGGCAGCGAAACACACTTTCGCAGCATCCGGGTGCGCGTCCTGCCATAAAGGCGGCGCTGGTCCTCTCCAACGCTGCCAGCGCACTCCTTCCTTCTCTCCGCCATCCCACAC
>ENA-ORBV01011395-ORBV01011395.1-microbial-mat-metagenome-genome-assembly--contig:-NODE-11395-length-13967-cov-12.659395_pt1 | contig 13967 bp, 8 predicted proteins | sample MGYA00237777_ERZ505514 | MGnify/ENA primary metagenome ERZ505514 (study PRJEB26160, sample SAMN06269048) | microbial mat metagenome | isolation source: Oligotrophic lake microbial mat | place...
CCTGGACACCGTAGCAGGCATTGATCAATTAATTGATCAAGGTGCCCCACTCCCCACCGCCCTCCAGCACTACTACAACAGCAACTTTGCCGAAGCGGAACAACTGTGTCGTCAGGTGTTGCAGCAGCAGCCCGATCGCGTAGAAGCGCTGCAAATTCTAAGTGTGTCGCTGTGTCGTGCGGGTCAATTGATCGCGGCAATCCCTTATCTTCAGCGGCTTGTGCAGTTACAGCCTGATGCGGCTGAGGGGTGGGGCAATTTGGGTACAGCATTGCGGGAGCAAGGGCGCATTGAGGACGCGATCGCCCATTTCCACTGTGCGATCGTGCTGAAGCCCGACTATGCCGATGCTCATTACAATTTGGCGCTGGTACTCCAAGAAGACGATCGGCTGGAAGATGCCCTCTTTCACAGCCAGCAGGTGCTGGCGCTAAAACCGGACTTTGCCGATGGTTTTTACAACCAGGGCTTTATTTTGCGGCGGTTGGGTCGCTTGGAGGAGGCGATCGCGAACTACCGCACTGCCATTCAGCTTGATCCAAATTCGGCGGGGGCACATAAAAACTTGGGTCACGCGCTGTTGCTCACAGGCGATTTGCGGCAGGGCTTTCAAGAGTACGAGTGGCGCTGGCAACAGTTTGGTTGGACACCGCGATCGTATGCACAGCCATTGTGGGATGGGTCACCGCTTAATGGCAAAACGATTCTCCTTCATGCTGAGCAAGGGTTTGGGGATACGATGCAATTCATTCGCTATGCCACTCTAGTTAAACAGTTGGGAGGGCGTGTCGTTGTTGAGTGTCAGCCATCCTTACTCACGCTCCTGGACACCGTAGCAGGCATTGATCAATTAATTGATCAAGGTGCCCCACTCCCAGCCTTTGATGTCCACGCACCGTTGCTCAGCCTGCCCCATCTGTTGGGCACGACACTGGAGACGATTCCCGCCAACATCCCTTACCTCCAAACATCCCTTCCTTTACTTCCCCTTCTCCCCTCACCCGTTCGGCTGAGCGCTCACGTCGAAGCCCTCACCCCTCACTCCTCACTCAAAGTCGGCATTGTGTGGACGGGCAATCCCGACCATAAAAACAACCGCTACCGTTCCTGTGCGATCGACCAGTTTCTTGCAGTGTGTCAATTGCCAGGAGTCGCGTTCTACAGCTTGCAAAAAGGGGCAGACGAAGACTTACAGGCAGTTTCCACAGGGTTAGTTCAAGATGTGGGGCAGCACCTGCACAATTTTAGCGACACGGCAGCAGCGATCGCCCAACTCGACCTGGTAATCACCATTGATACGGCTGTGGCACACCTCGCAGGTGCATTGGGCAAACCTGTATGGTTGTTGTTGTCCTTCGCACCCGATTGGCGCTGGCTGCTAGAGCGCGACGATAGTCCCTGGTATCCCACCATGCGGCTTTTTCGGCAACGCCAACGCGGGCACTGGCAAGGCGTATTTGAGCGAGTCGCAGCGGCGTTATGGCAGTGGGTGGAGACTGGAAATAAGGCAGGGCGCTGAAGCTGATACCCCATTCATCACGACTAACAGGCTCCCTACTTAATCCGCGAGTTTTTCTAACAGCACTTCATTCCCTTGATGCAATCGTTTGAGCTTGCTGCCAAAGAGATTTGTAAAGGCATCGATCGCGCTCTTCGGCAGCATTGGAGTGATGCTAGAAGCTGTATTAAACCCATAGCCAGCAAAGGCAATCATGCCGCCAATCGTTAATAAGCCCCAACTTAAAACGGCGATTTCTAAGAGTTCACTTGCAGTCGCTACGCCGCCTACAAAAATTAATTGATAGCTACGATACGGCTGCGATCGCAACACATCACGAGGAACACCTGCAATTGTCTGCACTTTTTCAGCCGCTCCCGTGCGGACAATGTTTGCCTCAAACTGCTCTAAAAGCGTCTGGCTATTCGCTGATGTTTCAACGTACTGGATGCAGTCTAAACGTGCAGTTTCGTGAAGCAAAAGATTGTCCAACAGCCAGCAAGTAATGCGACCATCTCGACTGCCAATTTCTAACGCCTTCAAGTTTTCGAGTGTCTGAAATCGCTGGAGATGTTTCGCTAGAAACTGCAAATCAACGTCAGCGTTACCAGAAAATTGATAGCCTTTCGTCAGCCTTTGGTGCTGGTTAGTAACTTTCGCCAGCTCTACGATCGCCTCTGAAAAGTCTGGTTGCAACCTTACAGCTTTTTGTAACTGTGGCATTGCCTGCTCAAAGCGCTGCTGTTTATGAAGAACCGTACCAAGATTGAAATGAACTCTAGCAAGGTCAGTAGTAGAAAGCACAGGATGAAGGTCGATCGCCTTCTGAAAATAAACGCCTGCCTGCTCAAGATCGCCCTGTTGATGGAACGCTGAACCAAAATTGTTATAAGCAGCGGCGAGAATATTTTTCACGTGATCACGTGTGGCAGGTTCTGCCACCATACCCAGTTCATAAAGCGAAATTGCTTCGAGGTAGCACGCCTGAGAGAGATAGTCGTTTGCTAACTGTTGCCAATTCAAAAGGGCAGCGAATGCAGCCGTCAAAGGCGTTTTTCTGAATTTTTCCATCAGATAGCTAAACCGATCTTGCTCTAGCTTTCGTCGCAGTAAATGAAGCGCTTTTTCCTCCGGTGGTGTTTCATCCTGGTATTGGTCAGGGGCAGTTTGAAATTTCTTGAGCTGTCGATCGAAGTTGTTGCCGGGATACCGAATATACTCAACGGTTTCGATTTCAACCTTAAGTACCTTGAAAAACTTTGCCATCCACAAATCATAGGAAACATCTTCACAGCCACCAATTTGTTTATAAACAGGTGCTTCAGGAAAGCCTTCAATAAATTCATGACAATCCCGGCGAATGCATAGATTGAGGGCAAGCGTATTTTCGATCGCGGCTTTCCAATAGGGATGAAGCGGATCTTGCATTTTTACACCCGTCCGCACAACGCCGATTGGATGGGGTGGTAGCATCAGTGGATATGATTGATCGCCAACCGTGATCTCAACTCTTTTCAGCGCTGTCTCCTTTGGATCAGGCTGATGATTGAGCAACAGAAAACAGAGGTAGAGATGTTCTTTGAAAACTAAATCATCACCATCACAAAAAAAGAGTATATCGCCCTTTGCAATCTTCGCGCCCGTATTTCTGGCAGGACCAATGCCTAAGCTTCTAAAGTGCTTAATCACCTTAAAATAAGGTCTGTTTTGACCAAACTCTTCAAGCAATGCGGGTGTGCGATCGGTCGAAGCCTCATCCACCACAATCAGTTCAGAGTTGACTGGATGATTACCACTGTACTGCTCGTGAAAAAAGGCAATGCTGGCATCAATGCTTTCTAAGGTGCGAATAATTTCGTTCTCTTTATTCAGCACTGGAACGATAACAGAAAATGATGTGATCATGCCTTTGATCTCGTTGTTCAACTGTGTGGAAACGCTAACCTAACCCTTGAGCGGCGAACCAATTTGCATCACTCGAATTGATTCGCCACTGCCAATATGAGTTTGCCCCATTGGTACCACAGCTAACCCACTTGTACCCGCTAAATTGATCAAATTCCCCGAACTATGGCTACCACCTGCCAACGCAAACTCATACAGCCCATCCACTAAGTGCAGTTGCCCCCAAAGGTACGATTCCCGCTTGCCGTCCGATCGCAAATCAACTTGCGTTTTCGCCCTCACAAACGTTGGCTTCCAGGCAGCTTCAGGCAAACCTGACAGCTTTCGCAAGGCTGGTTCCACAAACCGCCAGAAGGTGACCAGTGCGGAGACTGGGTTGCCAGGAAGACCGAAGTAGAGTTTTGGGGAGTGGGGAGTAGGGAGTGGGGAGTAGGAAATCGGTAAGGTTTGAGCGTTGAGTTGACTTCTACCTTCCGCCACCTCTCCTCCAAATGTCGCTACTGTCAAAGGTTTTCCAGGCTTCACGGCTACAGCGCGAATGTGAATGTTGCCGCCCAAGGCTGCGAGAATGTCTTCCACGTAATCGTAGTCGCCAACTGAGACACCACCAGAGGAAAGCACGATGTCAGCCTGATCGATCGCGGAGGCGATCGCCGCCTTCAGAGCCTCCGGATTATCTCGCACTACTCCTAGCCGCAGAGGCATTGCGCCTGCTTGTGCCACTAAACTTGCCAGTGCGTATTGATTGGAGTCCACAATCTCGCCCGGTTGAAGTGGCTGGTTGATACTGACCAGTTCATCGCCCGTAGACAAAATTGCCACTCGTGGTCGTCGATACACCTTCACTTGAGCGCACTGAGCCGCCGCCAGCACCGCCATTTCGGGAGCCTGGAGCCGTAATCCCGCTGACAAAAGAGGCGCACCTGCCTGATAAAAGGCTGCTTGCCGACGCACAAAGGCTTGGGGTTTGGGGGCTGCAAGTACTGTCACCACATCCCCCGCTCGCTGAGTGTCTTCTTGAATGACGATCGTATCAGCTCCCTGGGGCATCACCGAACCCGTCAGAATGCGCGCTGCCTGTCCTGCCTCAACGGTATGCTGCGGTTTGTAGCCAGCCGGAATCGTCTCCACAACCTCTAACCGCACCGGAGACTCAGCCGAACATGCCTGTACATCGACGTAGCGCACCGCATAACCATCCATCGCTGAGTTATCCCAATGTGGGAAGTCCAGAGCGCTGGTAACCGTGCCAGCCAGCACTCGATCAGAGGCATCAAGTAGCTCCAGAACCTCACTGTCGCGATCGGCATCAAGCGGCTGCACGAGTCCCAGAATAATTGTTTCTGCTTGCTCAACTGGAATCATGGGAGATGGGGAGGTGAGGAAAGTTTTGAGTTTTGGGTTTTGAGTTTTGAGTTTTGAGTTTTGGGTTTTGGGTTTTGAGTTTTGAGTAGTGCGTTACGCCGCTACGCTAGAGAGTTTTCAGTTTTGGATTCCATCTGTCTTTTGCCTCCCCTGCTCCCCATGCCTCCCTGCTCTCCCATCCTCCACCTTCTGCCCTCATTTTCTTTTTTTCTTTACGGCTGAAATGTCGTAGTCGGCACACTCCATTTTTTGGCTTACGCTATTCTGGAGTAGTGCATTGCGACCGATCAGCTCAGATACTCAGTTTATGGTTGCACATCAGCCATACGAAAAGAATTTTGCCGGTAAGGTTTTTCTCCTTGAGGTGTTTATGGCTAACCCACAGTTCCGCTCCTCCTTCGAGAATGTTTCCCCTTTAGGAGATGTACCTCAAGAGCTTCTTGGTCAGCTTCCAGTCGATTCTGAGATCTGGCACAATCTTAAGCGGGCGATCGCGGCTAGCTCTGGGTTTGAACGCTGGCAGCTAGAGCGCAATACAGATGGTCGTTTGAGTGGGCTAAACCTCGACAATCTGGTGCGTTATTATCTGCGTGAAACTCTAGAAACATTGGCGTATTGAGCCGTTTGCTTCAGCCGCTAAAGCTGATTGAAGACACCCAAAAGCTTGCGGATGCCGCTTTCCAGATCGCTGAGCTTCACTGCCGTCTCAACCAACCGATCGCCTTCCACCTCAACGTCTTGAGTGGGATATTTTTGGATCGCTTCAATGAGCGAAAGCTTGCCATCATCGCTGGCAGAGAGCACAAGTGCCGATCGCAACGCCTGACGGTTAGCTGTGTTGGTGGAGGTATGGATCGTGCCACCGACTTCGTCTAGCACTCGCTCTCCCACAACATTATTCAAGGCTCGATCAAGAACGATCGGACTGATGGTGACCTGCTTAGTCAACGCCTCTCGTATTGCCTCTGGTTTCTTGTTTGCTAGCTTCATGTAGGCTGCCAGAGTGGGTGAGGGGTTGCCCGTTTCGGCAAAGCTGGTGAGTTCGGCAACGGAAAGAGACTCTTGAAAGATGCCATATTTTAAGATCACTTTCTCTGCTGCCAGCCCAGCCGTACTGTATAGTGTGGCACCCACACCAGCGGTGAGTAGTAGGCAGCAGTGGAGCAATACACGTGGAAAGCGCATAGGTTCGATCGCGGGAAACAGCTAATGACCTTGACGATACCTGAACGGTATTCGTTTCCCTAACGTACAGCATCTGGCACGAGGCGTACTCCCTTTGTGCAAGACAGCCTCAACTGCATAGATGTAGATGTCTATCAGATCTGGAACTTCTCTGCCTCAACGTTTGTCACGGTCTTACTGTCACAGTTTTACAATGTTGGTGTTATGTCACTTTTGAGTCTGCCGCGTCAAGACGCTTAGGAACGTGAATTAAATCATCTGTAGATCTGACACCCTGTAGAGGCATGGCACTGCCATGCCCCTACGCGAGAAATTCGATCTTATTTAATCTGTGTTCCTTAGACGGGCTATAACATTGACTGCGATCGCTACAGCAACACTCAATCGCCTTTATCCTTAATCCTACGCCTCTCAATGCAGTCAGCAGCGCACACTTATGTCGTATCAGGGCTTTCAGATCGATCGGTTGCTACAAAGATACTGCCCTTCAGCTAGTGGCTTTACTCACCTTGGGCTGGTGGTGGTGCTCTTGGTCGGCGGACGAGGGCTGGGACTGTCGGCTTCAGCCGCTCAGGTAAAAGTGCCTGTGTTGCTGGCTCAAACACCGTTGTCGGCAACCCTGCTTTACGTCAACCCAGCTTCTGGCACCGATGCGCCTGGTGCGGGGACTGAGGTGACACCCTACCGCACGATCGCCTACGCCCTCCGGCAAGCAACCCCAGGAACCTATGTCCAATTAGCGCGAGGTAGCTATACGGAAGCATCGGGTGAGGTCTTTCCGTTGACCGTACCGACTGGAGTGACGCTGCGGGGTGAAGAAGCCGAAAAGGGGCAAACTGTTGCCATCATTGGCGGTGGTAATCTCATTAGCCCAACCTTTGCGCGGCAGAACGTCACGCTTCAGGCAGGCAAAGACACTGAAGTACGAGGCGTTTCGTTTACAAACCCCAACACGCGCGGCACGGGTATCTGGGTCGAATCGGTCAATCCCAGGATTCAAAACTGTACGTTTAACCGCAACAATCGAGAAGGCATTTTCATCACAGGCACGGGTAATCCTGTGATTGCAGACAGCGTGTTCACTCAAAATGGTGGCAATGGGATTTCAGTTGCTAACCGCGCCACGGGAAACATCAGCGGTAACGTGTTTCAAAATACGGGGTTTGGTCTGGCGATCGGCGAAAAATCCGCACCCAAGGTCACGGGTAACCGTATGACCGAAAATACAGACGGACTCTACATCAACGACTCTGCCCGCCCTATCCTGCGAAATAACACGATCGAAAACAACAAGCGCGATGGCATTGTCGTCACCATTAACGCTCAGCCCGACCTCGGCACGGCTGGCAGCGATGGCAACAACGTCATTCGTAACAACCGTCAGTACGACCTCAACAACACGACGAGCGGGACACTGTATTCTGTTGGCAACACGATCGACCCCAAAAAAGTTGCAGGTCGTGTCGCCTTTGCCGCCCCCGCGATCGCCTCCGGTGGTTCTGGACAGTTCGCCGATGTGCAAGGGCATTGGGCGCAGGCATACATCACAGCCTTAGCGAAACGGAAGATCATCAGCGGCTTTCCTGGCGGTATGTTTCGCCCAGATGACTCCGTGACGCGCGTCCAGTTTGCTGCCATCATTGACAAAGCCTTCGCGCCTTCAGCCAAACAGCAAGCCACGCGCTTTAAGGATATTAACAGTAGTTTCTGGGGCTACTCAGCCATTCAGTCTGCTGCCAGAGGTGGCTTCATGCGTGGCTATCCAGACGGCGGCTTTAAACCCAACCAGGTCATTCCCAGAGTGGAGGTGTTAGTTGCTCTCTCCAGTGGGCTGAACTTCAACGCAGGCAGCACTAGCGTTCTGTCTAAGTATCGCGATAGTGCCCAAATTCCCTCTTGGGCAACGTCAGCCGTTGCCGCTGCTACCCAACGCAAGATTGTCGTAAACTATCCGGCTTTAGTGCAGCTCAACCCCACCCGCCAAACAACACGGGCAGAAGTTGCCGCCTTTGTCTATCAGGCGATGGTCAACGCGGGCAAAGCGGACGCGATCGCCTCGCCCTATGTGGTGCTGGCTCCATGATGGTTGAGAGCAGAGAGGAGTCAGGAGTCGGGAGGAAAAAGTAAAGGCTCAATAGGTGATCCGGGGAGATGGCGTTGACCAGAGCCACTTGGTAGGATACGAGCACACGACAAAGGTTCTGTTGTCATGCTCAACCTCAACCTCAACCTCACTCGTCTGCTGGACGATGCTAAGTGCTACGAAACGGTGCGTCAACTGCGCTGGGCTGCAGGGGTTTGCTGCCCTAAGTGTCAGAGTGCTCAAGTCATTAAGCGCGGCAAGGATGACACCCAAAGACAGCGCCAACGCTATCAGTGTAAAGACTGTGGTGCTCACTTTGATGATTTAACAGGCACCATTTTCGCTGGACATCATCAACCGTTACGCGTCTGGATTCTGTGCCTGTATTTAATGGGCTTGAACTTGTCGAACCGTCAGATCGCCCAAGAACTCGAACTGGATGCCGATGATGTTCAGGCGATAACGACGCAACTGCGTCAAGGCATTGTGGCTGGTCAGCCGCCAGTGCAGTTAGCCGGCGAAGTCGAATGCGATGAAGTCTACGTGACAGCCGGACACAAAGGTCATCCTGAAGCGGTCAGAAAAAGGGGCGCAAAGGACGACGACATCGACTCAAAGGGAGTCGGGGTCGGGGCACCCTCGAAAAAGAGAAACCGCCGATTTTCGGGATGATTCAACGGGGCGGCGAGGTGGTGATTCGGATGCTTGCCGACGTTCAACAAACCACAATTGCCCCACTCATCAAAGCAACGATTGCACCCGGCACACAGATTTACACCGATGAATACGCCATTTATCATCCATTGTCGGAGTGGGGCTATGCCCACAAAACGGTCTGTCATAGTGCGGGTGAGTATGCTCGCGATGAGGATGGCGACGGCTTCTGCGAAGTCCATGTCAATACGATGGAAGGTTTTTGGTCGCTCTTACGTTCTTGGTTACGTCCGCATCGGGGTCTGTCTCAGGAAAAGCTACCACTGTACTTAGGCTTTTTTGAATTCGTTCATAATGCTAAGAAGCGCGGCAAAGCCCTGTTAGGTGCTTTATTGGAGAACTTACTTGCTTGACTCCCCGGAATCCCTATTGAGCCAAAAGCTTTAGTATTGATTTAGATGGCTATGGGCTGATTTGGAATGATGAAATTGATATCAGTGAGTACGAGCTTTGGCAAAATGGTGTCAGCTTAACGGATGACTAGAGCAAGCGCCTGTATGTAGTGAACGGACAATTGTGCTTGCAATGTTTCCTAAAACGAAAGCTGTAGACTTTAGACGGACTGGAACGACTTGGCTTCGTTCACAAGGTTATTTGCAGTCGCTGCACAGCTATGTTCTATTGTCTGGTTGCTGTCAGTTATTCCCAAGTGTCGAGTTCAGTGACCCAGTATTGCATCAGGGCAGAAATCTGCGATCGCCGTGCCTCAAACGTGGCGGCAACCCAGATGAAGATCAACCCCAACGCAATCCCCATTGCCCACAGCAGCAATGAGTAGTTGTCGATGAACCGCCAAATCTGCCGTAGCACTTGAAGCATGAAGATGGCAGTGCCGACGAAGAGAAACGCCCGCACTCGCAACAGCAAACCCGCCACAATGAACCCAAGCTGAAGCCCAAGGCTGAGCAGTCCTGGTAGAAAAGCGGGAGCACCAGCAATGCCAACTTCTGCTTGATAAAAGGCTGTCAGACATACTAGCCCAGTTGCCAGACTTCGCAAAAGGTGGCGTTTTTCACGATCGTCCGACGATCGCAACCCTGGATCGACTTGCGCGAGATAGAGCAATGATGCGCTCAACAACGCCGCATACCACAGCGGTTCTGTTGTTTCTAGCGCATTGAGCCATCGCACCACTGCCCAATCTGCCAACAGCACGCTGAGGTAACTGAGACGCACTTGGCGTTCTGCTTTTGCTAACCAGGCGTAGAACGCTGCCACAATCAGCAAGCCTTGAATGGCGATCGAGCTAATAGTCAGCACAGTCGCCATGATGGGGAGTATCGCTGTCGATCGCTCCCACGGTTTGCGCTGCCACCCCCATCGTCGCCAGGGTAACCGATACAGCACGAAGGCAAGTCCTGCCGCGATCGTGCCGCCCCAGGTGAGCAATATAGCTTCAGGAAGCAACTGGTGAAGGCGATGAGCGATCGTGGCGATCGCTTCAACAATGCCTGCGTATGTCCAGACGGGGAATGGGGAGTAGGCTTCGACGTGAGCGCTCAGCCGAACGGGGGTGGGGAGTGGGGGAGAAGTAGATTCCTGTGCTTCCGCCTCTCTACGTCCTGACTCCTGGCTTCTGACTTCTGGCTTCTGACTTCTGGCTTCTCTCCCTTGCCACCGCTCATTCCCCATCGCTAACGCATACGCTGCAAGAGTCGCCGCAATGCCCGTCCACAGCCATTCACCAGAGCGACTTAGGGAACTGACAAGGGCAAGTGGCATGAGCGCACTGCCCAAACCCCAATGCAGATGCGCGATCGCTGCCACTGCTTGAGTTGAAAGCCGTAGATAAAAAATCAGCCAGCGTTGCAGGAGCCGTACAACAATGGCGATCGCTGCTGCCAGTCCTGCCATGAGTACCAACCCATCACCCGCCTCACCTCCTTTTGCCTGCGAAAGCTGGTAGATGAGGAGTTCGTAGACGGCGATCGTTCCACCCAACACCGACAGATAAACCAGCGGCTTAAACGGTTGTCGCCGTCCCACACCAATCCCGACAAGCGCTGCTGCCATTGTATAGAGTCCAGTCGTAGCCGTAAAAGAACGGTGCTGGAGAAGCAGCCCGACAAGGGCGTAGAGAAGCGGAATAACATTCCAACTGGAGGGAGGAAGGGAGGAAAGAGGAAGGATAAAGGATGAAGGATGGGCTGGTTCTGACCCTGGACTGCTCCCTCTAAGCTCCCGACTCCCGACTCCCGACTCCCGACTCCCAACTCCCCGCTTAATGATCCACCAGTCCCCAAGCAGTTGCATTCCCAGACCCAGGGCAAGATTGGCGATCGCCACCGCATCCAGCGATCGCCCCGTGAGAGAGACGATGCCTGTGATGATGAGTTCCAGGCTCCAGGCGATCGCGTAGAAGCCAGCATTTTGCGGTCGCTGCCAGGTGCGGTAGCTGGCGGCGCTGAAGAGAATCCCCGCAGCCGATACATACTGCCAGTGGGGTGAATCAAGCTGAATGTAGACAACGAGATGACAGAGCGTCAGGACGGTCAAGGTCACGACAGCGACCGCGATCGCCCAGCCATCGATTGCTTGTCGGTAAAGGATTGCCAGTGCTGTGTCGCGTCGTCTTAACCAACCCCAAAGCAGCCAGAGGAGAAGCAGGGCGATCGCCAGCAGATTGACGCTTAGCCCAACCGTGAGTGAGTTCGTAAAGATTTCCCAAACGGCATCGGCAGCAAACGCCAGCCCAAAGCCAACCGTGACAACGGCTGTAAGCGACTGCCGCAACTGATGCGTATTGATGAACATCAACACGACCGCCACCCCTAAACCCATCAATCGCTCAGGCGCAGAATCGAACAAAAGTACTTGCACTAAAAATAGGGCAATCACGCTCAGTGCACTAGCCAATCGGCGCTGTGGTAAGCGTCTGCGGCTACCCAGCACCGTTAACGCGGTGGGTACGACTAACCACATACTGCCCCATGTCGTCTCATCCCTGAAGGTGCGGCTCAAAAGCCCCCCAATCGTCCACTCAGGCAGCACACTCTTAGACAAGAGCAAATAACTGGCAGCAGCAAGAATGAGACCAGCGTGCCATGCGCTTTGTTGCCAGGTTTGAACCGGGAGGGAGGGAGAAGGAGCGTCGGGTGTCGGGGGTTGGATATCGGTAGCCGTATGTCGAGGTGCGGAGGGAAGCGGTAGGATGGCGCTGAATGCCCACTCCACAATCGTGCCCACGAGCAAAACTGCTGCCCAGGTGTTCTGAGCGAGGCTGGGGAACCACAGATTGATGAGAGAGGCGATCGCTGCCAATCCAGTGCCGTGCGCCAGGTAAATCAGGGCGGCTTCAGGACGAGTGCGTTTTTGCAGAACGGCTGTCAGCGTAACCGTAGAAAGCACGAGGTTGAGCGATCGCATCCACCCATTGCCGATGCTGACTGCCGTCAGGACAACGCCCAATCCCAACGCCAGCCATTCTGCCTGTTGTGCCAGGTCTGGTCGCTGCCAGCGACGCAGCCGCCCTGCAAACCACACCGTCAGTAGCAGATAAGGGAAGAACCACAGACTCAGTAGTGCAACTGGCATTGCCTCTCGTCCTGTCAAGCCGAGGCTTGTCTCAATGAGACGCTGCTGCCAAGCCGGAGGCACGGTACGCCATAGCAGCCAAACGGTTTGCAGACCGACTAGCCAGCCTGCGGTGAGATACTGCACCTGCCCCGATCGCCGCAGGTAATCTGCTAGTAACCATAAACTCAAGCCACTGATCGCGATCGCTTGCCAAGGTGGAGTCACTGTCACCGCAATGAGCCAGCCCGTCAGCAGTAGCCCGGTTCCACCCTGTTGCCAACTAATGCGACTGGCATCCCGCCGCCCCAACCAACACAACAACCAGCCGCAGATTCCTACTGCTAAGCCAAGCCGATTGATGGGTACGCCTGCTGCTAGAACGGCACGGGCGATGAGTAGAAGTGTGGCGATCGCGATCGTGATGGTGGAGAGGGAGAGGAGTGAGGAGTGAGGAGCGAGGGGTGAGGGGTGAAGTTCAGAGTTATGGGTTATGAGTTCGGAATTTTGAATTGTTCCCTCCGCTTCCCCTGCCTCCTCTGCTTCCTCTCCCTCCCGACTCCCGACTCCCGACTCTCGACTCCCAACTCCCCACTCCCTATCCTCATAAACCAGCGCGATCGTTGCCCCAATCGTCCCCACATACGTCGCGACCAGTGGAAAGCCCGTCCAGCCCCAGCCCCAGTGCAGCCAGCTTAGGGCGATCGCTGCGCCCAGTGGAAGCAATTCCCCACTCCCTCTCAAGTCATTGGCTCCTGATGCACTTGTGGAGCCAATAACTTGAACTCCTGACTCCCGATTCCCCACCTCCGGTTTCAGCAACTGCACCGTGATGCCAGTTAGAACGATCGCCGCGATCGCTGCCATGACCCAGCCCAGCCCAGACTGCCACAAGCGGAACCCATCCATCATCCAGAAGTTGACAGGAATGATCAGCAATGTGGCAATCTGGAGCATTCGTGCCGTCAAGCGCAAGCTTTGTTGCCGTCCTGTCCAAATGCTGGCTGCCCAAAACGCCAACGTGTAAGCAAACAAGATTCCGTATTGCCCAACTGCGGAGAAATTACGCCACTGGGTTGCCGCTAGCACTCCCGACGACACCACCACCATGAACACGCCCAGAAACAGCAGCCAAATGACGCTGACTTCTGCCATAAAGGACTGAATGCCACGTGCGATCGGGCGAGGAGGACGCTCAACCGTTGAACCCGCCCCAACTGGCACACGCGCTTCCTCAATCACCAAATCATTGGCGACCACAAAATCATCGTCACGCGATCGCACGGGTGCCTCAGATAACAGACAGCTAAGATGCTCCGCACAAAGTTGCCGCACACTTTCATCCGACAACAGTTCTAAACGTAGCCAAACGTCTAACCCTTCTAAAAGCGCAGGATGCCTAGATTGAACAACCAGGCTGAGGCTAATGGTGCGATCGGGAGAAGGAAGCATTGCTTGTTCGGAGTTTGGAAGTTAATTAGTTGTTAGACTGGATTTCTTGAAACAACCTGGTCAAAAATTGATGAGTAAACTCAAATGTTCTATCTAGTTCTGTTCATAAGTAGATGAGGCGACCAAACGTCTGGAACTATTTCAGCTTTGGGGCGCTGATACTATCCATCTTGACCGTAAGCGTCCCAGGCAACGATCAAACTGCTTTTTGAGTTGGAAAGAGAAGTTTCTCTTCGGCAGATGGTTGAGGAC
>ENA-ORBV01011398-ORBV01011398.1-microbial-mat-metagenome-genome-assembly--contig:-NODE-11398-length-13965-cov-3.524914_pt1 | contig 13965 bp, 8 predicted proteins | sample MGYA00237777_ERZ505514 | MGnify/ENA primary metagenome ERZ505514 (study PRJEB26160, sample SAMN06269048) | microbial mat metagenome | isolation source: Oligotrophic lake microbial mat | place...
GATCTTGTTGGAGGTACGGCGGCGGCTGTTGGAGGAGGCCGAGTGGTTTGCGCGGGTGATCGCGTCGGAGTGCGGCAAGCCGTTGCGGGAGGCGCGGATCGAGGTGGCGCGGGGCGCGGGAACGCTGTTGTTTTCGGCGAATGAGGCGTTGGCACTCGCCGGGGAAGAGGTGCCGATGGACGCCTCGGCACATGGGGCGGGGCGAATGGCGATGGTGATCCGGGAGCCGTTGGGAGTGATCGGGGCGATTACGCCGTTCAATTTCCCACTCAATTTGTCGCTTCACAAGATCGGCCCGGCACTGGCGGCGGGGAACGCGGTGGTCCATAAGCCGGCATCGGCGACGCCGGTTTCGGCGTTGGAGTTGGCGCGACTGTTTATGGAGGCGGGGTTGCCGGAAGGAGCGTTGAATGTGGTTCCGGGACCGGGGGCGGAATTGGGAGAGGCGCTGGCGCGGCATCCGGGCGTGGCGATGATTACATTTACGGGGAGCCCGGAGGTGGGTGTGCGATTGCGGGAGATTTCCGGGTTGAAGCGGGTGGCATTGGAGTTGGGTAGCAATTCTGCGGTGATTGTGGAGTCTGACGCGGATTTAGACTTGGCGGTTCCGTTGTGTGTAGGCGGAGCTTTTGCGCACTCCGGACAGGTTTGTATTTCGGTTCAACGGATCTTCGTGCAGGAGAATCTGTTCGGTTCGTTTGTGGAGCGGATGGCAGATGGAGCAGCTAAGTTAAAGCAGGGGAATCCACTGGAGGACGCGACGGAGGTTAGCTCATTAATTACGGAAGGGGAGGCTTCGCGAGTTTCGGATTGGATTGAAGAGGCCGTGGCGGCGGGCGGACGGCTGGTGATGGGTGGAGAGCGGGATGGGACACGGATGACTCCGGCGTTGGTGGCGGATTTGCCGGCGTCGTCGAAGCTGATGGCGCGAGAGGCATTTGGGCCGGTGGCGGGAGTGAATCGATTTGGGGATCTGGCGGAGGCGATCGGGATGGTGAACGCAAGCGACTACGGTTTGCAGGCGAGCATCTTTACGAAGGACATTCAGAAGGCATTTCGCGCGGCGAGGGAAGTGGAAGTGGGCGGATTTCTGATCAACGATGTGCCGCAGTTCCGGGCGGACCAGATGCCTTACGGGGGCGTAAAGCTGAGTGGAACAGGCCGGGAGGGCCCGCGTTATGCGGTGGAGGAGATGACGGAGCGGAAGCTGATTGTTTGGCGGGTTTAGCGGCGTGCGGAATTGCCGCATTTCCGGGCGAATCGGGAGAGTGAAGTTGAGTGGAGCGGGCCGGAAGGACCCCGGGGTATGCGGTGGAGGGATGAGGGAATGGAAGCTGGTTGATAAGCGGGTTTAGCGGATGAAGTCGAAGACGGTGCGGCGGTCTTCCTGGGCTTTGGATTGGAGAGCAGCCTGGCGATGGGTGGAGGCGTCCTGGAGTTCGAGAATCGACTCGGCGAGGTCGGCGCCTTCGGTGTCGGCGATGAGGGTTTTCAGGCTGAGAATTTTCGTCTCAGCGGCGGCCGTTGCCTGAGAAATCTGATTTTGGGTGGAGCCGTAGAAGGCCAATTCTTCGTTGAGATGTTCCAGAGAAGTGCCAATATCGGCGACAGCGGTGCGGATGGCGGTTTCGTCGTTGGCGAGGAGGGCGGAGCGCAGGGTGTTGACGGCGGTGAAGGCGTTTTTTGAGGGCGTAGCGGAATCGAAGATATCCTGTCCCGTACGGGCGAGAGAGAGCCGGACGCCGGACGAGTCACGAATTTGGCGGGTGGCGTTGCCGCCGGCGTAGGGAGTGGCGCCGGAGGCAGTAAGAAGGTCGACGGCGTAGGGCGGGGCTTGATCGGCAGAACCGGCGAAAATGTAGCGGCCGTCGATGGCGGTGTTGGCGATATTGACGAATTGCTGGAAGAGCGACTCGACTTCGCCGGCGATAACGGTGCGACTGCTGGCGGATGAGGTGCCGGTAAGTCCCTGGGCGCCGAGGACGCGGATTCTCTCTATTGATTTGATGCCATTCTGGATAGCGATTTCGGCAGTGTCGACTTCGGTCTTGGCGCGCCCGAGGTTGACCTTGGTTTGTTCGGTTGAGGCCAATTCCGCGCGGGACTGGAGCAGGACGCCGATTTGATCCGGATAGTCGGAGATGCTGTTCATGCGAAGGCCCGAAGAGAGTTGGCGCTGCGCGCGTTCCGAGCGGCTTTGGATGCGGCCCAGATCTTCGAGAAAGGAGGACTGTTTGGCGTCGAGGAAGGTAAGCATAAGATCCCTAATTGAGCATGCCGAGTAGTGTTTCCGTAAGGCTGTTGATCACGGACATAACCTGACCGGCAGCTTGAAATCCCTTTTGAAGTTGGAGCAACTTGGTGGCTTCGACATTGATATCGACTCCCGAAAGTTCCGCACGGACGTTTTGGGCTTGCAACAGAAGCTGGCGCTGCAGGCCTCTGTTGGCTATCTCGGTATTGAGGCGATCGCCGATGTCCGAAGTAAGCTCCGAGTAGAACTGGGCGGAAGTCAGGCCACTGAATATGCCGGCGGATTGCAAGTCGGCCAAGTCGAGGGCGTTAGAGTTGCCGCCGGGGTCGCCTGGGGCGGCGGCGGCGAGTTCGGCGCCGGTGATATCGGTGATCGCGAGAGTGGCGGCGGCGCCGATGCCGGCGTTGTAGGCGAAGAGGTTCTTCGCCGGCGGCGCGCCGTTTAGGTCGAGACCGCCGTTGAGGACACCGTTGACGTTATCGGCGAAGCCTTGGGCGAGCGTATTGAGCCGGCCCTGATAGTTCGGGAGAAGGGTGTTTCGGAACTGGAGGAGCGCTCCGAGCTTGCCCTCGTCGATACGGCTGGTAATGTCGCCTCCATCGGAGTCGATAATCTGGTAGCCGCCGCTGGTATTGGCTACCGAGATAGGCCACTGATGATCGCCGATGACGGCGGCTGTCTGGCCGCCGATAAATATCGAGACCGATCCGTCTTCCTGGGACAGTGCGGTGAAATCCACGTATTGGGCGAGCTCTTCCAACTTGGCGTGCAAAGTGGAATCGAGGCCGGCGTCGGTAGAGTTGGCGAGGCTTTCGCGGCTTTGCCTGTTCAATGAGGCGATTTCGGCGGTGAGGCGATTGATTTTCCGTACGCTGGCGCTGATTTCTGCGCCGGCGCGACCGGCGGCGTCACCGAGATCGAGGGCAGCCTGATTAAATGATTGGGCGAGCGACCCGGCGCGATCGAGAACCTGGCGGCGGGCGACGGGGTTGTTGGGCGAGACCGACCATTGAGAGACGGTGGAGAAGAATTTGTCGATTTCGCCGGAGATACCGGACCCGGCGGTGAGGGGAAAGGTGCGCTCGATTTCCGTGAGCTTTGTGCTGAGGCTATTGGCGAAGCCGGCTCGATGCTGTGTCTTCCAAACGGAGGCCTCGACGAAGGCGTCGCGTGAAGAGGAGATGGGACCGGAGGCGACGCCGCCCGAAGTGGAATTGGAGTTTGGGTTGAAAGGATTGGCGATGAGGCTTCCTTCCTGGCGGGCGTAGCCGACGGTGGAGGCGTTGACAATGTTGTTTTGGACGACACTAAGGGAGCGCTGGAGGGAGCGCATCGCCCCAGCCGTGGAGACCATCGTTGTGAAGAGGCTTCCCATGGACTCCCTTTCTAGGCTTCGACTGAGAACTCGTGGCGATCACTGGTGGTATCGGCACAGACTCCGTTGGGCTGATAACTGGCGGGAGGCTGTAGCTGTTGTGCCCAGTCCTGACAGTAGGCGAGGCCCTGATCGGCGAGGATGGCGGCATCGCGCAGTTCAGTGCGAAAGCGAAGCAGAGAACGTTCCAATTGGCGCTGATCGGCGGGTGCGAGGCGATCGCCGTGATGGAGCGATGCCGTCAGACCCTGAAGGGTGCGGAGTGCGGCCTCCAAGTGTTCCAGCGCTTCCTGCGGCGCAAGTTGGGCGAATGCGCTTTGCGTGGCGATGAGGCTCGGGAGAATTGGTTGCTGCATGGAAAGGGCCTACTTCGGGGATTCGGGCGAATCCTGCAGCGAATCGGCGACGATGCCGCGCGCTGTTTCAGCAGGGTCCGGCTTGTAGGTACCCGCCGCGTATTCGCCGGAGAGCTTTTCCAGATAGGCCGCCCGTTCGGGAGAGTCCGAAAGTGCGCCCTGGAGGGCGGAGGCGAGTGAGGAAAGATTGACTTCGTCGCTTGATCCGGCTTTGTTAGCGCCGGAGGAGGCTTTCGCTGCCCGGGCTTGCGCGGTGGCGGCTGTTTCCTGGGTTTTGGCTGCGTCCTGCGCCGACGAGGCGCGGGAGTCCTGGTATCCGTTATTGATCTTCATAATTTTGCGGTCACTCCTGGTGGGAGAATTGCCGGGGAGGATGTGGGCATCCTCATTGTTGTCTTATCGGCGGGGCTGGTGGGAATTTGAGGGAATTGGAAGAAAAGTTTAGGCCAGGGGCCAGTAGCAGGGGCCTTTTTGTATAGTAAGCGCTGCTGGGATTGTTTGTGTGGAGTCTGGGCATCCGGGTTACCTTGCGAGGATTCCATTGCAAGTGGGGCGCCAATATGATGTTCTGTAGGAATTGCGGGGAATCGGGCGGGATTGTTACGGCCAAAGAAACTGAAGCCAGTCCCAAACCGGAACACTTCGTGCAGGGTTGGAACGGGCGGCGAGAAGTTGACAAGGTGGCAGGAAATTGACGGGGCGGGTGTTGGGGATTTTGGCATTGGCGGCAACAGCCTGGGGCCATGACGCGCCGACGACGAAGTTGACTTGGACGCGGGAGATTTCGCGAATGGTAACGCAGCGATGCGTGGGGTGCCATCAGGCTGGGGGCACGGCGTTTTCCTTGCGGACGTACGCGGAGGCTAGACCTTGGGCGGTGGCTATCAAGGAGGAAGTCCTGCAGAGGCGGATGCCGCCGTGGCCCGCGGCGAAGGGATTTGGTGAGTTCTCGAACGATATTTCGCTGCCGCAGGAGGAGATCATTACGAACGCCACGACGAAGCCGGCGCAGTGGGGTACCCCGGCTCGTTGCGGGCGCCTCAACGTGGAGTTGGTCACCGCCTGAGGCGTCGACGCCCAAACTGTAGGCAGGACGCCGTACGGCGTTAGCCGCAAGGTGGTCGATGCAATGCAGGAAGCTCAGCGTCGGCAGCATGGCCGCACGCGCGGCATTCTCGACGCCGCCGGCAGCATCATTTACTCTGCCCTCGGCCGTCCGCGCACTCGATTCGTGTACGGGAGAGCTGGGGTCTTCGCGTGTGCGGCCCGCCACATCGTCGGCCTTGCCAAAAAAGTGGCGATCACGAGGCGAACGAGCGCACCGGTTCTTTGGCCGGCGTGACGTTCCTGCGGATCAACGACTTTCACCTGACGGCGAGCCCGGAAGAGATCGAGGTAGGCGAATCCTATCGATGACCATTCGGATCACGAGTCGTCGCGATTCTTCGCCGGATCGCTTTACTTTTCATTTCGCCGACCTGATACTTACGGCTCAGGCCGCATCCATCGTCAGTCGAAGCGTCTCGCCGACGATGCTGAGGGTGACTCGGCAGAGGACGATAGCGCGTACCGGCGAGATCGGAGCAGAGCGTGGAGTCAAGTGACAAGCAAGCGCCCGGTGAAGCCGAACCGCCGATGACCGAGATGTCGGCATCGCGTCCAGCGGTCGATACGCAGATGGCGATTTTGAATGCGCTGACGGCGCACATCGCGCTCCTTGACGCATCCGGAACGATTGTGGCCGTGAACGATGCATGGCGCCGCTTCCGCGCGGCCAACGCCGTGCAGGGTCGTGACGTCTTCGTCGGTCAGAACTACATCGACGCATGCGAGCGCGCCAGCGGCGAGTGCTCGGACGAGGCCAGCGGCATCGCAGCCGGTATCCGACGCGTGCTGCGAGGCGAGACGAACGAGTTCGTTCTCGAGTATGCGTGTCATAGGCCGAGCGAGGAGAGCTGGTATCGGGTGATGGTGACGCCGCTGCACGACGGGAAGGCGTCGGGCGCGGTCGTGATGTATGTCGACATCACCGGGATCAAGCAGGACGAATCGATCCTTCGACGCACCGAGCAGCTCGCGCGCGACAGCGAACAGCGACTCGGATTCGCACTCGGTGCCGCTGATATCGGCGACTGGGCCATTGACCTGCGTACCAACGTCGCGCGTCACTCCTTGCGCCACGGCCAATGCTTCGGATATTCCGAGGCGGTGTCTGAGTGGAGCTACGACATCATGATGGCGCACGTGCACGCGGACGATCGTGTGCGCGTGGATCAGTGCTTGCAATCCGCGTTGTCTGGCGTCGGGGACTACGATGTCGAGTACCGCACAATCTGGCCCGATGGGTCGGAACACTGGCTCTGGTCCAAGGGGCGGGTCCAGTTCGACACCAGCGGCGCGCCCCTTGGCGTTGCGGGCATCGTGGTCGATATCACGACCCGCAAGCATTCGGAGCAGCAGCTGCAGCGCCACAAGGCGAGTCTGGCGGCGTCGCAGCGCATCGCACATCTGGGAAGCTGGGAACTCGACCTCGTCAACATCGATGATCTCTCCGAGGGTGCGCTGCGCTGGTCGGACGAGGTCTTCCGCATCTGGGGTCACGAGCCGCAGCAGATGGAGGTGACCTACGACAATTTTCTCGCCGCGGTGCATCCGGGCGACCGGGATCTGCTCACTGGCGCCGTCGCGCGCGCGCTACGCGAGGATCGCCCGTACCATCTGATTTTTCGCATCCTGCGGCCAGACGGGACGGAGCGTGTGGTGCGTGAACAGGCAGAATTCCAGTTCGACGAGAATTCTGGACGGGCGATCCGGATGATCGGAACGGTCCTCGACATCACCGAGCAGCGAGCCGCCGAAGGCGCCCTCCGGCGCGCGCTCGATCGCCTGCAGAATGCGCAGCGAATCGGCGAGATTGGCGACTGGGACTGGGATGTCAGTACGAACGAGATCAGCTGGTCGCCTCAGCTCTTCGATCTGACACAGCGCGACCCGTCTGACGGCCCGCCCAGGGACTACGCGGAAGTGGAGTTGCTCTTCGATGAGCCGAGTCGTGCACTCATGCAACAGCACATCACGCGTGCGCTCGAGTCAGGTGAGGCGCAGCGGTACGAACTGATCGCCATTCGGCCAGACGGTGAACGAATCGCGGTCGAGGCCTACGCGGTGCCCGAACGCGATGGATCAGGTGTGGTGCGATACCTGCGCGGCACGATGCAGGATATCTCCACCCGCAAGCGCGCCGAAGCGGTGCTGGCCGCCAGCGAGCAGCGGCTCGAGCTGGCGACACAGTCCGCCGGGATCGGCATCTGGGAGTTCAGTCTCGTGGATGGCACGCTCGTGTGGGACAGGCGCACCTACGAACTGCACGGCGTGACGGAGCATGATTTCACCGGTTCGTTCGAGGATTGGCAGCGTCGCGTTCATCCGGACGACTGGGAACGCGTTCTGGCCACCTACACTGACGCGCTGAGCGGTCAGCGAGCGTACGATCTCACCTTTCGCGTTATCTGGCCGTCGGGAGAGGTGCGCCACCTCGAGGCGCACGCCATCCTGCAGCGTGACGCCGACGGTGCGCCCGTGCGCATGATCGGCGCGAACTGGGACGTCACGACTCGCAAGCTCGAGGAGGCGGCCTTGTCGCAGCTGGCCGACATCGTCGCGTCGTCCGACGATGCCATCATCGGCAAGAACCTCCTCAGTATGGTGACGAGCTGGAACCGCGGTGCGGAGAAGGTCTTCGGTTTCTCGGCGGCCGAGATGGTCGATACCTCGATCATGCGACTCATTCCTGACGACCGACAGCACGAAGAGCACCGTTTCATCGAACGCGTACGGAATGGTGAGAGCGTCGAGCAGTTCGAGACACTGCGTCGCACCCGGTCGGGCCGATTGATCGAGGTGTCCGTGACCGCCTCGCCAATTCGCGACGCGCTCGGCGGCATCGTCGGTATCTCCACGGTCACGCGCGATATTTCGGAGCGCAGGAAACTCGAGCGGCAGTTCTATCGCGCACAGCGCATGGAGAGTATCGGCAACCTGGCCGGCGGCATCGCGCACGACCTCAACAATGCGTTGAGCCCCATCATTCTTTCGCTCGACCTGCTGAAAGCATCGTTCCCGGATGACGAGAGCCAGGAGTTGCTGTCGGTGGTGAGTACGAGCGCCGACCATGCCGCGGACATGGTGCGGCAGGTGCTCTCCTTCGCACGCGGAGTCGAGGGAAAGCGGCTGGAGGTCGACATCAAGGCGCTGGTCGGCGACGTCGAAAAGATCAGTCGTGACACCTTCCCCAGGCAAATCGCGATCACCACGCGCGCGGCGCCCGATCTGCGTTCGGTGCTCGGCGATCGCACGCAACTGCAGCAGGTACTCGTGAACCTCTGCGTGAATGCGCGCGATGCCATGCCGAACGGCGGCCGGCTCGCGATCATCGCCGAGAATGTTCAATTCGATCCGCAGCAGGATCGCATACCGGAGACGCTCACGGCTGGGGCATATGTGTGTCTGCGCGTCGAGGATTCCGGCGAGGGAATATCGCCGGAGGTCATCGAACGCATTTTCGAGCCGTTCTTCACGACGAAGGAAGTTGGCAAAGGGACGGGGCTTGGCCTTTCGACCTCCCTGGCGATCATCAACAGCCACGGTGGCGTCATGCGTGTGTATAGTGAACGAGCGCGTGGTACCACGTTCACGCTGTTCCTGCCGGCGCACCTCGATCCATCGGAAGTGTCCCCGGCAACGGCGGAGTCCTCACCGCGCGGTAACGGCGAGCTCATTCTCGTGGTCGATGATGAGCCTGCCGTTCGGCTCATCACGAAGCGAATGCTCGAGTCGTACGGGTATCGCGTCATGCTCTCGTCAGATGGCGCGAGCGCACTGTCGCTGTTCGATACGCATCGCGCTGGGATTGGCGTCGTTCTGTCGGACATGATGATGCCGGTGATGGACGGGCCGACGATGATCCGGAGCCTCCGCGACCGAGATCCGGCGGTGCGGATCATCGGGACAAGCGGACTGACTTCGCACGAGTACGACGCATCGTCGGAGTCTGGGCTGCGGTACTTCGTACCCAAGCCGTGTACGGCTGATACGCTGTTACGCACGTTGCAATCGATCCTGGCCGATTCCCCGTAGCCCTTCCTCCAGAGCCCGCGATCGGGTGAACGAAGCGTCGGGGAAGCGGTACCTGACGCGCTTGGGTGGAGCGGTCGCGGCTAAGTTCCCACGCCGCGTGTGAAAGGATTGCGTGGTGATGTTCGACGGCCAGCCGTGCGTTCTGGCCGTGGTGCAGCGACGCGGCGTGCGCACCTCCGTCAGCGAAGCGACAGCTCCATGTCAGATTGCCGGCGCCGGCAGCGTCAGTTCGAGGGCCTGCAGTTCGTCGGCCGCGAGGCCCACCCACGCCACGACCGCCGGGTCCAAGGGACTACGCGCCACGCCATCCGGGCAGCAGGTACGTGGCGGGATGCAGGATAAAGCTCACACCAGTGCGCGTTCATCGCGTCTTTCCGGCGCTCCCTCAGCTAGTTGGCGACGTGCGCGGCTACACTGCGGATTGTCCGTTGCCGGCGCTTGTCATCCTGCGACCGTTCGCTGTGTCGCATTCGCGCGCGGCTGCATCGCGTCGAGCACACGTTTCTGCATGCCATACCTCGCCGGGCTGCTGCGTGTCGCGTCGCCTCTTGGCCGATTGACGGGGATGCGCATCGGACTTGTCGATTCGACACCCGATGTCAACGCCCGACGTGTCATTGGTCAACAGGTACCCAAGAATCTTCTAGCAGTATGGGGAATCTTCGTTCTGCATGATTTCGCAAGAAGTCGTCGTATCCTGTTTACTGAACTGTTGACAGCCGGCGGTTCGAGTCCGCCCAGGGGCATTGAGAAAGCTGTTGCAGCGCAAGGTGGGGTTCGGTATTTCGAACGGGCGAGAGCGTCTGACCAATGGTGTCCGCGGCGCCACTCCTGGCTGTCTCTCTCAGGAGCGGGAAGTGTCCGAGTGCAATACGGCTCGGAGCTGCCGCGGGAATCGCCCCCGTCACCACATCGCGCTTCAACGTGTGGCCGCTCTCGCGAGACCGGCGCGCGGCGCAGCGCCAGAATGCCGGAGCGATTTCGATGCTTGCAGCAACCTCTGGCGCAACCGACGAATCAAGTGGAACCTAGAGTGTTCGCAGCCCCAGACGTGGGGGCACTTTACGACTCACGGCCGGACGGCCTCGAGGCATGAATGCTCAACCTTCGCTCTGTTCGATACACGTCAGCCGTATTTCTGATTCTTGCCGCCGCGCTTCCGCTCCCGGAGCTGCGTGCGCAGAGCCCACGAGGTACTGTCGCCGGCAGGATCACAGCCGAGGAGGATGGATCGCCGATTCCTGGCGTCAGCGTCTTGCTGGCTGGGCAGACGATCGGGGCGCTGTCACGAAACGACGGGACGTTTCGGTTTGTCGCGCCGCCCGGCAAGTATCAGCTGCTGGTGCGGCTGATCGGCTACGCCAACGGCACGCAGGCGATCACCGTGACCGCCGGGCAGACCGTCACCGTCAATCTTGCGCTCAAGAAGGCGGCGGCGACCCTGGCTGCGGTTGCCATCGTCGGCTCTCGTCGTGGAGAGCGGACGGTCACGACCGCCGCCGTTCCGATCGACGTGATCACGGCCGAACAGATCAAGCAGACCGGACGAACGGAGACCGCGCAAATCCTGCAGATGCTGGTCCCATCGTTGAACTTCCCGCGCTCGAGCATCGCGGGTGGTGTGGACGGGCAGCGCCCGTTCACGCTGCGAGGCATGAACCCGGACCAGGTACTGGTCCTGATCAATGGCAAGCGGAGGCACATCGGTGCGGTCGTGGCCGTGAACAACTCGGTCGGACGCGGAAGCAGCGGCACCGACATCAATGCCATCCCGGCTGCCGCCATCGACCGGATCGAAGTGCTCCGGGATGGTGCTGCAGCGCAGTATGGCTCCGATGCAATTGCTGGTGTCGTCAACATCATCCTGAAACAGAACGCGCCGGCGCAGTTTTCGAGCACCATCGGTCGCGTGAACTCCACCGTCAGTCAGCTCAACGCCACCATCGGCCAGGTCCGTTTCAACGACGGTGGCGTAGTACAACTTGATGGGACGAAGAGCTGGGCCGTCGGGAACAATGGCTACTTCAACGTCAGCGGCGAGTACCGCGACCGTGGATTGACGAATCGCAGCGCCCCGGATCTGCGGGCACAGTTCTTCAACGACGACTCGATTGGCCGTGTGGCGCCGGAACGCCTGTCACTCGCGCGAAACAACGCCTGGTACGGTGACGCTGCACTGAAGGAAGGCGGTGCACTCTACAACTCCGCCTACACCTTCGCCAATGGTGTGCAGGTGTATTCATTCGGAGGCATGACACGTCGCCAGAGTCAGGCCTTCGGGTTCCCGCGTCGGCCGTCGGAGCGCGTGGTCGTGCGCGGGCTGTACCCGAACGGATTCCTGCCGCAGATCTGGGGCCTCAGCACCGATGGAAGCGGAGCGGCCGGCGTCAAGGGAACCGTGGGCGGCTGGAACTGGGACGTCAGCGGCAACTACGGTGGCAACCGCTTCCGCTTCGACGTCAAGAACTCGAACAACCCCACGCTCGGTCTGGCAAGTCCCACCCAGTTCTTCGCGGGTGAATTGCTGGCGACACAGCTCACTGGCAACATCGATTTTTCGAAGGGCATCGCGGTCGGCCTTCCCCAGCCGCTGAATGTTTCCTTCGGGGTCGAGGCACGGCGCGATCGCTATCGGATTTTTGAAGGCGAGCTGGCGTCGTATACTGACGGCGGCGTCCGCGTGCTGGACGGCCCCGAGGTCGGCCAGGCGACCGTCTCCGGTTCACAGCTCTTCTATGGATTCCGACCGGTCGACGCCAGGGCCACGGACAACGCGCGGCGGCGCAGCAACGCCCTCTACCTCGACCTGGAGCTGACGCCATTCACGCGACTGACACTCGGCGCGGCGGGTCGTCGTGAATCGTTTTCCGACTTCGGTGACGCGACCATCGGCAAGGTCACGGGACGATTCGATCTCGGCCGGGGATTCGCGATCCGCAGCGCGTACAACTCTGGATTCCGCGCGCCGACGCTGGGGCAGGCGTTCTACCGCGCCACCGCCAGCAACGTGTTGATCATCGGTGGCGTGCCGACACCGACGGAGGCGTTGACACTCTCGGTCGATGAGCCAGCAGCCCGTGCGCTCGGTGCGCAGCCGCTTCGCGCCGAAAAGTCGCAGAATCGGAGCGCCGGCATCACCTACTCGCCAAACGGAAACTTCAGCACCACGGTCGACTGGTTCCGGATCGATGTCGACGATCGCATCGTGCTGTCAGAGAACTTTACCGGCGCCGGCGTCCGCGCGGTGCTGGCGGCCAACGGCGTCACGGGTGTCGATATCCGGCCACGGTTCTTCACCAACGCGGTCGATACGCGCACCACCGGTGTCGATGTGGTGATGCGATACCTCGTCGACATGGGCGAGAAGCGGCTGTTGAACATGACCGTTGGCTACAACAACAACTTCGTGCGGTTGAAGCGGGTATCGGCGCCGACGCCTGAGCTGGTGGCGGTCGGGCAGGCGCAACTCTTCGGCCGCGTGGAACGATCGCGGCTGGTCGAATCGCAGCCGCGCAACTCGTTCCGCGCCTCGGCGACCTACACGCAGGGCAAGACGACGGTCCAGCTGCAGCAGGCGTACTTCGGCAGCGTCATCAGTCGGCCGAATCTGAGCACCGTGGTCCCCGCCGGCAGAGATCCCTTGTCAGTGCGTGATCCGCAGGACCAGACGTTTACCGGCCGCTGGATCACCGATGTCAGTGCCACCTACCAGGTGGACAAGAAGCTGAGCGCGACGCTCGGTGTCGACAATCTGTTCGACGTCTATCCGGATCGACTCAGCGTCAACAATCCTGAGAACTTCGGTGGGACGCGGCTCTTCGGCCCGTTCATTCCGTTCGGAGCCAATGGGCGCTTCGTGTTCATGCGCGCCGCATTCACGCCTTGAAGGTTGGATCGCGGGCCAGTCAGTCGGCAGTCGCGCGCAGCGGTCAGTTGGTTGCGCCGCCGCCGACCGGATCGGGCCGCCGAGGGGGCGCCCGGACGATCCCCGGGTTCATCACACGAACGCCCCGACGCCCGTGATCGCCCGCCCGACGACCAGCGCCGTCATTTCGTTCGTGCCTTCATACGAATAAATCGCCTCCGCATCGGCGAACAGGCGCGCAGCACCATGCTCGAGCAGCACGCCATTGCCGCCCATCATCTCACGTGCGAGTTGCACCGTTTCGCGGCAGTGGAAGGCGCAGAACTGCTTGGCGAGCGATGTGTGCGCGTCAGTGGCGCGCCCGGCATCCTGGAGCCGCGCGGCGCGAAGCGCCATGCCGAGCATTGCCGTCACGTTGCCGAGCATGCGCACCAGCATCATCTGCACCAGCTGAAAGCCGGCAATCGGTCGACCGAACTGTTCACGCTCTCTGGCGTAACGCAGGGCATGCTCGTAGGCGCCCATCGCGCAGCCGACGGCCTGGAAGGCCACACCGATTCGTGCTGCGCTCAGGACACGCGCCGTGTCGGCAAAACTGTTCGCGTTCGCCAAGCGGTCCGATTCCGGAATGCGAAGCTCCGACATCGTGATCCATCCTGACGCCAGCGCACGCTGTGCGATCTTGCCCGTCATCAGGCGCGCGGCGTACCCAGGCAGCGATGTGCGAACGATGAATCCCTTGACCTGATCGTCCGCTTCGTCTCGTGCCCAGATGACGACGATATCGGCGAAGGTCGCGTTCCCGATCCATTTCTTCTCGCCATTCAGCACCCAGCGGTCGCCCTCGCGGCGACAGCGTGTGGTCAGGCCACGCGCCACGCCGCTACCGACATCAGGCTCCGTCAGGCCGAAGCATCCGATCTTCGAGAACGCCCGCAGCGCCGGCAGCCATTCCTCACGCTGTGCTGCTGATCCCAAC
>ENA-ORBV01011401-ORBV01011401.1-microbial-mat-metagenome-genome-assembly--contig:-NODE-11401-length-13962-cov-6.811955_pt1 | contig 13962 bp, 12 predicted proteins | sample MGYA00237777_ERZ505514 | MGnify/ENA primary metagenome ERZ505514 (study PRJEB26160, sample SAMN06269048) | microbial mat metagenome | isolation source: Oligotrophic lake microbial mat | place...
GATCGCGCAGCAGTGGGCGCCACAGAAAGTGTGTCTCGACCGGCTCGGCCATCGCGACAACGGCATCCAGGAAGAGGCCCACCTGGTGCGCGCTGAGCCCCGAGGCAAGCACATGTTCGGCCCGGCTGCAGGTGGCCTCGTACTCAAGCACCAAGGCTACGTTGGCGACCATCGTGAGCTCGCCGCGGCGCGCCGCCATCAACAACGCAGCCGAGGCGCCGGACGGACTGCGCAGCGCCGCGACAATGACGTCTGTATCGAGGACGCATCTCATGTCAACAACGATATCACATCGTCTGTGATATGTAAGGTTTGAACTATAAGCATCAGCACCTGCCGAACCTGGGCACGCAAGGGGAACAAACAGCCTATGTGTCTCCAATGGACGCGAACACGCGACTGGCTGACATCAAGGAGTGGTTTTCGGTCGGCTGAAAGCTGCAACTTATCAAAGGTTAGGGTTTGGGCCTACAGACTGCGCTGCATTGTGCAAGGCGGTGAGACGCCACCCGGCGGGCCTGATGGGAACGGCGACAGATCCTACCCATCCGGCGTGGCGGCTGCGCGGCACACCAATTCGGCCAATTACCGCAGGTCACTTCTTCGACCCGCGAAGGGCTGCGAGCTCACCCTTGAGCGCCGCACCTTCGACCGCGGCGGTCTGCGCCTCTTTGCGTGCGCTGGATGCCGCTTCCCGCTCGGTCTCTGCCTGCTTGAGCGCACGGTCGAGTTCGGCCTTGAGGTCGACGATCCGGGCCTCGAGCTGCGTAGCTATGGATTCGGCGGCCGTCGCTCGCTCGCGCTGAACATGGATCTCGGCTTGGAGCGCTTGGTTTACCGCCTCGCGTTCGGCGGCGAGCTGTTCGAGCTGCTCTTTGTCTTGCTCAAGCTTGGCGATCGCCTGCTCGGCTTGAAGCACTTGTGCTTCTAGGGCGGCAACTTCCTCCTTCGCGCTGGCGCGGATCTGGTCGACCTCACGCGCGGAGCGCTCTTCGAGCAGCGCCCAGAAGTCGCGGCCCAGGCCCATGAGCCGCTCTACGGCCGCCTCGGGGAGGGTGAACTGGGTGCGCCGTTGCCGGCCCGTCTCTTTCCAGACATCAAGGTAGCGCTTGACGGTGGAGTAGCTGCCGCCGCCAATAGTGGCTTGCACCGACAGGATGCCTGGTTCTTCGCCGCGCGCAGTGAGCGCCGCGGCGACCTCGAAAACGCGCTCCTGCGTGACCACCGACTTTGCCATTTGGACCTACAGAACGTGAGATTACGATAATGATGGCGGACCGATTACGGTAATAGTGAAGATCAAGACGATGAAGCGCCGGTTTCACGCAGGCCTGGCTGAGAAGGACGCCTTCCCGCAGGGTGATGAGGTTGGCCAGACGACTGGCTTGACTGGCCTGCTGCTTGCCCGTTTCATGTCGCCGCGCCGAGGACCGACCCATGATGCAGGCGCTGTACGCCCGCTGGCCCAGCGCTGATGTCACCAAGCAAGTCCGAATACCAGACGCCAAAATAGCAGCATGGCCCAGCAACCGCGTCTTGATCTCCGCCCCGGCGTGTCCGAGCCCGTGGTGCTCCTGATCTCCCGGCGGGAGGTCGATGAGGGCGACATAGCGTCCGTGCTCTCCCGACTGAAGGTCTTTCTCGCAACCCGCGAGGACGCCTGGCTGTACCGGGGGCAGATGACACTCATCGTCGCCGGCTACGACAACGATCCACGCGAGCTGGTGGACATCCCCGAGGTTCGGTCCCTCCTGCGTGCGTTGGAAAAGTCCTGGCCGCAGTGGGCCTACTTCTTCAACCAGGTCGACGACAGCATCAAGCTGCTCCTGTCCTGCGTCGCAGGGAGCCGGTTCCTCGGTCGTGGCGCTGTCGAAATGGACGTCGACCTCGTCGCGGCCGCGCTGGGCCGTGCTTTCGGCGGCATGAACATGGTCGTTGACCGGTTCGACTTTCCTGAGGACGAGCTGGAGAAGATGTGCAACGGCTTCGTCGAGGTTCTGGAGCAAGCCGGTATGGCCTGAGGCGCCCATGCCCGGGGCTTGGCGGCCGAGGACGCCGCCGATAATCTGCGCACGAAGAAATTTCCGACGCTTCCGACGAACATCTGAAAGACAACACATGGCAACAAGCAAGAATGGTCCGACCCTGTCGGCATTGAACGCGCAGATTGCGGCTCTGCAAGCGCAGGCCGATGCCCTGCGCAAGAAGGAGGTGGCCGAGGTCATCGCCAAAGCGAAAGCCGCCATCGCCCACTACGGCCTCTCGGCGGCTGATCTCGGCCTCAGTATGGCCGCCGGCAACGTCGGCAAGTCGCCAGCCGGTGTCGGCGGCAAGCCCGTGAAGTTCAAAGACGATCAAGGCCACACCTGGGGCGGCATCGGCAAGCGCCCGGACTGGTTCAAGGCTGCGCTGGCTGCGGGCAAGACACCCGAGGACCTTCTGGCCAAGGGCTGATGGCGACGGCTTCCCATGCCTGTGCCTTCAGGGCCGGTCTTCGGCGCAATGCGTTTGGGTGGAGCGGCACGCGCAAGGCCATTGAACGCCTGAACGAGGCCGTCGGCGAAATCGAGCGCGTGGCGCGCACCGATCCGGCTCTGGCCGGCGGGGGCGCGGTGCTGTTGCTGCTCGAAAAGCTCTCGCCAGCGGTCAACCAAATCGACAGCTCCAGCGGCGCGCTGGACAGCGCGACGAGCGGCGTCGTCGAGAGGATGGTGCATTTGAACGCAGCAGCGCCGGTGCCCCGGCGCGTGCGCGAAAAGTGGCGGGAGCGCCTTCTCGAATGTTGGCGCCGGCGTGAAATTGCATGATTTCAGCCGGTCTGGCTATGCAGTCCTTCTTCGACCTTGTTCTTCGATTGCATCGTCATCTGACGGTCTTCTTTGTGTTGGTCGGCTCGATTGCAGCGGTTCAGTGGTCGATTGACCGGCGTGGCCGTCTTCCCACGCCCGTGTGACGGCGCAAGCGGCGCCCCGGACGTCACCAACCCTGCAGTTTCAAACCGGCTGAAAACCAGCACGTTCAGACCGGCGCCCACATCGAAGCCATCCAGGAAGACAACTCGCCCTACATCCAGTCACTGTGTGAGCGCTGCGACGTCATCGAGTGATGCGTGAAGTGAGCCCTTTTGTTCACGGGCCGTGAAGGCCGCTTCCCCGGTTCCAGGCCAGGTGGTGCGGCAAGGTCACGTGATCGCTCCAATAGGCTCGACCGCCAGTTAGTCGCCGCGCTGCTGGGGCGCCGGTCATGGCCACGTCGTCCTGTGCCCTCCACGCTGGTCATCAAGCTCTCCTTTCACCACGACCTCCCGGTGCTCATCTGGCCCCGCGCCGAGATGCCTCGAAGGCCCACGCCGCGCGATTCGAAGCCCTGCGCCGCCCAGCGCGTAGATGAGTCGAGCGCGTCATGGTGGTGGCCGAGCACGGACAACTTGGCTCCCAGAGCCTGCGCCAAGGTGTCGAGGATCTCGAAACCGTTCGGGTGGTAGCCCGGGGCCTCGTGGGTAATGAGGATGTCGGCTCGCAGGTCCGCCAACTTGTCGAGCTCGCCCGGATAGATGCTGCCCCAATGTTTTCTGTGCGGCCCTGTGCCACCCTGACCTTTGCGCACGCTGGGCACGTGGCATTCGACTCGACAGTCCGTGCATCGATGTCATGACATTCCTGGCGAGAGACTTCCAATCCGTTGCCATTGACTCCAGCGAGTGCAATGCCGAGACTGCAGCAACCGGATCGCTCGTTGGGAGTCCTTGCTGCGGCGCCAGTTGCGCAGCCATTAGCGCAGCCATTAGCACCGCCAATTGTCGATAACGACACGGCATCGATTGGGCTTGCCGAGCCCGTGCGATGCCTACGCCGAATGGCGCAATCGCGCAATCGATCCCGGGCGTGCCTGGGCCTTCAGCCTCTCAGCAGTGCCGCTTGCAGCGTCTGCTCAGGGGTCTCTGGGTAATCTCCAGCCCTCGGTCAGGCCATCCAGTCGCAGCAGGCCTCGCCACAGGGTCTCGGTGCCGGGTTCGCCGTCGGACTTGCGCCCGAGGAACCCGCCATGCTTGGCGGTCATGCGGATGGCATCACGCAGGCTCGGGGCCGGCGCATCCTTTGGGCGCTTCCTGAATTTGACTTCGTAGGCAACCAGCACGGCAATCTCGTCTTCTTCGAAATACACGTCCGCCGGCAGGTCGGGCACCTCTCGCCCCAGTTTGACCATATGGTGGATGCGCCATGCAACCACCATGTCGATGGCCAGGCACGCCTGGAGCCGCTCGCCGTCGCCGAGTTGCCGGTCCTCGACCTTGCAACCGCTCTTCAAGGTGCGGTGGAAGACCTCGATCCCCCAGCGCTGGGTGTACCAGGCCACCTTCTCGCAGGCCTGCTCGAAGCTGCCCACCGCAGCGGTGGTCAGCAGCGCCCATTCGATGGGCTCGGCGCCCTCGGGCGCGTCCACCTCCTGCGCCAGCACCATCTGTACTTCGACATTGGCAAGCCCCGATTTGGTCTTGGGCGGGCACAAGGTCACCGTCGCAAAGCGGATCGCGAGTTTGGCCTCGCGCCTGGCGCGGTTGTGCTGGCGCGGCAGTTGCACGCTCTGGTAACCGACGACCGGCTTGGCGCGGATGGTCTCGAACAAGCGCTCCTGTTCGTCCTGCACCTTGCGGTTGTTCTTGGCGCGAACCAGCAACTTGGCGCTGTCGGGCTCACGCAGTGCCTCTTCAAACAGCTCGTAGATGTCGGCCTCCCGATCGGCCACGCTCACCAGCTGGATGTGCGGGTTGCGCCTCTGCACCGCCGCCACCGCCTGATAGCCCTTGATCCAGCGCCAGCTCTCCTTGTCCTCGATCGGCAAGGCGTGACGCAGGGCCTTTTTGCCGAACTCCTGCGGGTCGCGCGCCCAGCACTGAGCGTCGATGAACCCCAGCGGCACGCCTTGCGCGGTCATCGCCAGGCCGGAGTGCAGGTGCAGGCCCTGCGCCCCGTCGACCGTGGTGCCAATGGGCCCCAGGCCGTCGGTGCTCTCCAGCGCGCTGTAGTTCACGCTGGTGGTGTCTTGCGCCACCAGCACGACCGAGCCCTTGCCCACGTCGCTGATGCGCTCTTCGGTGGCCGCATAGTGCGGCTGCAACAAGGTCTCGAACTCCACGTCGTCGTTGGACAGGAAGCGGTAGGCAGCTTGCATCTTGGTCACGCTCTCACAGGCTTCGGGAATGCCGGCCATCGGGCGGGCCCAAAAATCACGCGCCATCGTCATCAGGCGCTGCGTCAGGGGAGCGCTCAGGCGGCAGCGGCCGAATTCCTCTTCGGCCCAGTCCACCGGCGCGCGCGTTCGCTGGGTCGGCAGCAGGCGCTCCAACTCCAGCGGTGCGCACAGGATCTCGCGCCAATTGCGCTGCAGCGGATACACCAGCACGTGCTTGCGCGCCACTTCCTGCTGCCGGTCCCGGTCCTGTCGGCCCCGTCCTTCGGTCAGCCCCAGATCGATCCAGTTGGCCGCCCGGTAGCACGTGCCCCGGTAGCGGCTGCTGTCCACAAATGTCTCGACCAGGACGGGCGCCTGGCCATAGCGTTGCCGCCAATCGCCGGCCAATTGCCGCGTCGCCAGCCCCAGCACGTGCGAAGCCAGGTGGGGCACCTGTACCGTGGGCAGGATCAGGAAGCGGCTGTTCAATGCGATCCTGGACAGGCGCGCGCCGCGCGTGGCCTCGGTCCAGCCGATCCACGCGTCACGCACACCCAGTCGCCAGGCCGGTGAACTGAAGCTCAGCCCGCCCAGCCAGCCCTGCTCGCTGCGGATCAGGTAGCGCAGTTGCGCGCCGCACAGCGGTCCGCCGCCCAGTGGGTGGTGCGTGTTCATCATCGAGCGCCACGTGCGCGAATGCGCCCGGTTCCCGTTGACCACCACCAGTTCGATCTTGCCCAACCCCCGCAGTGTCGTCTTCAGCGCCAGCCACTGCTCTTCAGGCAGCTTGCTCGTCCGCTCACCGGACTCGAAGCTCACCGGCCGGGCAGCGGGCAACTCGATCAACCCGCGTCGCTCGAGCTTGACCAGCAGGGCCCGGCAACTCGACTCCTTGGCTCGTCCAGCCGCGTCCTTCCAGTTCATCCAGCCGCACACGAGTCGCGACAAGGCGCACCGAGTCAGGTCCGCTGTCTCGCGAACCGTCTGGCTGATGCGCTCAAGAATCTCGTCGGTGAACTCGCGTTCCGCTACATGCATGCGGCAAGAGTAACGAAAAACGTTTCGCGTGTCCAGCGTGATTAAAGGTCAGTTCTTAGACAGGCTGCAATGGGCTAATTCGGACCGCAGTCATAGTTTTACTACTTGTTTGAAACAACATTACTACACTTCACGCACACAAAAGATCAACCGTGCGGCCCTTCACAAGCTTCTCGAACTCCCCTTGATAGGCGGCCGTCATTCGATCCTTTCCCGGCAACAGGGCCGTGGCCCGCTGCGTCGGGATTCCAGCGATCTTGATGGTGCCGGCCGTCGCCATGGCCGCAAGCCCGACGGCGTAGCCGCAAGCCTCCCCCAAAATGGACTGTGCGTCAGTCTCGGAGTTGGACAGCAGATTCAAGCAGCCCTGAGGGCTCAGTCTCGCCCAGGTGAGCAGCAACTGCAGAAACGCAGCATCGCGCCGCGCCGCTTGTCGAGTGCGGTGGCGAAGATTGCCAGATCCTCGCCGCGATGGGCATGGACCTTCGCGACGGCCCGATCGATCTCCTCCAGGGAGTCGATAGCGGTAAGCCGAAATTCTTGCCCTGTAGTCATTCTGCTTGCCGGTGCGCCTGCTGCTTTGAGGGAGATTCGAACACCTGATTTTCCGGCTGTTAACTGCTCCTCATCGCAGCTTCACGCCGACGAGCTATTTGAAGGCCAGCCTATGCGGTCTGCGGGCAGGTCCACCAGCGCCGATTAAAAGGCCGACGGTCACGCCGGTCCGAAGAGACGCACGACGTTTGACGGTTGCACACCTGGAGTCAGATCCAGCAGCCCTTCGAGCAAGCTTGGCTGCACATGCATCTCGCGCGCGACGGCCGCAAAAGAAATACCGAGCTCTTCCGTCAGTACCCTCAGCCCCTCCGGCACAACCTCGGGCGTCTCAAGCTCTATCTCGCAATCTTCGTGCTCCTCGAGCGCCTCGCCTCGGCGCTTCAGATGGATATAACCTGCACGCAACTGCTCGGCGCTGAACACGCCGAGCTGGCCGCCCCGGTACAGGATGGCTGACTTCGAGACCCCCCATCGCCTCTTGAGCTCGCTCATGCCTTCCCAGCTCAGCCGCGAGCGCCGCAAGGCAACATGGGCTTCCGCCAGGAACGATGAACGGGGCAGGAGCAGCGCGCTGGCAAACCGATTGGCCTGGGTCTCCGTCAAGCGATCGCCGGTGAGCACGCCGATGTGCAGCGCGAAATGCCCCAATTCGTGCGCCACGCCGAAGCGCGCCCGACAGGCAGAGCGGCCGGCACCGTTCAATGCAATCACCGGCCGGGTTGTGGCGAATGACACGGCGTCGACCTCGCTGGCCATGCCCGCCACGCGCATGACGACTGCGCCGGAATTCTCGGCAACTCGCGTGATGTTGCTGATAGGGCCCCATCCGAGACCCCATTCCACACGGCATCGTTCGGCGCCGCGCTCGATCGCCTCGTCGGAAGACGGATCGGCTTCGTAGATCCGGTAGTTGGGCAACTCGAGGTGCTTGTCGAGTACGCCGACCAAGCGCTTGAGCATCTCGCCCCGAGCCCGTGCGTACTGTCGCAACGCCACCTTGGTGGTGAGCTGCTTGCGGAAGTGACATTGCTCCTCGGTGAGCGGCATCGCTTCAATGTTGCGCAGGAACTCAGGCAGCACGTTGAGCTCTTCGACCAGCGCGAGCTCCAGCGCGTCCGCGACAGGTTCGGCGCCGGTCTCGACACGACTCAGAAACTGTTTGGATTTTCCCAACCTTTCGCCCAGCTCAGCGAGCGACAGGCCATGGAAAAGCCTTGCCAGCCGGATGTTGGAACCCAGGATCTGGCTCATGGCCCGGCCGAAGCAGCGGCCTCGTCGTCACCGAGGTCTCGACGCTTGGGCACGATGACCGGCTTGGCGATGTCGGCGGGTGGCGGTAAATCGGACTTTGCAGGCATCAGCGTCCGCACGGAGGTGGTCGAACGCCAGCTGCATACCAGTTCGTCGGTGGCTGTGAAACCGAGCAACTCGATGCGCGGCTCGCCGCGCTCGTCGATGCCGTGGTCGACAACGAAGCAAAAGCGCACGGCCTGGCCGGGTTCGGCCTCCTCGATGAGCGGAAGCTGGAAGCGGTGCGCCTCCAACACCGCGCGCTTGCTGGGCGCAGACAAGCTGTCGTTGCTAAAGCGGCACGGCACGCCACCGATCGAGAAGACAAGGTCGTTCGCGCTGTTCTCGATACCCAGCCAGGGATGTGTACCGCTCAGGTACTCCTTGAGGATCCGCTGGCGCTGGCGACCGAAGCAGGTCGTGCCGCGCGTGTACGCGGAATCGGTCTCCCGGACGAGATCATCCTCTGTCGCCGCCCACTCTTCCATCAACCATCCCGCTACGGTTGCGAGCAAATCATCGCGGAGGGCGGGTTGAAAGTCGCTGGGCTTGAGGAGATTCATAGTGTGCAGTCAGCGCTGAACGTCAACCTATTATGTGCGAAAACTTGAAATCGTCAACCTTCACCCACTGCCTCCGACTCACGTGAGCATGGAGGAGGATAGTAGTTTTCGTTAGCTTCGATCAATGCGAATGTTGCGAATAGGAGGTACATTCTCCTCCTGCCCGCACCTCGCCGGCATCACCTGTAGGAGACGCCATGTCCACGACTGACCTGCTCGAACCCTTGGCCACCGACCAGGAAGCCGAGATGGCCAAGGTAGCCCAGCGTTGCCTGATGGCAGCGCTGGATCACTCGCGCGCCCAGCGCATTGCACTGGTCGACGAAAGCGGCGCGCTGACCGATGCGCCGGTCTTGGAGCTGCCGCCCCAGGCGCTGCGGTTCTTCGCCGACATGCTAGGGATGATGGCGCAGCGTCGGTCCGTCATGCTCGTGCCGCAGAACCATGAGCTGACGACGCAGGATGCCGCCGCGCTGCTCAATGTGTCTCGGCCCTTCGTGATCAAGGAGATCGAAGAGGGGCGGCTGCGCTGCCGCAAGGTCGGTCGGCATCGCCGAATCGAGTTCGAGGAACTGCGCCGGTACCAGACCGCCCAGGTCGAGCAGTCCGAGCAGGCTCTACAAAAGCTCGCTGCCCTGTCCCAAGATCTAAGCCTCGGCTACTGATGGCCGGCTCCGCCCGCTACACAGCGGTACTGGACGCCAACACGCTGTACCCGGCGCCGCTGCGCGACCTGCTCCTCAGCCTGGCGGTCGACGGGCTGTACCACGCAAGGTGGACCGCCCAGATCCATGTGGAGTGGGTGAGGAACCTTGCGAGGAACCGGCCTGAGATCGAACCGCAACTCGGGGCACTGGTCGAGTTGATGAACCGCTCGGTACCGGACTGCCTAGTCGAGAACTACGAGGGGCTGATCGCCGGGCTTGTCCTGCCCGACGGGGACGACCGCCATGTCCTGGCTGCAGCCATCGTCGGCCATGCCGACGCGATCGTCACCTTCAACCTCAAGCACTTCCCTACCGACGCACTCGATCCTCACCAGATCGAAGCCCTCCATCCTGACGACTTCGTCCTGAATCAGCTCGAGCTTCGTCCCTACGAGGCGCTAGCGGCGGTGAAGAAGATGCGGGCGCGGCTGACGCGACCGCCGCAGTCTGCCGCCGAGTTGATCGCGACGCTTGAGCGCTCAGGACTGCCGGCAAGCGCGGCGCACCTGCGCCAGGCGCAGGCTCTGATCTGAAGAGTCCGCCGGCGGGCCATGTGTGGCTGCCCTGCCGTTGTTCGGACTCCCCACTAGACACCTTGATAAGTACAGCTTTGTTGTCTAGCCCATTTCGGTACTTGGCCTTGACTCGAATTGCGACCTGCGCCGCGTGGCGCTTCAAGTAGACACCTCGGTATACCTCCATAGCCGCGGGCTCAACGGGCGGTGTGGTGCTGACAATACAGAACTTGGGTAGCTCGTCAGCAGTGCCGCCATTCGTCTTGGCACATATCAGGTCACGCGTGAAGCCAGCCAAGGCGTCGTACAGCGCTGAAAGCGAACCCCAGGCGTAGTCCTTGGCCTGCACAAATCGCTGACTTCCATCACCCATGCGTATGTCGACGTCTTGGGCTCCTTCATATCTGACTTCGACAACCCCGCACTTGCAAGTCAGAAGCCATACCAGCCTCAATCTGGAATATGCCTCCTGGAAGGCAAAGCCCTTCAGCGCGTTCGCACCACCTGAGCGCGGGCGATCGTACAGGTCGGCACCGTCAACCCCCCACGCTGTCGTCGATTTCATCAGTAGGGTCCAGTGCGCTGGACGAATGACCTGTACACCAAACCAATGTCCGCGACTGAGCAGGCCGATTTACTCAGCAATCCGGGCAGAGAAGTTATCTGCATTTGGGAGCGATCCTTTGGTCCTTGAAGGTCTGAGTATCTGCGCGGCCTACTTTCGCCAGAACGCTTCGACCGCCTTCATCCGACGGCGCTTCTCGGTCGTCACATAGACCGTCGTAGTTGCCAGCGACGCATGCCCCAGATTCTGCTGCGCGATCTCGATTGGCATCCCGCTGGCGATCGCATGGCTCGCATGCGAGTGCCGCATCCAGTGCGTGCTGGCCTTACTGAACCGCTCCGCGCCCTTCGCGTCGCCCTGCCCTCGCAGTACGCGGGCGCAGTCATCGAAGAACCGTTTGATCTGGTCGTAGAACGTGGTGGCCGCGATTCCCTGGCGAGGGTCGATCGCTTCGCCCGTGCTCAGCCCCGGCGCACGCTCCGCGGCGTCGCTGGCCTTGCCAAGCAGAAACGCCCCTTGGTTGCCGATGTCCTGCGGGTCGGCATCGAGCCCCCGCGAAACCAGGTACCTGGCCAGCTCGCCCACGACATCGGCCGGCAGCGGCACCTCGCGCTCCTTCTGCCCCTTGCCGATCACCCGCAGCATCCACCCCTGCATCGGCTCGTCGTCCGACGCATCGGCCGGGTACTCCACCCACTGCAGGTCATCGACGGTGGCCGCCACCACTTCCGACAGGCGCAGGCCGGTCGCATAGAGCAGGTGCAGCCCGAAGATCAGCCGCTGGTTCGCAGAAGTGCTGGTCAGCATCTTCAACTGCCCTTCGATGAACTGCCACTGCGCCAGGCTAAAACTCCGGCCCGCATTCACCTTTGGCCCGGCGGTGCGCGGCACCCCGACCGCCGACCACGGGTTGCCCATCAGGTAGTTCTGATCGACGAGGAATCCGTAGAGGTTCTTCAGAATCGTCACCGCATGCCGCTGGGCGGACGCTGACAACGGCCCCTCGAAGGGCCGCCACAGCGGCGACCAGCGCTCGCGCCCGCGGTCGCCACACCACCGACTGCGGGGCTGCGGGTCGGCCAGGAAGTCCCGGTATTGGGTGCAGTCCTCATTGCTCATCGAGGACAGGGCCTTGCCCTTGTGCGTGATGGCCCAGAGCAGGAAACGCTCGCCTTCCTTGCGGTAGGCGCGCTGCGTGTTCGACAGCGCCTGCAGCCAGTCCAGGCCCTGCTCGACGCCGGTATCTCGTTGCCGGCGACGGGCCTTGAGGTTCGTCTTCTGCTCCGGCGTGAGGCCATGCTTGGAGCGCAGCCAGGCGAGGATGGCCTGGTAGTCGTTGGTCGCTTTCAGCAGGCACTGGGTTTGCGGCCGCCGGTACAGCCCGCACGTGCCGTCGAGCTCTGCCGGCACGATGAACTTTTCCAGAGGACGGATGGCGGTGGCCGGCGCGACCACGGCTTGGAGCTCATGCGCGTAGAGCTCGCTGCGGGCCATCGCCACATGGCGGCCGAGCTGCAGCCCGGTGCTGTCCTGATGCGCGTTTGCGACGTCCCGCAACCACTCTACGATGCGCAGTGCCTTGCCCTGCCCCATCGCCTTGATGCCGGCGTACCACCGCCGACCGATGCCGTTGATGCGCTCGACCAGCTGGGCGAGCGTGAAGATGTCGGCCGCCTCCAAGTGGCTGGCCAAGCTCGGGTTCAGCCACGCGGCAACAGAGTCACCGGCCTTCGGGGACTGGGCGACCAGTCCTTCGAGCCAGCGCAGCGCTTCGAGCTGGCGAGCGATCAGGCTCGAGCGCCGGCGCAGGCGCTGTGTCGCCCGGCCGTACTCAGCTTCATAGGCGGCCATCTGGTCAACCTGGCGCTCGTCTTCCAAGCCCTGCGCTTCGGCGAAAGCTTCAAGGCTTGGGAGGTCAAGCGACGGGTCGGCGATGCGGGTGGCGTCGATGCGCACCAGGCGCGCCGTGCCGAAGCGGTCCTGGCGTTTTGCGGCAGCCGCAAACTCCTCGCGGATCCAGGCGATGGTGGCGCGCACGGTGCGCCAGTCGGTGGCCTCGCCTTCAACGCGGAAGTAACGCTCCCAGCTTTCGCGGGGATCGAGTCCTTGGACCACCGCGCGCATGAAGGCAAAGTGACCGACGTGGAGCAAGCGCCGCCGGGTCGCTCCCAGGCCGATGTTTCCTCGACCCTGAGATGCAGCGGTGCCCTGCCCTGCCCGCACCAATGGCGGGCGAGCATCGGCAGCTGGCAGCGAGCTCGCGTTTGTGCTCATCGCGGGAGGCATGGCCGCCGGGCGGCCGGCTCGATGCGGGAAGGCACCCTGCCGCTGTCATATGTCATAGGCATAGCGTCTGTGATGGATGTCCGTCAGCGGCATCTGTCAGCGGCATCTGTCAGCGGGATCGGTCAGGCCGACCGGGCAGGCTTCGCATCTGGCGGCGCGACAGGCCTGGCTGCGGCCGCCAGACCCGCGACCAGATCGGCGTTCTGCTGGTTGACACGCGCCAGTTCGGCGTTGAGATCGCTCGCGCGCTTTTCGATCTCTTTGACGCGGGCCTCACTGGTGGCCACCAGCAGCTTCTGGTCGGCAAGCGCATGACGCAAGCTGTCGCACTCATCGCGCGCCCGCCGCTCAGCCGCGTTCGCAGATGACAACGTAGCCTTGACGACTTCAAGCTCGGCGGTGACCTGGTCGGCCAGTTCTGCTGCTTCGGCCTTGTCGGCCTCAAGTTGCTGGCGCGCGGCTTCGAGTGCGTCGCGCTCGGTTGCCAGGCGACCATTGGCCAGCTCCAGCGCAGATGACCAGATTTCAGCACCGAGCTCGGCAAGCCGGTCTGCAACAGCGCAGGGTGCGGGCTCGCGCAGCGGCGACTCCTTGGCAGCCTTGCGCGCCTTCCACTCGGACATGCCTTCGGAGATGGTCGTGAAGCTGCCACCGCCCAGGGCTTTGCGCACGGCCGCCAGCGTCGCATTCTGTCCGGCGGCATCAAGCTCGTCTGCGACCGCGAAGATTTGATCCTTGGTGATGGCCATGTGCGTTCCGGCATCCAGTTATGTATGTTGTAGGATATTACATACAGTCTTTTTACACTACAAGTTACGCAGACTGCCTATCGCAGTGGCCGTCAGCCATTGAGTTCAGAGGGCATGGGGTGCGCTCTTCTCAAACCAATGGGAGATGGCGTGGCCATCCCAGTGCATGCCGATGTGCCCGGCGGTCCGGGCGTTGCTCAGCGCCCTGGGTTTGAAGACGGCCGCGCACTGGCCTTGCGGCCAGCGCACGCTGTCGTAGACGATGCCCTGGCTGCCTTGCGCGCGCAGCGCGCCCCCCAGGGCCTGGCTCGCGCCGTAGCGGTCCGGGTCATAGACCCCTGGCATGGAAGCGCCCTGCCCTCGCAGGTCATGCAGCCGGTCCATGAGGTCGGTGTGCAGCCAGCGCAAGTCGATGTCGATGGCCTCTTCCGACGTTCGCGCGAGAAACAAAGCCCGGTGGTAACTGACCTCAGCCACGGCCGTGTTCAGGGAGTCGGCGGCGTAGTACACGCCCCAGCT
>ENA-ORBV01011403-ORBV01011403.1-microbial-mat-metagenome-genome-assembly--contig:-NODE-11403-length-13961-cov-7.388649_pt1 | contig 13961 bp, 22 predicted proteins | sample MGYA00237777_ERZ505514 | MGnify/ENA primary metagenome ERZ505514 (study PRJEB26160, sample SAMN06269048) | microbial mat metagenome | isolation source: Oligotrophic lake microbial mat | place...
CCATTGTCGACTTGGAAGATCGTCTTGCCGACTGTGGCGTTCACCTCGACACTGACGGCGGCGCGCTGGTAGACAACCTTGCGCGTCATGAATTGCAGCCGCTGGTCTTCCAGCCAGCGCGCGCCATCTTCGAGCATGTCCATTACTGCAGCAGCCTCACACGCACCGTCGTGTCGGCATCCACCGCAGCGAGAATGGTTTTGCCGATCAGCTTGTTGGCGCCTGCGGCCGCATTGGTCGTGGCCTGTTTCACGACACTGTTCCAATAGGTGTTCGCGCCAGCGGCAATCGCGCTGCCCGCCGTGACTGCCTTCGGAAAGGCGAACACGCCTTCCACAGCCAGCGCGCCTAGCTCTCCCGCGACAATCGGTCGAGGCGCGACACCTACCAGTTCGCCTTGCACGACCACATCGCCTGCCGCCACGTCGGCGGCAGGTGTGTAGTCGATTGAGCATCCGTCTTGAATGAGTGTTGCAATCATGATTCAATCTCCGGTTCCAAAGCCGATGTTGTGAAACGTTAGATCTCACCCTTACTCTTGGTCGCGCCGCGCGGGTCCTGCAGGGCCACGCCGAAATCGTGATAGCCCCGCATCTGGACGCCGAGCTTGTTGAAGTCGGCTTCGGCGGTCTCAACGGTCGGCGATTCCTGACCGTTCAAGAACGCAACCTCGATGACCGGCAGATCGTTGGGGTCGGCCATCAAGTACCAGGCTTTCGAGGAGTTGCCTGGGATCAGCGCGTTCGAGAGATACCGGCTGACTTCCACTCGGAACCTGTTCTGGAATGGGTTGGAGACGGGGAACTTGCTGCTGGTGGCATCCCGCAATTCGAGCGATTTGAAGAGCTGTGTTGCAAAGGCGCTCAACGCCAATGGGGCGAGCACAATCGCGGGCATGACTCCAATCGGATTGCCGTCGCTGTCCACCTGCTCGTTGAAGGCCACTTCCGCCTTCGTCAGGCCGTCAATCGAGAGCGCGGTGTCGACGCCGGACAGGTAGTTCTTGTTAGCGACGGAGAAGAATGCCGCACTGTTCAAGAACGTGCGCCAGAACACTTCGTTGATCTTCTGGCCGCTGCCGCGACCGTGTTTGCGGGGAATTTGAGTGATCGCGCCGAGGTCGTCATTGATCAGGTCGCGCCGGTCGATGGCCAGAATGAGTCCGTAGGTATCGGCCTTGTTCGTGAACTTTTCCTCGCCGAGCGTGCCGTGCTTGAGTTCGCCGGTGGGCCCGACTTGTTCGTACCGATCCTTTCCGATCAGCCGGTAACTCGTCACCGTCTTGAAATCCGAGACATTGCGCACGCTGCAGATGTTGCGCCAGACGCGTTCGACCGAGAAAAACCCATCCAGCAGGAACTTGTTGGCAATATTCGACAGAATGCCACCAATGTCGATGGTCGAGAATCCCGCCCGCACGTCGCAGCCAAAAGCGAAACGCAGCACATCCTTGTTCATCCGGATGCTTCGGTCGGAATACCCATTCGCCCAGGCGGCTTCCATGAAGAGTTCATGCAGGGAGAGACGTTCATGAAAGCGCTTGCTGGCCATCTCCAGGGTGCGTTCATCAAACGATTCTTCCACGCCAGGGAGCTTGCCCGACTGGGCACAAGCGGCCTCAAGCAGTAGTGGCGTCAAAGCGCCATTGTCGCCCGTGAGCACCGCCGGTGCCTTTGGCCGGTTGGCGCGTAGGACTTCCAGTTCACAGCGCGTGGTGTCCCAACCCTCGCGGATTGCTTGAGCCTCGATTTCCGGGTGCTGTCCGCCGCAAATTTTGCGGATGCTGGTAATTCGCTCCGTTTCGGCGGCGGCTTCCACGCGCATGCGCACCGCAATATCCGTCTGCTGCGCCTCAACCGCAGGGGGATCGTTTTTCCTCTCCGACTGGACGATTTCTTTCTCTTCCTTTTCCACGCCTGCCTCCCTTTCCTGTGCGGTCGCGGCAACATTGGCGCTGGTACGCCCGTCCGCACCGAGGTCCACGAAACTGATTTCTCCGAGAACGGATTTACGAATGATGTTGATGGGTCCGGTGATTTCCTGGCCGTTGACGATGGCCTTCTGGCTTTCTTTCAAGAACTCAGCGTCCTCCACCGATGCGCCGATGGAGGCCTGCCACGGGAATCCGTTGCGGGAGGACGCGACCACTTCCTTGGCCGTCGCGGTGTCCCGCGAAACCACACCCGTCGCGATCAGTTGGTTCCCTTGAATTTTGATGCTGTCGGTGTGGCCCACGCCGTTTGAGGCGTCATGGCCCAGGCGGATCGGGCGGTTCTGCGACGGCACGCTCATTCCAGAAAGATCGACGATGACGGGATAACGCCATCCGGCCAGGCGCATCGGGCCGCCGGTGTAGGCGACCATCGAAAAGCGCGGCAATGATACTTTCCCGTCCGCGACCGCCGCCGGTTGCGCCGCCTCAAACTGCATGGCGCAGGTGAGCGTCAAGGGCGCGTGTTGATCAGTAGTCTTCAGGTGCGGGGACATCATCGCTCTCCTCATCGGTTCCGACCGGCGCAGCTTTGTTTGGGGCTGCGGCGGGTTGGGCTTGTGCAAGGGTCAGCCCGAGTTCATTCATCAACGACACTTCCTTTGCGCGCTGCCGCAGTTCGGATTCCCAGTCGCGTCCGCTCTTGGCGAACTCGGTTGCAAGTGTCGTGGTGTTGTTTTGCAGTCGGGTGGCCTGGGCGTTCGCTTCTTTGGCCGGATCGACGTGCTCCCAGCCGTCCCAAAACCATTGGTGCGACCAGTCCGAAGAAAGACCGCGCATCGACTGCGGCAAAAACCCGTCGATCAGAACAGCCTCTTCGATCCAGGCGGTCAGAATGCGGTCGAGAATGGCGGTGCCGATATGCGCCTGTTCGACGCGAATGGCTTTGAAATACATCTGATGATCGAGGCGGCCGGAGGCGTAGTTGTAGCCCGACGAGTTTCCCGCCGCGATGTTGAAGGGCATGTTTAAGCAACGGGCAATTTCATTGAGTATCTGGTGCTGAAATTCCACATACGAGCTGGCCGGTTGCTGTGCTTCGACCTGGCCCATTTTCCAGCCGCCCGGCATCGTCAGCAGCATATTGCGTTCGAGTTCGATGGTATCCATCGGCTCAACGGAATCGGTTTCACCGTCCGGCGGCGCGTCGGTGTACAAGATGCCCGCGAAGTAGGCGGCGGCCTTCGCGGCATCGAGCGTGGCAAGCGAGTAGTCGCGCAGCATTGCAAAGAGCGGCAGCGCGGGTGTGATCTCAGGAATACCTCGTGCTTGTCCGGGCCGGTCCACGCGGAAGTAATGCAGCATGGTCTGCGCGGGAACGCGGTCATACTCCAACGTGAAGCGGGTAATGTTGTCGCCGGGATGATTCCGCAACACGTGGAACTCGGCGGCATTGCCAAAGTCATCGAGAACAACTCCGTCCACGGCATTTGGCGCGAAGACGTTAAGCGACGGCGTAGTCACCTGGTCGGCTTCGACCAGCTTCAGATCGAGTTTTACCTGGGAATTCAGCCGGGGATTGTTGGTCAGAATGCCAAACCCTTCCCCGTCCTCGGCCTTGGCCATCCGCAAAGTTCGAAGCTTTTCCGGCAACGAAATCGCCCGCGCCCAGCGAGAGAATTCCCGTTCGATAAGCACGTTCGCGTCGCGGTTTTCAGAAAGCAGCTGTAGACGCGGCCCGGTGCCGATGCAGTCGTTGGCCAGCGTCAGCACCATCCCGCGCGCATACGAATTATTGGCGATCTCGTATCGAGCACGATTGCGCAGTGTCTGGCGCACGGTGGGGCTGTTCGCCGCCTTTGCGCTTAGACCGTCGGCGTTCTTCCAATGTTTTCGGTTGTTGTCCGTGGTAAGCGCAGCGTCGTACTTCGCGCGCACCATCCGTGCAGCGCGCACGGGAGTATTGCGCCCTATGCGCGTATCACCGCCGCCGAAAAAGAGGTTTTTGAGCCGCGTCAACATGCGTCACTCTGCTCCCGGCGGCACGAGTTTGGAAATCTTGACGCCCAGGCCCTTGCGTTTGGCGGCTTTCTTGGAGTTCAGATAGCGGTCGGCTTCGATCTGGTCACGCAGCGGATGTTGTTCGACACTGCCAGAATCGCCCGTCGCTTTGGCGGGCGCTTTGGCATTGTCGCGGATGGTCTGTTCGAGATCGTCGATCATCAAAATCCCGCCGTTTCGGAATTCCTGAAATCGCGCGTGAATGCGCTCGTGGGGGATACTTACCCGGCGTGAGTTCAGTTTGTCGGAAGGTGCTTGGGAAAATTCGTGGTCAATAATGGAACGCGGCGACAGGAGATGTTCCGCTGGTTAGTTCTTGAGCCCTCTCCGCGATTGAATCTCTGACAAACGTACTTTTTTCCGCCGTTGAAAAGCAGCTTCAAAAGTTCCTGGCAGCGTTGCGCCCTGCATGGATGCGGCCACCGAGCATCCCGCAGCGCAGTCGAGCCAATGATTATCGAAGTTTTCGGGCCGCAATTTCCATTCATCGACCACGCGGCCGCGCCCCGTTGTCCGCACGCGGTATTCGGCGGTGAGCTGATCGGCGAGCAACCGGTGCGCTTCCGGATCGCGCCCGAACAAGGTCAGTGTTCCTTTGTCACCCGCGCTCACCGCCAGGCGCGCGTGAACGAAGGACTTCCAGTAATTCGAATCGAACAGGACGTGCCGAACGGCGCGTTTGCCTTGCACATTTGGAATGCGCCAGTTCAAACCCACGCGATCACCGGGACGCTTGGCGTATTCATGGAATGGCCGGCTGGACGCGCCCACGAACCTACCGTGCGCCGGAAGCAGAATCGCCGCGTGCGGGGACGCACGGCAGAATTGATAGATCACATCGGTCGACGTGCCCCAGTTTGCATCGATCAGACACTGCCCGATCCGCATCATCGCGCCGTCGTCACGCGCCCATTCGCGCGCCAGATACTGCGCCGTCACCGCTTCAAGGCCGGCATAGATCGCACCTTCGAGTCCCGCGCCTTTGACCGCGCTTTGCAGCGTTTTCTGCGCCTCACGGAGCGTGAAGTAGGGCCGCTTTTGGTCCGGGTAAGCGCCATAGTCCAGAACGCAGCCGGTGAAATCGTCGGCCCAAGCGGCAATGAGGTAATACAGAAGCTTTCCCTGCACGTCGATGAACATGGTCAAATGGCTACAGCCAATGGGAATCTCTCCGCGTTTGTGGCCATTGACCTTCGCAGCGATCTGATCCGGAGACAGCATGCCTTCATCGATGGTCCTTTCCGGCAGCGGTTCGTTTTGGTATTCAGCGAAGAACGCGGCCTCGTCCTGCAGCTTCAGGTTCATCGCGTGCTGGATGGCGCTGGCTTCGTCGTGGTTGAACCGCTCCGGCCAGGCGATGACCGAGCCTTCATCGAGCGCAACACGGTTGTCCTTATAGAATGCGGTCGCCTCGCGCATATCTCCGTGGGCGCGCAGCGACTCGCCACGGATCTCCGCGTACTTCGCCCACAGCTTTTCGTTGGCCGGAAAGTGATAGACCATCTTGGTCCGTTCACCGTTCCATTCGGGATGCTTCTCTTTGTCGAGCAGACTGTCGGCGACGTCACCAGGACGGATGACCGTGCAGGGCATGACACCCGCGATCTTTTTTCCCGGCCCAGCGAGGCCCAAGACTGCGCCCGCCAGAATGCGCTCGCGCGTTACGCACTGCGAAAGCGAACGGGCGGATTCATCGGTCTGCGGGTCGTCGAGCACCACCAGCGACGGGCGCGCAGCCTTGCCGTCCGGACGTTTGAATTTCATGCCACGGATTCGCCCCGTGATGCCCGTCACTTTGATGATCGCGCCGCTGGCGACGCTGCCGACGATAGATGGCAGAATGATCTCGTTCGCCGTCCAACCAATGTGTGTGCGCTCTCCCTTGTACAACTGGCCGCCGCAGCGGTTCGCGATGCCGTCGAGCGACTCGATGGGAAAGCAGACCTCTGGAAAATCCGCGGCCAGTAGTTCATTGCTTTCCAGTTCGGTCTTGATGCTGTCCAACATTTCGCAGGCATGACCTTCAGACGCGCCAATTAAGCAAACGAAGTCGCGATGGCCATAAAGCACGGCCCAAAGGCAGGCGCACTCCGCGATGGATGTTTTTCCGCTGCCACGCGGCATGGCCATCGCGAATAAGCCGCCGTGCAACACTGCCTGTTCGATCTTGCTGATGACCTTCAAATGATCGGGCGACCACGTCAGATGGAACGTCATTCGAAAATATGTTTCACAGAAGTACCGGAAGTCGCGCGCGGCTTTTTCCTTTCGCCCGGGGTCCGCGACCACAGGTAATTCGCCAACATCGCGTCCCGCTTCCGCTTTGATGCGATTGCGCTGCGCGGCCGCTTCCTTCATCGCCGCATAGGCTTCTGCCGGATCGATGTGTGTCTTGGGCGCATGCTTCGTTTCGACGAGCCACGCGATGTAACGGAACAGATCGATGTGCTTGCCATCGCCAATGCGAAAGCCGGCCAGCATGCGATGGCGATAAAGTTGGCGCTCGTCGACGACCGCGCCCAGCGGCGTCGAGTTGAGCAGCCGCGCGACCTCCGATGGTTTAAGCGCGCGCGGATTCATCGCGACCATTTGCAATCTCCTTGGCCAGCCACGCCGCGTAGTGCACTAAATTAATGGTGCCGTCCGCATTGACCGGCGCGCCCGTTTCAATGTCCGCACGAATGGCCGTCTCGGAAATCGTTCTGCCCGCCGCCGCCGAGAGCGCCTTGGCGGCATCGGCCACGGACAGGGCCGTCAGCTTTAGGCCATGCTTAGGCTGCATGTTTTTGCCTCCGTGAATTGGCGGCTGAAAACAGCAGTAGCCGTGAATTGTCGGCGTGGTGTCAATAATGGTCTGCGAGAGCCGACACTTTTTGACTTTAGGCCCATCGCAGGCTCCACAAGCCCCAACCCCGTTGGGACATGCGATTCATGCGCGGTCCCGCCGAATGGAGCGACACCTGCATGTTCTCCACACGTAGACGCGAATGGGCGCGCCACGATACGGAGAACAGAACGATGAACGACGAGAACGAGATCGACGTAGGCGAAGACCTGGAGATCGCCAAGATCGAACGCCGCAGCCAATTTGGCGGGGCATGGGTACGCGGAACCTTGAACGGACACCGCTTCGAGGCGCTGGTCTTCCCCGAACACGCCGAGAACCCGGAATACGAAATTGGCGACAGCAAGATTTCCAAACTCTGGCTCCAGCGGATTGCAGACAAGACGCAGGTCTACAACTGGGATCGCGGATTGGACGTACCCGCGCAGACACCCGCCGCGCAGAAGATCGTCGATTTTCTCTGCGCAGGCCTCGCCGAATCCACCTTCGCACACTAACCCAGCCCAACCGAGAAAGGAGAAACGCCGATGAGTAAGAAAAAGGAATATACCGAGCGCGTCGTCACACGAATCGCCAAGAGCATCCTGGGCATCGAGACCCTCAAAGCTCGCAAAAGCGACAGCCTCGATTTTCATGATCTGAACGTTTGCGCCATAAAGGCCGCGCTTGAGGCTGCCTACCGTGCCGGATGGGAGCGGGCACTGCCGCGCGCAAAAAAGAAAGAGATCATTCGAGCCGAGATCGAAGAACATCTCATTTACCTGCCTTGGGACGAGCGTGAAAAAATCATCAAAGCATGGTCGAGGGCGAGCCTGTCCGGCCCCCTATCGTCAAAGAATCCCATGAAATCCTTGGCGCGAACGCTACCTACCCACGCCGCATCCTCAAGAAGTATCCGTTCTTAGGGCGAAAGTAAGAGCGCCCTTTGTATTCAGGAGAAGCGAAGATGAAAAAACATAAAGATGTCGTCTGCGGCGAGTACAGCGCGACGGAATACGAAGTCCTCAAGAACGGCCAGCCGATTCATAGCGCGGGCAACGCTCTGGGAGACTCGACGATGATCGTTCCGGCAGAGCGGGGCGTAGGGCTTCGGACTATGCGAAAATTCTGCATCAATACAACCAAGCAACTCGCCAAGGAGAACAAGGCGATCTACGGCGGAGTCGATCGCATCAAGGAGCGAGAAGAATGAACAACGACAGTGCCATCAACGACATCATCGGCAAGATCGAACGGTGCCATTGCTCAAGCCTTTCATTTGATGGGCATCGCAGAGGATGAGATCTCCGCCGGCAAGCTCGAACATCCCAAGAAGGCCAAGGAGATCCAAGCCAGCTTCCTCGCCTTCCAGCCTTATCTTCCTGAGTTCTGGAATGCCCCCGATGAAGTTTTTCGCGCGCATTGCAAAGAAATCGTTGCACGCATCGTATCTGGTGCTAAGCTCGATCCCGCTACCGATGCAGAAATTCTGTACGGCCTGTACATGGCCTGCCAGAAAGCTCCGCCCGGCGACCATTTCCAGTTGTTGTACGAACGGTTGTTTATCAGGATCTACCCAAAGCAGAAGGTCTTCTCCGGTGCCATTTGCCGCGAAAGTTGGCCCAACGCTTGCCCTAAGCCGCAACTCCTCGGTTTTTGATTCGCAGCTTATGCTGAAACTGCGCGTACATTTCATGGCATTGTTAAGAGCGCCCTACAGATCCGGGGAGGACAGAGAACATGGGAAAGAAAAAGGTCTCTCAACAGACCCGGAACCGCAAGGCAGCAGTCGCCGGAATAGCGAATGCCACAGCCGGACGCGCCCGGACGTTCGCGGACAGGAACGACAAACTAGCCGCCAACAAAGGGGACTCTGAGATTTCAGAGGGGCTGGAGGAGTACGCAGAAAAGAAGTCAGGAGTAAATGATCCTGACTTGGAAGATGTCGTCTTGGTCGATGTTTACATCAAATGCCCGATTGCTTTGGTTTTTCCAAAGGGAAAAACGCCGACCGGCGACGCCTTCCAAGCTGAGGTCGAGAAGAAGATTGCCGACGCCATGTTAGGGACAGACATATACTCCCTTTATGGGGGCTACTCGCTTTGGAAGTACGAGCAGGTAACTGGGCTGGAGCGCGCCTACGACCTCGCCCGCAAGGAGGCGAAGAAGGCCGGGGATCAGTACATGCACGACCATCCCGATGAGCCGAAGAGCGACCCCCGAAACAAATGGACAATGGGGGCTGTCAGGGCAGGTCAAGCCGCCTTCAGGGACGCCTGTAAGAGCCTGAAGATTCCATCAATAGCGCCGCTGCCAAAAGGCCCGGCGAAAGGCCCGAATGCTTAAGATCAACTACTGTCTAAGCCTTGACATAAAAACGCCGACTGAAGAGGTTCGAGAGAAGCTCAAAGCGCTCTATTCCTATTGCGCAAACCATCCATTCTCTGAGGTCTCTCCAGTTCAAGACTTTGTCAAAGTGCCAATCAAATTCCTCAGGCATGTCGTCCCAGAAGAGATCATCGGCTTCAAGTTCAGGCTCGCTGCCGAGGGAGAAGTATTTGCACTGAAGTTGATGAAATTTCCGAACATTGATAGAGCGCCGCAGGTCTGGTACTGCGATGAGTCAATCTGGATGTCGAAGGAGGTTCCTGCCTCGCTGTACATGATTAAGTACAGGGCTTTTATCGAGGCAATGGACGAGGCTAAGAGGATCGGATTCAACGTCGGAATATCAGATGAGGGCGGATATTGGGAGGGCCGGAGTTTGGATGTTCTAGTCAGTGCAATAAAGCGAGATCGCGACTATACGGACCCGAGGGATGTCATCGTCCGATAATGTCCCATCGGCACGTTGCAAGGAAAACTTTAGTTAAATGCAACAGAATCAGTGAAATTTGTTTGACATCTGAAACACAGGTTGTAAGGTAACGGTAGGTAGTAGTAGATCGAGTTAGGGCAGAGTTAAGAGCGCCCTTTCGATTCAGAAATAGGCCGTCCCGCTCAGCGGGACTTTTTAGGGGGAGTAAAAGTCATGGCAAGCAAGTCAAAGCCGCTGTCGCAGGATGAGGTTCTGAAAAACATCTCGCTGCTTCCGGCGGGAGAGCTGGAAGCCGCAAAACGGCAGTTCCAGTCCGAGAAGCCCAAGCGTCATGGCTCCGCCTTCGCGGCCCGCCAGTTGGCCAAAAATGGCAAGCCGGAGGTCGCTGTCAAGCCCGAAGACCGCAAGCGCATGGCGAAGCAGTACGCTTACGGCGTCTCGTACCGCGCCTTGGAAAGCATCTGGCATCTGAAACCGGCCAGCGGCAACGACGCCTTCCGGCAGATCGACAACGTTCTGCGCGAGGATCGCAACTTGGCGGTCGAGGTCAAGGCCATCTGCAAGCGCAGCGGCCAGACCGTCCCCAAAGCGGCGCGCAATGCCCGCAAGGCGAACAAGAGCGCCAGCAAGAAGAAAGCGCCCGTTGCGGCCTAAGAGATTCTCGTCTCTCCCGACTCAGTGCTAGATTCGAGTCGGGAGAGACATCTTAGGGTTGAATTAAGAGCGCCCTTCCCATATGTAAAGGGAGGCGCGAATGAAAAAGATCATCGATAGCATGAAAAAGATCATCGATAGCATGCAGAGTTTGGGAGTTGCAGGCTCTCTCCCCTCTGGCATGGTTTTAATGGGCAACGGAAAGACGGGCAAGTCTCTCGAAGGCCGCATCGAAAGCGGCGTCGCTTGCCCGCTGATGAAAAAGGTAGGCAATCATTTTGCCTCTCCTCTCTGTCCATCCTGCTACGCCGTTAGCGTTCTCAATAACTATTCCGGCGTCCGAAACATCCTCGCTACTCAGAACCACAGCGCCCAAGAGATTATCCTGCGCGCGTCCGGCGCTGAAGGCAAGCTGACCGGGACCGCTATCTATCCGGGCGAACGTCTCCGGGTCTACGGCCTGACCGATTTCCGGCCCCGGCATCTGGAAACGCTCAAACTTCTTTCCAAAGTTTACAAGCTCGACATCATTAGCAAGACGCTCTGGCATTTTATTCCTTGCCGCGAAGCGTTAATCGAGTTGGCCCGGCTGCCCGGCATCTGCATATCGCTATCCTTCAATAAGCGCGACAAGCTGGCTGAAATGGGCGGATTCAAGACGATTGAGGAAAGCATTGCAGCTTGCCGCATCTTCATCCGCAAGAATAAGCTCCAGAAGTCGACATCGCTGAACTATACCTTTACGACCCAATACCGCGAGACCGGCCGCGCGGACATGGAACCGTATCAGCGTATCCCCGGCGTTCGCGTCTACCATACCGTCTCAAAGGACAAAGGCGCGCTTGCCGCTACGATTGGAATCAAAGGCGTTTGCGGCATGTTCGACGAGGCCGGACGTCTGATTGAGGACTTCAAAAAGAATAAAGGCTCTTGCCTCGGTTGCAACTTCTGCCGCAAGGGAACCGCAGCTTAGGGTTGAATTAAGAGCGCCCTTTATTGTCAGGAGAAACGCCGATGAACCAGCCTCTCAAATGGATCGTAACCAAGGAGAACGAAAAATGAAAACGAAAACGATCATCAAACTAAACGAATTTCACGGCGGTGCGCGGGCGGGTGGGAAACTCGCTGGCGTGCACGCAGAGCACGTCTCGAAGCGCCTCGTTGAGTATGCGGTTAAGGGGACTGACTGCCAGTGCGGCGGCTGCTACGTCATCCGCTGCCAGGTCTGCGACAATTGCGAGTGCGGCGCTCAGCGTCCCATCGGCACGTTGCAAGGAAAACTTTAGTTAAATGCAACAGAATCAGTGAAATTTGTTTGACATCTGAAACACGTCGTGGCGGTCCACACTCAAAACACAAACAAGGAGATCGAAAATGAAAACGCTCAAAGAAATCGCCAAAGACCGAAAATCCCGAAAAGGCCCCGCCGCTTGCATCACACCAGGTGGCGCGTACTGGGTGCCCGTCTGCGTTGCGATCAACTACCGAGGCGGGGATGGAATCGGATCAGCCGCCCCGCAGATAACGGAAGAGCTGGAAATCCGACACTACCGCCACGGCAGCATCCAGGCGGTTTGCAAAACCGTCCGGCGGCACCAAAATACGTGCGGCGCGCGGGTCGACGAAACCCGGTGCAACGCGGTGTTGAAATGCGATACTGTGGAGGCCTTGATTACCCGGATCAAAAGGCTGCCCGACGCGGACGGCGGATATTTTAGCGTCAGCGCAGATGGCGCGGAAAGGCTCACCGCTGAGCTGAGCGACCTGCCCGCCGCACTGCCCGCCCCCGAAAATTGGATGTGATCTGCACGCTCAAATGTGTGCAGAATGCGGACGGTGAAAATTTTGGCGTTAGCGAAGCGGGCGCGGAAAGCCTCGCCGCTAAGCTGTTTAGACTGCGCACCGCGCTGCCCACGCCAGTGCTGTTGCTGAAGTTCTTAAGGCATTCGCAACGCAAGGGTTGAGTTAAGAGCGCCCTAACCATTCAGGAGGAAACGCCGATGCCAAAAACGCCATTCGTCAATACCTACGTTCCTTTCCCGGTTGGCACTGTCCGGGGGCCGTACTACACCCAGCGCCCCTTTAAAGTATGGGTTGACTTCATGGTTCAGGGGCCGGGCGGCTGGATTCCATTCAGCGGAGAAGTCAAAGATCAGAAGAAGATCAGCGAGGACGCGCATCTGTACGCCGAGCGCTTCGGGCTGGTCGAAGTCCCCTTAGGGCATTCTTAAGAGCGCCCTTCTCATTCAGGAGGATTTATGGCAAAGCGAGCGAAATACGAAGACCTTCCGATTCTGCCCACAGTCGCGGCAGATTACGTTTGTTCCCAACCCTATACGGGGAAAGTAATCTGCTTGGCGATTTTCGCCGGGAAAGAATGGAGTCGCCACGATCCGCTGCCTTGGGAGAAGGTCGAGGAGAAGCGCAAAAAAATGACACCGGATGAGATCCGGGAATTCGGCGACCTTTGCGACGCGCGCTGCAAAGCCGCCTACGAGTCCAAGGCCGCATGGTTCGAGAAGATCGTCAAGGCCAAGGGAGACAAGGGGCGCGATCAACTGTACGTCTGGTTAACCCACTGGATGGCCGCCTACTTGACGAATCCCGAGGGGTTCGGGCGGCATTGATCGAATTCTCATGGTCGATGCTGACAACGTCCCCCACGCAATCGACGCATTGAACGAACAGATGAAGCGCGAGAGCGAGAAACTTACAAAAATCATCTGCGTCGCTCCGGCCTACATGATTAAGGGATAAATTAAGAGCGCCCTTTCGATTCAGGAGGAACAAAGAATGGTTATTCAGGAATTCATTGGGAATGTAGGATTTAATCCCGGTACGAAGACAAGCTTACGCCACAGAAACGAACCCGGCCCCGAGCGGGCCAAAAAGGAGATCGAAAAATGAAAAACTTCAATTGCGTTTCTGACGCATACGACAACGACGCCAGCAATATTTACACGCTGGAATCATTTTTAGAGATGTGCCAGGACTGTTTTGGCCAGCAGCCGGAGCTGAATCGCGACTACGACAAAAATGGAGTCGAATTTTACCGCGATCAGACTCGACAACGCGTGCTACAGGCCGTCAACGAGTAAGAAGGAAATTAAGGCCGGATGGTGGAGCGTGAGCGAGGGTAAAAAGATAAATAAAATAATAAACTAATATCTACGGAGATAGTCTTCAGATGGAAGCTATCTTCCTCTATTCTGCCTCTACGGCGGTTAATGGTTAAGGGTTAAATTAAGAGCGCCCTTTTCAATCAGGAGGAACAAAGACATGCCCCCGATTGTTCGGGCGCTGCGTCGAACGGACTACCGCGCCGGGGCGGTTCCCCGGACAGAGGAGAACGAAAATGAGCACAACATATTCGACCAGGTTCGGGGGCGAAAGGATCAGCGTAAGCGCAGACTGGGCCCAAGCCAACTGCTGCATCGATGGGCTTGATGGCTACCAGGTGGCGGCTGTGCGCCACTCTGGGGAAAGAGCGCTGCGCCTGGCCGTGGAGGCGTGCGCCGAGGCCGATGGAGAGGACATCGAGGATGAGGATACCATCGCCATGATCGAGTCGGCGATGGATAAAATGGAAGCGAAGTACGAAGAAGAAGAAGAAGAAGAAGAAGAAGAAGAAGAAGAAGAAGAAGAAGAAGAAGAAGAAGAAGAAGAAGAAGAAG
>ENA-ORBV01011404-ORBV01011404.1-microbial-mat-metagenome-genome-assembly--contig:-NODE-11404-length-13960-cov-9.314485_pt1 | contig 13960 bp, 12 predicted proteins | sample MGYA00237777_ERZ505514 | MGnify/ENA primary metagenome ERZ505514 (study PRJEB26160, sample SAMN06269048) | microbial mat metagenome | isolation source: Oligotrophic lake microbial mat | place...
GTCTCCTTGTCTCCTTGTCTCCTTGTCTCCTTGTCTCCTTGTCTCCTTGTCTCCTTGTCTCCTTGTCTCCTTGTCTCGACATTATGAGTAGATACCTCCTGCAGCGCCTCGTGCTGGTGATCCCCACGCTGATCGGCACCTCGCTGATCGTCTTCGTGCTGCTGCGCCTGCTACCCGGCGACATCGTCGACATCCTCTTCGGCGGCGACCCGCAGGTCAATCAGCAGACGCTCGACCAGATTCGTGAGAGCATGGGCCTGAATAAGCCGTTCCTGCTCCAGTACGGCGAGTGGGTGGGCGGGCTCCTGCGCGGCGAAGCGGGCGTCTCGATGCGCACCGGGCTCTCCGTCAGCGAGAGCATCGTCCGCAGCATGCCGGTCACCATGCAGCTGGCGATCATGGCGATCCTGTTCGCCTGCCTCGCCGCTATCCCAATGGGCGTGCTGTCGGCGGTGCGGCGCAACGGTGTCACCGACCTGATCACCCGTCTCGTCGGCCTGATCGGGCTCTCCTTCCCGGCCTTCTGGCTGGCCACCATGTTCCTGCTGATCAGCTCGACGGTCTTTCGCTGGGTGCCGCCCCTGAAGTGGGTTGCGCCGTGGGAGGATCTGGGCCGCAACATGCAGATCATGATCGTGCCGGCCCTGCTCCTGGGCCTGCAGCCCATGGCGGTGATCATGCGCATGACCCGCGCCTCGATGCTGGAGGTGCTAGGCCAGGATTACATCCGCACGGCCTACGCCAAGGGCCTGCGCGACCGTGCGGTGCTGGCGGGGCACGCCCTCCAGAACGCTTTCATCCCGGTGCTCACAGTGATCGGGGTGCAGTTCGGCGCCCTGATGGGCGGCTCGGTAATCATCGAGCAGATCTTCTCGCTGCCTGGGGTCGCCTTCTTCCTGCTGAGCGGCATCTACAACCGCGACTATCCGGTGGTGCAGAGCACGGTGCTGTTTCTCTCGCTGATCTTTATTCTGGTCAACCTGGCTGTAGACCTGCTCTACGGTTACGTGGACCCGCGCATCCGCTATGGTTAGTCCATCGGCAACGTCCGAAGCTGCGGCCCTGGCAATCGCGCCCCCGCGCCGTCGCAGCTCCGCGTTCCTGCGCTCGCTGCGGCGCAACCCCCTCGGCATCGCCGGGCTGAGCATTATTGTGCTCGTCGCACTGGTGGCGATCTTCGCACCCCTGATCAGCCCCTACGGGCCGACCGAGCAGGTGGCCCGCCGACTCCTGGAGCCGAGCCCTGAGTACATTCTTGGCACCGACGAGTTCGGTCGCGACATCCTTTCCCGCGTGATCTACGGCTCGCGCATCTCGCTCTACGTTGGGCTTGTCTCCGTGAGCCTCGCCCTCATCGTCGGCGGCACGCTCGGCATGGCCGCCGGCTACTTCGGCGGCACCACCGACACCCTGCTGATGCGGCTCGTGGACATCATCTTCGCCATCCCAAGCCTTGTGCTGGCGATCGTGATCGCGGGCCTGCTTGGGCCGAGCCTTACCAACGCCATGATCGCGATCGGGATTGTCTACGCCCCGATCTACGCACGTCTGGTGCGCGGCGAGGTGCTAGCCGTGCGCAACCAGCTCTACGTCGAGTCGGCCCGCGCCACCGGCGTAGGCCACCTGGGCATGATCGCGCGCCATATCCTGCCGAATATCACCGCGCCGCTGATCATTCAGACCACCCTGATGCTCTCGACAGCCATCCTCGCCGAGGCGGCGCTCAGCTTCCTCGGCCTCGGCACGCAGCCGCCCGAGCCCTCCTGGGGCACGATGCTCGGCAGCGGACGCCGCTACATGGAGCTGACGCCGTGGGTCGCAGTCGCGCCCGGCATCGCTATCGTGATCACCGTCCTGGGCTTCAATCTGCTTGGCGATGGCCTGCGCGATGCCCTTGACCCACGGCTGCGTGGCAGTGAGTGACGAGGTGATCGGGTGACACGGTGATCGGGTGACACGGTGATCGGGTGACATGGTGACACGGTGACACGGTGACACGGTGACACCTGACGGCGAAGATGGATGCCCACGCTAAACGTATGACTCGCTGACAGCTTCATAGCTGCCGCTAGGTGTCACCTGGTCACTTGGTCACCGTGTCACCTCGTCACCTCGTCACCCGGTCACCCAGTCACCCGGTTACGAGAACCAACAGCTATGCTAGATGTCCACACCGTCCACTACCACGAGACGCTCGACTTCGACCGGCCAGGCAAGACGCTCTACGAGCTCGCCTTCCACTATGACGGCGAGTGGGGCAACGCGCTCGTCCCCCTTGCGGTGATCAACGGCACGGCCGGCCCTGGGCGCGGCCTCGTGGCGTTCGGCGGCACCCACGGCGATGAGTACGAGGGCCAGGTCGCCGTCTGGCGGCTAATGCACGAGCTCGACCCGGCAGAGATCTGCGGACGCGTGCTGCTCATGCCGCGCCTGAACACGCCGGCCTGCGTCGCGGGGACACGGGCCTCGCCCAAGGACGGCGCCAACATGAACCGCGCCTTCCCCGGCAACCCGCGCGGCACGCTCACCGCGCGCATTGCCCACTTCGTGACGACCGCCGTGCTGCCGCGCGCCGACGTGGTGCTCGACATCCACGCCGCCGGGCGCGGTGGGCAGCAGTTCGCCCTCTGCGCCTCCTTCCACGAAGTGACCGACCCAGCCCAGCGCGCCGAGATGGTCCGAGTCGCCTCGCTCTTCGACACACCCTTCGTGATGATCTACTCCAGCGAGATGGCCTCCGGCCTGCTCACTGACCAGGCGGAGAGCATGGGTAAGGTCACGATCGGCGGCGAGTTCGGCCACTCCGGCGGCGTACTACGCCAGGGTGTCGCCCACGCCTACCACGGTATCAAGAATGTGCTGCGCCACTACGGCATGCTGCCCGGCGCGGTCGAGCCCGTGGACCCTGGCCGCGGCCACCCCCCGCGCCTCGTGGCTGCCACCAGCCTGGACAATTACATCCCCGCGCCGATCTCTGGGGTCTTCGAGCCGCGCTACGATGTTGGCGCCGCCGTGGTCGCGGGCGAGTTGGTGGGCCGCCTCTACGACTTTGAGCGCGTTGGGGCGCCGCCGCTGGAGGTGCGCTCGCCCCGTGACGGCTACATCCTGCTGCAACCCTTCGAGGCGCCCACCCGCAAGGGCGTTACGATGCTTGTCATCGCCGAGGGGACGGCAGCATGAATAGCCAAGCGAGCGAAGCATGATTATTGACGTCCACACCCACACACCGACCTACCGCGACGCGGTGCCAGAAGACAAGCTGGTTCTGAACCAGGTCTGGCGCCCGGATCGCGCCGTAAAGGCCACGACCTGCTGGGACGACTACCTGGAGGCCCAGGGCCCTGCGGACAAGTCGATTGTCTTCGGTATCGCCTGGCACCCCGGCGGCTCGCGCTACGACGGCATCGCCGAGTCGGGCGCCGATTGGTACGAGGGCAACCTCAACGACGCCGCAGCCACCTTCGTACACGCCCACCCCGACCGCCTGATCGGCTTTATGGCCCTGCACCCCCACGACCAGGATTGCCTCGACGAGCTTGAGCGCTGCCGTAGCGACCTGGGGCTGCGCGGGATCAAACTCGGTGCCAACTACCAGAACTTCGACCCCCTGGAGGCCCGCGCCCTAGCGATCTACGAGCGTGCCCAGCGCTACGGCCTGCCGATCATGTTCCACCAGGGCACCTCCCCAGTGCGTGAGGCGCCGATCAAACTCTCACACCCGCTGCTGATGGACGAGATCGCCATTCGCTACCCCGACCTCAAAATAATCATGGCCCACGTTGGCCACCCCTGGCAGGTGGACACCTGCGTGGTGATCCGCAAGCACCCAAACCTCTACGCCGACATCTCGGCCAACTTCTACCGGCCATTCTCGTTCTGGGAGCAGCTGGTCAAGGCAGCCGAGTGGAAGGTGCTCGACAAGCTGCTCTTCGGCACCGATTTCCCGGTCACTACCGTCGAGGAGACGATCATGAAGCTGCGCGGCGTCAACGACATTGTCGAGGGCACGCGGCTGCCGCGCGTCCCCGAGGAGGCGATCGAGGCCATCATCCACCGCGACTCGCTCGCGCTGCTGGGCCTGGATTGAGCTGATGCAGATTGAAGTGCTCGCTACTCCGGCTGCTGTCGTCGACCTCGACCGCCTGGAGGCGAATATCGCCCGCCTCCAAACCTACCTAGACCGCTACGGCATCGCCAACCGGCCCCACATCAAGACCCACAAGATCCCCGCCGTCGCCCTGATGCAGCTGGCCGCCGGTGCGAGCGGGATCACCTGCCAGAAGCTTGGCGAGGCCGAGGTGATGGCCGACGCCGGCATCAACGATATTTTTATTCCTTACAACCTGATCGGCGCGGGGAAGCTCGAGCGCCTGGCCGCGCTGGCGAGGCGCGTGCAGCTCAGCGTCACCGCCGACTCGGAGCCCGTCATCCGGAGCTACTCAGCGGCGATGGCGGCAGCGCAGCTAGAGCTGCCGGTGCTGGTGGAGTGCGATACGGGCGGCGGGCGCTGCGGCGCGCAGACGCCCAGCGCAGCCGCCGAGCTCGCGCTGCTGATCGCGCGCTCGCCGGGGCTGCGCTTCGGCGGCCTGATGACCTACCCGGTCGGCCCTGCCACCGAGGCCTTCCTCGCTGCGGCCCACGGCCTGATCAAGGCTCGCGGGCTGCCGGTCGAGCACGTAAGTGGCGGCGGCACCCCGCTGATGTGGCGGGCCCATGAGGCGCCAAGCCTCACCGAGTATCGGGCCGGCACCTACGTCTATGGCGACCGCTACATCCTCAAGTCTGGCGCGATGGGCCGCGACGACTGCGCGATGCACGTGCTCACCACCGTGGTGAGCCGCCCGACGGCGGAGCGCGGGATCATCGATGCGGGCAGCAAGGCGCTGTCGTCGGACCTGCTCGGCCTTGAAGGCTACGGGGCGCTGCTGGAGTACCCCGAGGCTAGGGTTGTCGCACTCTCGGAGGAGCACGGCACGGTCGACTTCAGCGCGTGCGCGCAGCGGCCAGAGGTAGGCGAGCGCGTGACGATCATCCCTAACCACTGCTGCGTGGTGAGCAACCTGTTCGACACGATCGTCGGGGCTCGGCAAGGCGTGGTGGCGCTGCGGTGGCCCGTCGCGGCCCGTGGCCGTCTGCAGTGAGCCGACGACCGGCGGGCTGCGCCGGCGGGCAGCTGTCTACATGCCGGCGGGCATGCCCTTCAGCACCTCGCGGGCGATCTCTAGGGTGCGGTCGATGTCGGCGCGGGTGTGGGCTGCGCTCACGTGGTTGCGCTTCATCGCCGTGGGGATCATAAAGATCCCGTGCTCGCACATCGTCTTGCGGAACCAGGCGTCACGGGCGTTGTTGTTGCGGAACAGGTCGGTGTAGGTCTCGATCGGCCCTGGCTCCATGAAGTAGGGCACGAAGACCGAGCCGAAGCGCGCCACGTGCATGGGGATGCCCAGCTCGCCGGCGATCATAGTGAGACCCTCAGCGGCGGCCTGCGCCAGGCTAAAGCAGTGCGCGTGAACCGCCCCGCTCTCAAGCTCGGCGATCGTGGCCAGGGCGGCGGAGACGCCAACGGCGTGGCCGTTGTAGGTGCCGGCGAAGGCCACACCACCGCCGGGGCCAAAGCGGTCCATCAGCACGGCGCTGCCAGCCAGGGCGGCGATGGGGTAGCCGTTGGCCATCGCTTTGGCGAAGGTGGCCAGATCGGGCGTGACGCCCGCAATCGACTGGTAGCCGCCGAGAGCGTGGCGGAAGCCGGTGATCACCTCGTCGAAGATCAGCACCACGCCGTGCTGCCGGGTGAGGTCGCGCAGGCCCTGGAGAAACTCGGGGCGCGGCATCACGCAGCCGATATTGTGGGGGATCACCTCGACGATCACGGCCGCGATCTCGTCGGCGTCGCGCTGCAAGGCCTCTGCGGCGGCCTCGATGTCGTTGAACGGCAGGATGAGCGTCTTGGCCATCACGTCGGGGTCCATGCCAAGGGAGAGCGGGTCGTACTGGCCGATCTTCTCGGGCGGGCTGATCACGTTCATCAGCACCGCGTCGTGCCAGCCGTGGTAGGTGCCCTGGAACTTGATCAGCTTGCTGCGGCCGGTGACGGCGCGGGCAAGCCTGATAGCGGCGTAGGTGGCCTCGGAGCCGGAGTTGGTGAGCAGGGTGCGCTCGGCGCAGGGGATGTGGCGGTTGAGCAGCTCGGCTAGCTCTACCTCAATGTCGGTGACGCCGGTGCCGATGATGTCGAGGCGACCCATCGCCTCCACCACTGCGGCGTTCACACGCGGGTGGTTGTGGCCGAGGATGAGCGGGCCAAAGGCAGCGTGGTAGTCCACGTACTGCTTCCCATCCGCGTCGGTAAGGTAGGCACCCTCGGCGCCCACAAAAGCCATCGGCCAGGGGAGGGTGCGGTTGCCGGAGTTGACCCCGCCGGGGATCACCCGCCGCGCCCGCTCGACCAGCTCTGCGTTACTGACCGTCGTCGTCATGTGCTGCTCCTTCTAGGCTGTTGACGATGGACGGTGGACGGTGCCAGCTCCTACCGTCTACCGTCTACCGTCTACCGTCTACCGTCTACCGTCTACCGTCTACCATAAGCGTGTATCGCTCTCATCGGCGCCATCGTTTGCGAGGGCGGCGAAGCGCTCGCGGGTGGACTGGGCGTGGTAGGTGGCAAGGCGCGCGGCCGCGTCGGGGTCGCGCTCGATGATGGCCCCATAGATCGCCCGATGCTCGCGGTTGGAGGAGTACATCATCTCTGCGTCCACGGCCTTGCCATAGCTCATCAGGAAGAGATCCACCCGCTCTTCGTTGCGCTCTACAAACTGGGCGAGCGGGGGATTGCCTGCGGCGAGGCCAACTCCGGCGTGGAAGACGCGCCCGGAGCGCAGGAAGCCGGCCACATCGAGCCGCTCCACGCAGGCCTCGCCATCGTCGATTGCCACGTCTAGAGCGGCCCGCTGTTCGGGGGTAGCGTAGAAGGCGGCACGACGGGCCAGGAACGGCTCCACTGCCTCGCTGGCGGTGAAGAGCTCAACCACCTGCGCGCGGCTGAGTCTGCATACAAACAGGCCGCGCCGGTGGATCGGCGCGATCAGGCCCTCGTGCTCCAGGATGGCGAGCGCCTCGCGCACGGGCGTGCGGCTGATCTGAAGCATGGCGGCGAGCTTCTCCTCCACCAGCGGCTGGCCTGGCTCCAGCTGGCCCGCGAGGATGGCCTGCTTGATCGCGTGATAGGCGGCACCGCGAAAGGTCGGACTCTTCTCAAAAGTTTGGGCGTCGATGGGGGTGAGCATCGCTGGCTTTCGGGCTATATCCGCGCTACCAGGGCTGGCCAAGGGCGCGGCTGGGTTGTTCTCTGTATACAATAATAGCGCGTTTCATGCGCTCGTCAAGCGGGAGAGCGCCTTGGGCGGGCTGATCTTTTACCGGCATCGAACGCTTTGCTCGCCGTTTATCGCGTCCGTATGCGCTAGCATTGAGCTTCTTGACATTATCTTAACCGTGGCGTATAGTGCAATCCATCCTGTATGTTCGTATACGAACCGAACGACTCTTCGCGGCTCAGCGGCGCTGTCTCCGGCCGGGGCGGTGCGTGAGCCAACCCTGAGGGGCATGGCCGCCGCCTGGCCGCGCCCACGTGTTATCAGATGCACCAAAGGAGGTTCTCGTGGCGCCACGCCCCCAACCCCACCGCAACCTGCTCCTCCTCGCCGCGCTAGTCAGCGCGCTGTCGCTGCTTGTCGCCGCGTGTGGCGGAGCGGCCCCGGCCCAGCCGAGCGCCGCCGAGCCAAGCGCCGCCCCAGTCGCCCCGCCGCCCACTACCGTCGCCGCAACCAGCGTCGCCGCCGCGCCCGAGGCCACCACCAAGAGCCGCCTGGTCTTCTCTGGCAATCAGGAGCCAGCCAGCATCGACATCGTTACCATGTCGGGCAACGTGAACGAGCGCCAAGTGGCCGGCCAGATCTTCGAGACGCTGATCTACATGGATCAGAGCCAGACGCTCTACCCCGGCCTTGCGCTTACGTGGGAGCGCTCCGACGACGCTACGATCTGGACCTTCACGCTCGCCCAGGGCGTGAAGTGGCACGACGGCACGCCGTTTAACGCCCAGTCGGTGGTGGACTACTTCAACTACGTGCGCGACAACACCGTGGGCACTGGCCCCGGCCAGATCAAGCCCGTGCTCGGCAGCGCCGAGGCCGTAGACGACTCTACCGTGAAGCTGACGCTCACCGCCCCGCGTCCCGACTTTCTGATCGAGCTGGCCGACCCCGGCCTCGGCATCGGCAACATCGCCAACCTGCAGAAGCTCGGCGCGGACGCCGGCTTCAACCCGGTCGGCACCGGGCCGTTCAAGTTCAAGGAGTGGGTGCGCGGCAGCGAGATCGCCCTGGTGCGCAACCCCGACTGGGCCTGGGCCTCGCCTATGTTCAAGCTGAGCGGCCCCTCGCTGATCGAGGAGCTGGTCTTCCGCTTCACGCCCGAGGCGCAGACCCGCCTGGCCACTCTGGAGGCCGGCGAGGTCGATTTCGTGGATATGCTGCCCTTCCCAGACGTGGCGCGCGTGCGCGAGGACGACCGCTTTGCGGTGACGGGCTTCCTGCTGCCCGGCATGCCGCAGATGAACTACATGAACACCACGCTCGCCCCCACCGACGACATCAACGTGCGCAAGGCGATCATCTACGCCACCGATAAGCAGGGCATCATCGAAAGCGTCTACTTCAACATGGTCGAGCCGGCCTACGGGCCGCTCTCGCGCGCCTTCCCCGAGTACGACCCGGCGCTGGAGAAGCTGTACAGCTACGATCCTGAGCAGGCGATGAAGCTGCTCGACGAGGCGGGTTGGGCAATGGGCGCCGACGGTGTGCGCACCAAAGGTGGCACGCGCCTCGAGGTGACGATCGTCGAGAACAAGAGCTGGAACGACTGGGTTTATGTGCTTCAGGCCAACCTGCAGTCCGTCGGCTTCGACGCCAAGGTGCTGACAACCCAAGGCCCCTCCAACACCGAGGCCGTGGTGAGCGGCAAGTATCAGGTGCCCGCCATGGGCGATGTCTTCGCCGCCGCCAGCCAGATGACGCGCGACTGGCACTCCGAGGGCTTCGGCACCTTCCCCTCCGGCCACTTCCTCAAGAGCGCCGAGCTCGATGCCATGCTCAAGACCGCCGAGACCGAGCTTGATCCGGCCAAGCGCAAGCAGATGTACAGCGACATCCAGATCTACATTATGGATAACGCGCTGATGGTGCCGATCTTCGAGCTCTACTTCTACGCCGCCCACACCAACAACCTCAAGGGCTTTATCGTGGACGGCACGGGCTTCTACAAGTACTTCGCGTCGGCCTACTTCGAGTAGCTGCGCAGGGTGGCGGCGCCTGCTGTCGCCACCCTCGCCCCCAATCCCTATGGCCAGCTACCTGCTGCGGCGCCTCGCCCTCACCGTCCCGATCATCCTTGGGATTGTGATCATGACCTTCCTGATCGTGCAGCTCATCCCTGGCGACGCCGTCTCGGCCATGCAGGGCCAGCTGAAGATGAGTGCGCAGCAGATGGAGGAGATGCGCCAGGCGCTCGGCCTGAACGACCCGCTCCACGTGCAGCTTGGCCGCTACCTCGCCCAGCTCGCCCAGGGCAATCTTGGCCGCTCGCTCTTCGGCGCGCAGCCCGTGGCCCTGCTGATCAGCTCCAATATTGGCGCGACCATCCAGCTGACGCTTGCGGCCATGCTCGTCGCGATCATCATCGGCGTGCCGCTTGGCGTCTTCGCCGCCATCAAGCAGGGCAGCGCGTGGGATGTGATCGCCACCACGACCGCGATGCTCGGCGTCTCCATCCCGGCCTTCTGGCTCGGTCTGATGCTGATCCAGCTCTTCGCCGTGACGCTCGGCTGGCTGCCGATCACCGGCGACAGGGGGCTGCGCGGGCTGATTATGCCTGCCGTGGCCCTGGGCGTCGCTGAGGCGGCGATCATCACGCGCCTCACGCGCTCCAGCCTGGTAGAGATTCTTGGCCTGGACTATGTGCGGACGGCGCGGGCCAAGGGTCTGATCGAGCGCGCAGTGGTGTGGCAGCACGCCCTGCGTAACGCCCTGCTGCCCCTGCTCACGATGATCGGGATGCAGTTTGGCACGCTCTTCGGCGGCGCCGTGATCATCGAGAATGTCTTCTCACGTCAGGGCCTTGGCGCCCTCGCCACCCAGGCCGTGATCAACCGCGATTTCCCTGTGGTGCAGGGCTGCGTGATGGTGGCCGCCGTGCTGTATGTGCTGGTCAACCTGCTGGTGGATGTGCTGTACGCCGTTGCTGACCCGCGCATCCGCTATGGCTAGGGCTGCCCGATGACAAAGGCCGTATCCCAACCGATATCACTTGGCATGGCTCCGGCGGCGCGGCGGCGGATCGACGGGCTGCTGCGCGCCTTGCGCCGCCACCCCTCGCTGGCGGTGGGCGCAGCCATCCTGACCGCCATCATCTTCGTTACGCTCTTCCCGCAGCTCTTTACCAACTTCAACCCGGTGCTGATGAGCATCCGCGACCGCCTGCAGCCGCCCGGCCCGCTCCACCCGTTCGGCACCGATCAGTATGGGCGCGACATACTGGCCCGCGTGCTGTACGGTGGCCGCTACTCGCTGGTGATGGGCGCCGTGCCGATCATGCTCGCCGCCGGCGCGGGGATTGTGCTCGGCCTGATCGCTGGCTACTACGGCGGCTGGGCCGACGCGCTGATCATGCGCGTGATGGATGTCTGGGTGGCCTTCCCGATCATCCTGCTGGCGCTCGCCATCGTCACCGTGCTCGGGCCTGGCCTGGTCAATATCATGGTTGCGATCGGCATCGCCTGGGTGCCCTACTACACGCGCATGGTGCGCGGTGTGGTGCTGGGCATGCGCAACCACAGCTTTGTCGAGGCGGCGCGCGTGATCGGCATGGGCGACAGCCGCATCCTCACGCGCCACATCCTGCCCAACACGCTCGCGCCCCTGATCGTCATGTCGTCGATGGGCGTTGCCGGCGCGATCCTCACCGGCGCGTCGCTCAGCTTTATCGGCCTGGGGCCACAGGCGCCCACCCCCGAGTGGGGCGTGATCCTGGCCGACGGTCGGCAGTTTATTCGCCTGGCCTGGTGGATCGGCTTCTTCCCCGGCGTTGCCATCGCCCTTACCGTTCTCGGCGCCAACCTGCTTGGCGACGGTCTGCGCGACTGGCTTGACCCGCGGATGCGTGTGTAACGCCAGTGCCGCCTGTATAGCGAGAAGAGTATGAAGATTGCGCGAGTCTCTACCCTGGTGGTGAATGCCCGCATGCGTAACTGGATCTTTGTAAAGGTCGAGACCGACCAGGCCGGGCTCTACGGCTGGGGCGAGGCGACGCTTGAGTGGAAGACCAAGGGCGTCGTCGGCGCGGTGGAGGATGTGAGCCGCCTGCTGATCGGCGAGGACCCGCGCCGGATCGAGCACCTTTACCAGGTGATGTACCGCCAGTATTTTTGGAAGGCCGGCATCGAGGGCATGACCGCCATCAGCGGGATCGAGCAGGCGCTCTGGGATATCAAGGGCAAGTGGCTTGGCGTGCCGGTGTACGAGCTACTCGGCGGGCGCGTGCGCGACCGCGTGCGGGTCTACGACCACCTTGGCGGCGGCGAGATGGAGAGCATGTACGAGAGCACCGACCCTGGCGAGTTTGCCGAGCGGGCGCTGATGGTGCAGGCGGCCGGCTACACCGCGATGAAGTTTATGGCCGTGCCGCGCACCGAGCCCATCGAGGGGCCGCGCCCCGTGCGCCACGCCGAGCGCATGGTGCGCGCCGTGCGCGAGGCCGTGGGCGACGAGATGGACCTGATGGTAGACCTGCACGCGCGCTGCGCCTCGCCCGCCATGGCGCTGCAGTACTGCCGCGCCTTCGAGCCCTACGGCCTGCTCTTCTTCGAGGAGCCCTGCCCCACCGAGGATATCGAGGCCACGGCCCAGGTGACGCGTGCATCGACCATCCCAATCGCCACCGGCGAGCGGCTAGTGGGCCGCCACCAGTTCCGCGAGATCTTCGAGCGGCGGGCCTGCCACATCATCCAGCCCGACCTCTCGCACTGCGGGGGTCTCTGGGAGGCCCGCAAGATCGCCGCCGCCGCCGAGGCCCACTCGATCGCCGTGGCGCCCCACAACCCCAACGGCCCGATCGCCACCGCCGCCGCCGTCCACTTTGCGCTCGCCACGCCCAACTGGGTGATCCAGGAGGCGATCAGCGGCGACGTGGCCTGGCGCCACGAGGTTGTGCAGTCGGTACATCAGGTGAGCGCGGGCTTCTTCCCGGTGCCCACAGCGCCCGGCCTGGGCATCGAGGTAAACGAGCAGGCTGCCGCACGCTACCCCTGGCAGCCCGAGCTGGTGCAGCGCTACTTCCACCCGGATGGGTCGGTGGCGGATTGGTAGAGCAGGGAGCTACGGTTATCTGCCGGGACGCCCGAGCCCTTTGGACCACGAAGCCGCGCAAGGCTGCGAACCACCGCGAATCAGGCCACGCTCCACATGCAGATTCGCGTTCGCGCGGTTCGTGCCCGTTCGCGCGGTTCGCGGTCCAGACGTTTGCGCGGTTCGCGGTCCGCCGAGCCCTGTGGAAAGGAGCTTGACCATGTACGATCTCTACGCCGGCTACCGGCTTCTGGGCGCATACGACGTGGCGCAGACGGCTCGCCTGGTGGCGCGCTACCACTATGTGGAGGCCCAGCTGATGCGTGTGGCCGCCGGCAAGCTGGCCGAGCTGCCTGAGTGGGAGCTGAAGTGCCTGCTTGGCCGCCACCTCTGGCAGGACTCGCTCCACGCCGACGCCTGGCTGGCCCGCCTGATCGACCTGCGCTGGCCCCGCCGCGCCCCGCTCAGCCCCGGCGAGCCGACGCGCCGCCTGCTGGCCTTGCTCGACGATGCGCCCGACGGCGCCGCCTACCTCGCCGCCGTCTACGGCCAGGTGAAGCCGCGCCTGATCGCGGCCTACACCGCCCACCGCGCCGCCTGCGCGCCGCTGGCCGACGAGCCCACCTGGGAGCTGCTCGGCCGCGCCGCTGCCGACGAGGAGGAGCAGGTGCGCCAGGGCCTCGCCCTGCTGGAGTCACTCCCCGCTGCGGCTCGTGCTGCCGCCCGTCCCTTCGAGGCGAGCGTGGCTGCGGCCTGCGCGGCCCTTGGCAACCTGAACGACCCCGCCAGCGCCGCCGAGCGTGAGGCCGACGGGTCGTTCGATGGCCAGGCGGTACGGCCCGCCCCGACCGTGGCCGCCCGCGACGCCCGCTTTCGCCTGGGCGAGCGCGCCGCCGACAGGCCGCCCGCCGACGAGCGCGAGCTGGCCCTGGTGATGGCCCACCGCGACGCCGACAACGAGATGCACGCCGCCGAGCTGCTGGGCCGCAGCCTCTACGAGCACCCGGACATGCCCTGGGAGTACCACGTCGCAATGGCTCGTCAGCTCTGGGACGAAGTGCGCCACGCGGTGCTCTACCAGCGCTACCTGGAGCAGCTGGGCGGCAAGCTCGGCGACTTCCCCGTGATCCCCGGCAACTACGCCTACCGCATCGGGCTCGACTTTCCGCACCGGCTCTACGACCTGCACCTGCGCGGCGAGAAGCTCGGCATGCCCGACCTGATCCGCTACCGCGAGCAGGCCCGCGCCCAGGGCGACGCCCACTACGCCCTGCTCAACGACTTTGTCCACGCCGATGAGGTGCCCCACGTGAAGAACGGGCGCTGGTTGCACTGGCTGCTCAAGGACGACGAGGAGGCTTTCCGCCGCGTGGAGCGTGAGACGATGCAGCTCCGCGCCGCCTACGAGCGCGCCCACGCCGACGACCCGATCGTCCAGGCCTACACCGGGCTCGTAGCGTCGCTGCTGAGCCAGGCGGACGACTGAATACCGTCCACCGTCCACCGTCCACCGTCCACCGTCCACCGTCCACCGTCCACCGTCCACCGTCCACCGTCCACCG
>ENA-ORBV01011406-ORBV01011406.1-microbial-mat-metagenome-genome-assembly--contig:-NODE-11406-length-13959-cov-7.449143_pt1 | contig 13959 bp, 15 predicted proteins | sample MGYA00237777_ERZ505514 | MGnify/ENA primary metagenome ERZ505514 (study PRJEB26160, sample SAMN06269048) | microbial mat metagenome | isolation source: Oligotrophic lake microbial mat | place...
CATGTATATCTATATATATACACGCAAGAGAGTTGTTGCATTTCATTGCAGGTTGGAAAAATGAATGTTTGAATCTGTGAGAAGAAAGGCATTCCAGGTCGACAACAAGGTTCCAATCAAAATCAAATCATCCATCCCGAATTGTTTGTTTTACCCACCACCACGACTTTGTCTTGTAATCGATAACTCATACTAATGACGATGCAATGAAACAAGAGTGTGATGGAAAGATGCATGTAACTAACGAATGGAAAAGCTACTACTGTATAGTAGTTTGTATTTCTGGATGAGACAAGCAAGTATTATAATGTGGTCGAACCGAAAGATATGAATCAATGATGAATGTCAATGAATGAAGGCAAAATTGTGGCGGCAACACCACGCACCCAACTCTTCAGAAAATCAAACCGGCCCGAGCGACGGCAAGACGAGCAGGATCTTTCGCAAGCAACAACGAATGAATCGATAGATTTGGATACGATCTATTTGGATACACATCCTTTTTCGACGATGAGTAGAAGATTCGTTTTTGGCTTTCTCAGTAGGAGTTAGTACATGACATGCACAACACACTCCAGGGCTTGCAAAATACTCTAGTGGCTAGCTTTACCAGTCTGAAGAGAAGGAGATCCAGGAGCATGAGGGTCAAAATGGCGAACTCGATTACTGCCAATGCCAATTCGGCATCCACAATAACGACACCACCAGCTCCTAGCACTAGCAGTGCAGCAGAAACAGAAGAAGCAGCATCCAAATCCGACGTGATTTCGGGCCGTTGTCTCTGTGGATCTGTGTCTTGGAGTATGCCAGCTTCTTCTGTCAGTCGTAACAAAAAAGAAGGATCATCATCCTCCTCATCATCCCAAATCCTCATTTGCCACTGCAGTTACTGCCGTCGTCAATCGGGGTCGACGCATATTCCCTGGATGGCCTTGCCTCGAGCCGCAATCCAATCCTCCTCCTCGGATCTGCATCTCGCTACTACACAGCACAACAACAACAACAACAACAACAACAACAGCAGCAGCAGCAGCGACCCATCGAAACTTTCTTGGTACCGTGCCTCCGAGGTGGCCCAACGCGGCTTTTGTCACGGTTGTGGTAGTACCTTGTTTATGGATTACCATGGAGAATCGCATTCCATCTGGGTGGCCATGGGTACCTTGGACTCGGACCGTTCCATTCCGCCACTCCACGCGGAGCGTGACAATCATATTTTTTATAATGCAACCACCATGGATCCTGAAAGATGGAGGGAACTCTCCAGTTTTGAAGATTTTGGAACCTATCGACCAGATCCCTGTCAACCTACTGCGGATGGTTCTTGGAGAGATCTTCCTACCTGGCAAGATATCGACACGATGGCAAGCTTTGTGGCGAGCTCACCATCCTCTGACAAGAAAACATCACTAACCAAGGAAGCTTCGCCTTTGCCCTCTTGAAAGCCAAACGAAAGTGAATGAAACACATTGTCAGCCAAAAGAAAGAAGCGCCGCCATGCATGGGTGGTGATGGATTCTACCGTGAACAGAGATAAGTATCTTCTTGGGTGTGACTGTCTGGTCAGATAATGGGCGATTTGTTGGATATGTAAAATGAGCAGAAGGGCGGGTGAAGAAAGACGAGAAGATATCTCGCCGCTAGTCGTCGATTTCGATGCAACGACGCCTGACATACCGAAAGCCAATTTTCGCTTTCTGCTGGATTAGAAACATTCAGCAACACCTACCTCTACGCCGCATGTTCTACGTTGCAGGCTGCCAACGCATCATGCTTACTTTTTTCATACGTATAACTGGAAGAGCAAGTTTCTTGACTGCGCCGAACCTGCGGCATTTGGTTGTATCTACTACAGGCGCACCCCTTTGAATGAGGCCGGAGGGGGGTGCATTGTGGTTCGAAATCGCATCCATCAAACAAGTAGATCTTCGATAAAAGGCAGCGACAAAGGAAAGATTGGCAGCTAGTTGACTGGAGGGATATCAGATAGAAAGTGAAATCCATGCTCCGGTGCAAGATATTTGCTAGAAAAGGAGCATCTGCTGGGCTTTGATGCTGCCGAAACCGTACTAGTAGCATCCTTGAGCCATTCAAGCAAGATTTTGTGGAACACTCTGATTTCTATGCAGAGCATTCCCATTACTGAATCCTCAAAGGAATCTGAGAAAAATACTATGGCATTGTATGTTTTACAAGTTGTGTGACAAATGAAGCATTCTTGCATATGGCTCCAACACTAAGGTATGATGCGGTGTGACCATCATTGCCAGCTGTCTCTACTGCATTTACTGTCTGGACCCTAAAGTTGCTGATGTAAGACCTTCTGCTACAGCAAGAATTGCAGAGTTGCATCATCACGATGTAGGAAGCCTTCTACAGTTGTTACAAAACAGATTGCAGGCGGTCCAGCGGCTTGCTTCAAACTGTCCACTAAAATCGAAGAGACAACGTGCGATCAGTGCCACGTCACAATCTCTGAGTCAGTCATTCGACCGTCAAGAATTTGCGCGGTAGAAAGGCGTAGAATTCTCTGCGTAGAAAAATGTACGAGTCCCTACTAGTAGAAAAATTGGATGTTGGCTCACGGAAGCAAAACCTCATGCCGACATGACTGAGATGATGTGCATCTCCATAGCGGAGTTTCCAACCACAAAAGAAAACAAAAAGAGCCGATCAAAGAAGACGGCTCATAATTTTTGGTTTATCTCCAATTTCTTTACCAATTCCGATCCTTTTAAAGCAAAGATGAAAATCCAAATCCAATTGTTTCTAGCCGGCCTCTGTGGCTTGCTTCCCATGAGCCAAGCCTTCGTCGCACCTCGTTCGCTACAACACGCATCATCACCCTCTGTGCAAGCATCTCGAGAAACAACTCGATTGCAAGGCATGCTTCTTATTTTGGAGCAAAATGACGGCGACGATGACGATGATGAGACCAAGAGAAATGCCGAGGCAAATGGCAATAACAATGCGGGTATCCCTATGGGAGCTGCAGTACCACCCGAACAGCAACAACCATCCCTTCGCATTGTTTTGGAAGGCGATCTCAATGATGCCTTTCGCAGTGCCATGGGCGGTGGTGCCCGACCGGCGCTGCCCATTTCCGAATGGAAAGAGCAACTGAAACACAGTCCTCCTCCTCCGCTCACTTCGGCAGGAAAAGCTCGACTGGAAAAAGAGATTGCCTTGCTGGCAAAATTGGCCGACGGGGATGAGGCGGCTACCCAACTCTCCAACTTGTGGCAAAATGCCCGTGGACCTCGTGCTGCCAAATTGTTAAAAGTAGCCGAAAGTCTACTGACCATGGGTCATCCCATTGCCTGGCGTCAAGCGGAAGAGTTGTTGCTCAAGGTCGTTCAAGAAGAAGGTGTTCATTTTGTTGAGCCCTTGAATCATTTGGGAACCCTCATGTTTGTGCAAGGACGCGTCCAAGAAGCCAAAGAATTGTGCGAGTTGGTTCTGTCGCAAAAACCGTGGCACATGGGTGCCTTGTTGGGAGCCTTTAGTGCTTGCAAAAAGCTCGATGACTATAAAGCATTGGTGCAATACGACCAAGAACGCATGCCCCAATGGAACGAAGGGCCCGAACGCCGAGCGCAATGGGTCCGACGCATGGTTCCCAAGGCGGAAGCTTACCTCCAAAGAGCGGAAGAAGGCTTGCAAAACTTTTTCAATGACTACGGCGAGGATAGCAACGAGCTTCTCGGATCGGAAGGAAGTATTCTCCTGGAAAACGAGCACAGTGAGGCGTGGCAATAACGTTGACGACGAGTTTTGAAGACATACACAAGATTACTACTGAACATAAACTGTAAATACAGAATGAACATAGACACTGTCATGTTTTTCTCTTGTTCTTTTTTTAGCTTCCTTCGAGTCTTAAGGTCAGTCATTTCAACTATAGTTTTCGTTGTTTGTCCATGCCATTTTGGGGATTGCAGTTTGGTGTTGTTCTCTCTTTGTTAAAGTTGCACCAAGACAACACTTCGCAGAGGGATTGATGCATGCATACATTAATGGTGCTAGGTTCTAACCTACTAAATAGCTAGCTAGCACCAACATCTGTAGAGGAGCTAGCTAGCTAGAGCGAAGAAGGGAGATGAAACAATGATTGGTAACCCTAACCCTTTCATCCTCCTCGCACGATCCAAGATCGACCCATCTTTTGGCTTCTCATTCATCATTCAATTTATTGGTTGTGAACAGTTTTTGCAGGAACCTGCATTACACAAGGTTGCGCCGATACAGTACACTGTTGAAATTAATAGTGTTGCTGATGTCGACGATACAAAGAAGCTTGCTTCATGGTTATAATTAATTACAATAGTATTATAACCGTCCCTAATGAATTCCAGCAATGTTTTCCGCTCGCACTTGATGCAGCAATTTTCAGCTGCAGCAAGGAATCAATCTCGTCCTCCGTTGGCCATGATGCCATGGATCAGAGCAAGTCATCAAAGTAGTAGTGGGGCTCAAGGAGTCGAAGCAGAAGGTGCCCATCGGATGACCAATCATGCAGATTCATTCAACGATATTTCGGCCATTGGATCCACCGGCCTCAGTAATGTCTCTTCTCCACAGCATCAGCAAAAGCAGACGAGGTCATATAACTCTGGTCACAATGATAAATGGTCTTCGGTTTCAGCTTCTGGGCGTCGCCCTTCTTTCCCGCGTCTATACCTAGCAAAAGATGTCAATGTGGCGTCATCAAAGTCTCTTTCCTCGGTAGCAGCGGCTGAAGATACTACCAACAATGGTTCCGAGCTACTAGGAGATGAGGAAGAAAGCGATCCAACAGAATCAGATTCAGATCCTCATGCCAATAACCAACCGACTGCACTAGCAAGCAACCTTCAGACGCTAATTCAAACAAGGCGTACCACAAGTCACTTTGCCACCAACATGCATGCTGACAGAATATTCTGGGAACAAGCTTTGGACCGAGCCGCTGCATGTGGAAGGTAAGCGCATGCCATGGCATGAGACCGCTAGCTACTTATTAGTTCTATTGATTGATCTACGTAGCCCCCTCTGTCACTCACTGCCAGATTTTTTTTTCTTGTTTGGAAAACAGACGAGCTCCCAACCATAAGCGTACCGAGCCCTTTGTGTTCAAACGCTTACTAGCTCCGTCACCCGCGACGGAGCGATTGGCAGAGATTGCTTATCACGTGACATTGAACCACAAATCCGAAGAAAAGGCCCAAAAGAAGCGAGACAAGTGGCGCCAAATCCCCGCCTTTTTGGTGGCCATCATGCGGCCATCGATAAGAAAGGAGCAACACGAACGCGACGGACGACGAGTAGATGATCGTTCATCCTCTGCGTGCACGACATCCAAGAGTGATACGGAGAATCTTTATGAACCACTGCCATTTGTACCGTTGCAAACAGAACGAGAAACAGAAGATGTAAGTCTATCGAGAAGCGGAATTTTCCACTCTATTCTGCCCCTTCTTTCTTACTTTGCTTGCTTTCCACCTGCATGGATTCCATGGCTTCATCCAAACCGCAGTATGCAGCCGTCTGTGCCGCCGTTCAGAACGTCTTGTTGAGTCTTCATGCCGAATCGTTGGCGACCAAGTGGGCGACCGGAAAAGTCATTCATACCCAGGCCTTTCGTCAATTAGTGGGCGCCACGGATCCGCGAGATCGCATTGTGGCGCTCATCATGATTGGATTGCCAATTATGCCTGGCAAGGAGGAAGATAACGATGATGATGATGTAGCGGTGCCGTCACAAAAACCGCAAAGGTTTCGAAGAGACTGGAAGGATTTTTTGCAGGACGTCAGCTAACAACCTCAAGCCGTGTCATAATGCTAGTTGAGAGAACTATTCCACAGATCTTCTACTACCTAGACGCATCGTATATCCTAGAATCTATGATGCTTCGCGCATCTTGGAGAAAGAATCAGGTCCTCCTGTGACTGTTACCAGGTTTGGAAGCTAGTTGTCCTTCAACCAGAAAAAGATTCGCAACGACTTCTTGTTATGTGTAGCATGGGATTGACATCTTGTGCATCAACGAAAATTCTGCCAGAGAAACAAGCAAATCAAAGACACTAGAACAAAATGCAAGTGGCTGGTTTAGTAAGTCTTCCATGTAAAAAAGCAGCTGCTTCTGGAGCATGCTATGGACTGCTGGTTGGCCAGGCACAATATGTCTTTCATGTTGGGGTGTGCATTTCTCATACTAGTAGAGCTGGTCTTGGTTTGCCAACTTGGAAGCGTCCACCAAATCCTGGGGTTCCACTACAATTATAGCACCCCAATTTCGCTTTCATTCATCATTGTAAACAATGATGGGATAACCCTAACCCTTCATCAGACAATTCACGAGAAAGATCCAATAATTATTTAGATCCAAACAAGCAACATCAAAATTATAATTAATTTTGGCTTACAACGCAAATCACCAGCAACCTTGGGGTGCTGCTACGATTCATTGAAGTTGTTGTAATAACAAAGTAGCTGGCTTAGTAGTAGCAGAGATCACTAAAATAGATTGTATTTGTGGCAGATTTTTGAAAAATTCTTCATGAAGGTAGAAACGAAATTTGACAACGCAATCAAATGACGACCATCCAAATTATTGTTGTAAGAGGTGGAACCAACGTTGGTGTGGTTTGTCTTCTCTTTCTTTTGGTATTCGTTCTGTCTAGTGCTACCAAGGCCGTCGCCACATCATCCTGTCGTCTCAAACCCACACGCTTCAAAACCAACAATCTTCAGAATCCTCTTGCCATTGTGGATGGAACTCCCGTGTTTTCCTGGGCTATTATTGACTGTCCAGACGGTGATGACAAACTACCGGCAAACGACAAGTTTCAATCGGCATATCGAGTTGTTTGTCGTGATATGAATAACCAAACCAATGTTCTTCTATGGGATAGTGGAAAGGTACTGAGTCGAGAGACACTACAAATTGAATACACTGGTACACCACTTCAATCCTTGCAGCGCGTTCAGTGGAAGGTTCAAATTTGGGATGAACTTGGAGATGAATGTTTGGACGTTGAAGAAGATGAATTGCCGTGGTTTGAAACTGGATTGTTGGATGAAGCATCCTGGGGCGAATCCGAATGGATTGCTCGATTTGGTCCGGTGCCTGCCAACAACGTAAGCATGTGCACCATGATGGACGAGAACAATCAAGAAAATCAAGTCCCTCGATTTCGAGCCATACTGGATACTACTACCGTCCCATATATCCGCAAAATGGTCCAGGCGAGAGCGTACATATCCGGAATGGGATATTCTCAATTATACATCAATGGCAATAAGGTCGGAGACTCTATGTTGGATCCAGGGTGGACTAGCTACTCCAAGCGTGTCTTGTATTCTGCACATGATATAACTTCCTTGCTGCTAACTGGCAACAACAATGACAACAGCCAGCATGTCGTAGGTGTCGAATTAGGAAATGGTTGGTGGAATCCATTGCCCATGCTATTTTGGGGAACCAAAAACCTTCGTGTGCCCATGCTGGAAGGACAAAAGATTACCTCGAGTCGTCCCATGTTTCGACTTTCTATGGTTGGCTTTTTGGCAGATGGTTCCACAGTATCGCTTCTCAAAAGTCAGTCGGGGCCAACTGCGGGTTGGAAAGCTGCAGGTTCGCCCACCACACTCAACAATATTTATCTCGGAGAACGATACGATGCTCGGTTGGAGCCTGCCTATGAAGGTTGGTCTTCATCCTTAAGTTACGATGACGGTAGTGTCGCAGCACATGATGATGATGATGGTGATGATTCCTACATGAGCGAATCCACCAAAAACAAACCACGAAAGCTTGAATGGAAAGCAACCGTAAAAGCGGATGCATCCGGTATTGGTAAGCTTGAAGCCCAAGAAACGCCCCCCATTCGGAGACAAAAGACATTGACGTCCACGCTCATTTCCACAATCAGAGATTCCGACGATGGTGTCGGCGTTGGAATTGTAGATACGGGCGTCAATCATGCAGGACTATGCCGTCTACGAATCGATAACTCCCAGTATGCTTCACTTACAAGTGGAAAGGTTGTTCGCCTGCGTTATGGCGAATTTTTGAATTTTGACGGCAGTCTCAATGTCTTGACATCTACAGCGGGTGCCATCACAACGGCAAATAAAAACGTACCGTGCCAACCAGAGATTGCTAGTCAAGAAGATATCATAATATTGGGAAGTACGATGGAAGTGGATTGGACCCCATCCTGGTCTTGGCGTGGATTCCGATACATTGAAGTCACAGTGCCTCCGTTCCTATCCATGCAGGATATTAAAATGGATTGTTTCACCATGAGGACAGATGTAGATGCCGTGGCCAACTTTACCTCCAGCGACCCATGGTTAAGCGACATGCGACAGCTTGTGCGGAACACGTATGATTCCAATATGATGAGCATCCAGAGTGACTGCCCCCATCGAGAAAGGTTTGGTTATGGGGGCGATGTCCTCGGCTGTGGTGAAGCGGGATTGTCCATGTACGACTTTTCTGCCTTCTACCGAAAGCGTGTGCGCGACTTTAATGATGCTCAAGTCAAATCTCCTATTAGCGGCAAGCTCGTTGGATTCACAGAAACATCACCTTATGTAGGCATCAAGACCAATGGCCTTGGTTATGACACGGGGCCCATTGGTTGGGAAACCTTTCAGCCGGAAGCACTTTTGTGGCTCTACAAATACTACGGAGACACAAGGACAATGAAGGAAAGTTACGAGCACACTAAGGCTTATATTGAATTGCTCGACACCGAGCCCGACCAAATTGAGCACGGGCTTGGAGATTGGCTTTCGCTTGATCCAACGGATGTTGCATACACAGGGAGAGGATTCCAGTATATGAGTTATTTGGCGTTTGCAAACATTACGGAGATTCTTGGTATGCCTTCTACGATTGCCGCTAAATATCGTCAAAAAGCGGCTAGTATTGTGTCTCGCATCAATTCGCGTTTCCTAAATGAATCTGGTGCGTACCAAGTTGCTGCGGCCAAGAGAGCAGCAGACAGCAACAATGTCACACAGACAGGGCAGGCGATGGCTCTGTTCCATGGCTTTATCGCGAATGACAAGTCTCTCAGACGGAAAGCACTGGAGCAGTTGGCCGGCAATGCCCGTTCTTCCTCGCACCTCAGCGGAGCTTGTAGGGCTCGAGACCCTTCGAAGACATCACCAAAGTGCAAAACTGCGATTGGAGGGCCAGGAGCTCATATCACTGCAGGCTTGTTTGGTATCAAATGGTTGCTGATGGCACTTGCAGAGGGTGGTGAAAATGACCTCGCCTACGAGATGGTCACCACCAAGACATTTCCAAGTTTGAGGTGGATGACGTCGAATGATTTTGCCAACGCCACTACAATTTGGGAGACGTGGGGTTTCTCGGATGCACGAAACTCGCACAACCATCCAATGTTCAGCTCGACTGAAGTCTGGCTTCTCCAAACCGTAGCAGGAATCCAGCCACACCCAGCCGCCCGAGGTATGGACCACATTTTGATCAAGCCGAATCCGCCTTCCCAGTTGCAGCATGCTTCGGCATCTTTCGAAAGTCCCCGTGGGGTCACATCTGTTTCTTGGAAGCGTTCTTCCGTAGATGGAACAATCCACCTGTCAGTGACGATCCCACCAAATTGCCGAGCCACGGTATATGTTCCTGCTGTAAAGTCAGCTGAAATATTTCATAATGATGCCAGGCTATCGGGGAGCTGGGTACCTAGCGTAGCAAACAAGGATCGGGGTTCGCGCGTCTTTGGCATTGGTAATGGATATCATGTGTTTCGAACCAGCATTCGTGAGGACCCTTTGCATTTTGATGAAGTTAGAGCACCCGAACAAATACCCCAATAGTACCAATTTGTTGTTATCAATCATCATATCCGATCGCAGACCCTACAATAACCAGAGCTAATTCAAGAGGTAGATAATTTGTAAAAATACATCTGCGTTCTCGTCTCCTCGACTTATCGGGGCCAAAACATCACAACGCAAACTCCAGCCAGTGCAATGAAGCCCCCAATAATGTCTCCCAGGTCTGGTTTGTCTCCATCCAATGCCCAACCAAAGAGAAAGGATAGCACAATGAAAAATCCTCCGTATACGGCATAGATTCTTCCAAAGCTATCCGTTGGTTGCAAGCATGGAAGGAACGCATACGCCACCATGACAAAGCTCCCAATGAGTCCGAACCACCATGGTTTTTTGTTATCTCGGCCACCTTGACCTCGTACCGCCACCCAAACCATCCAACCCCCCATAATTTCTGCCACACCAGCTGCTAAGAAAACAACAACGGCTTGTAGTATGGCGAGGGCAGTCCAGTCAAAGGCGGATGCTTCCTCGTTGTCATCAAGACCATCGTTCTCGGCCGCCGAGCTCTCGGGTGGGATAGCGTCATCCTCCATTTATTTTTGTTGGATGAAATATTTCTCTCTGGTTTTACAGAGGTTCAACTTGCGCGAAATATCAACACCTTAGTACAGTATTAGACTACTAGCTAGTACTGTATTATTCTTGGAGCTACTGTACAGTATGACGTACTACTACAGTACATTAAACCTAAAATGTTACCCATGGTAACGCGCGGGGGTATCCACATGGATGACCACTAGGTAATCCAATGTGTTGTCACTATGTTTTATATCTACCCCCGAAGTCTACCACAGTTTGCACGACCGGTTGTAGCACAGTTGATCAAAACCCATGTGGATAAACATCATAAATAGGAACACTCCGAGTGCTATTTTGGTCGTGATTGTGTTACCCGTAAGCTATGCAATTATCCACACTAAAATGTCAATGTTACTTTCTAGGTTGGTAATTAGAAAAATAATGTCTAGACAAACTTTTTTCATTTATGTGCATGAGGCTTGATTGTAGGTAAACGTGGCAGTTCCAACGGGTAAAGATCTCGCTGATGCATCCAAATGCGAATGCTAGTCAAAAAGCACGCTTTTTGCTCTTTTCGAAAATCACTTTTTTTGACAAACTGCTCATAATTCAGAATTACTCTCCAATCCATGCCCAAATAATGCAGAAATTTTGATTTGACTTTTTCAATAATAATTGCTTGATTTTATCCATCCACCATGGTACGTTGCCCCGTTGCCTCGTCGCGTCTTTAACTTTGACTTTGTTGATCGATCGAGTTGTTCGGCTTGGTTGTTTGCCATGGCTCGTCTTCTTTTTTGATAATTCTTTTTTGATAATTCTTTTTTCTTACCAAATTCTTTTCCAAATTCTTTTTCTGTTTAGGCCGACAATGGTTGGGTCATGCCGTTCAAGCGGGTCTACCATCCCAAGCTTTGTCGCTTCATGGAGTTCCTACACGCACAGCCACCAGAAACCTACGACATCCACACTGCCACTTTCACCCGCGAGCAGCTTCTCGAAATAGAACCGGTCGACATCAAAAGGTTCTTCGGTCTTCTTGCCTACAATGACCCGGACTACAATGTCTTCCCACCAGCACTCCACCGGCCCACCTACTGTCGGTCTTCTTCACTTGAGACCTACAAGAAGGGTCTTTCCTACTACATGCCCCACCGTGCAGTCCCCTATGTCAACGGTGTTGGCAACCCTACTCGCTCGGCCGAAGTCAACGATATCATCAACGAGATAAAGAAGTTTGAAGTAAGGGGGGAAGGGTGTGGATCTTCAGCCAAGAGACCCATCCGTGAAGCCGAATTTCGGAAGCAACTGGAACTTCTTCGTGCCCAGCCTACCTTTGATTGCAAGTACAAGTACCCAGCCCTACTTACTTGGCAGTATCACTTGATAGGGAGGCTGGATGACTGTGCCAACTTCGAAATGTCTGATCCAAGGGGTCATCCGGAGTTTGACTTTGCCTGTAAGACCAAAGTCAAGTGGTCTAAGAACGTTATGGAGGAACGACGATGTCCAGATCAGGTATGTACTTATGTCTTTTTGATTTTGTTCTCCTCTTCTCCTTCAACTTTCTAACACCAATTCTCTTATCTTATGTAGATTACACTTGGGTCTATGGACCCTGAGCACTGTGTCCAGATGAACATGGCTATCTACCTGGAGGAGTTCCTACGGCTCCATCCCACTGCCAAGCACCTGTTCACAGAGGATTTAGATGACAAGGCTCCCACTCGTTTGAAGAATAACTGTCGGAACAACTTCAACCGTCATGTCTACGACGTGGAGGAGTTCATGGAGCTCGCTGCCGAGGACGAGGAAGCCGGCCTTGGTGCTCATTCTACACGGAAGGGTGCAGCCAACGAGGCGAGGAGGGGCGGCGGTCTTGCCGACGAGATTGAAATCCGAGGACGGTGGAAACAGAACGGTCGTCGGGTTGTCTTTCGCTACATTGATGTACAACAGCTACACATTGATGCAAAGATATGTGGGCTACTCTGTAAGGGGGGGCCCATCAAGTACAAGTTAAAGGCAAGTTCTATGAACCGCATCACTGATGAATGGCTGTTTACACACTGTGTCCCTCACATTCGCCACCGCTTCCCCAATGATCGTCGCTTCTGTCGTGTCATGGGACTTGCCACCCTGTTTGCTTACTGTGATCCTACCTTGAGGGACACTCGTCTCACTGAGTACCACAGGACGCGGATTTCGGCTGGGCTGGAGGGCCTTGACTATGGAGCCAACTGTGTGGAGAGAGTACCCCTCCACATATGCTCTGTCAACGGTAACCTCTGCATCGACGAGATGACTATGCCCCCAGGGTTTGGTGATGGCGGTGGGAATGGGGGTGGCGGCGGTGGTGGACCTACAGCTGGAGCGCCTATGGGTGTCTATGGTGCTACCAATCAGGCAGTTCTACAGTCAATCCTACTGGCCCAGCAGCGCTGTCAACAGTCACTCAGCCTCCTACAAGTTCAAGTCGATAATGGATTCTCGGCGTTCAAGGTTTGGCAGCAGCAACGGTTTGTCACACTCAATGACAACGTTCGCCGCTTCGGTGGTGCCACACAAGGGGGGTTTGCCCGGCAGGACCCAGTGCAAGCTAGCAATAGAAGAAGGGCCGTTACCCAGCAGGAGAACCGTCCACCCAATGCCCCAGATGACCGCAATGCCGAGCTGTGCCCTAACCTTCACACCCTACAGGACCTGTGGGAGGAGTGGAAGTTCGGTATCGGTGGACGCAAGCCTGCTTCTCGGTTTACCAGTCAAGAGCGTGGTGGACACGGTTCCAAGGGGAAGAAGCAGCGACACAGTCGTCGGAAGCGAGTGTGGGACCTTATGGATAGGCTAGTGCGCGAGGGCGACACTCCAGCTGAAGCGATACGCAAGATCAAGGCAGCATGCGGTGAAGCCGCCTCTCCTACGTTCATCATGAATGCCATAGGCAAGTGTGGGGTGCATCCCAATCTGGTGAATGGTCCTGCTAACCAACAAGCAGCAGCTGCTAGGTGCGCACCCTTCTTGAATGCACCTCACCGTGGCCAAGGGCGAGGACGACAAGCGACGCTTCCAACTCAGCGTGGACTGGCGCCCATCTTCCGAGGTGCCGACGTGCCACGGTTCATGGGCACTTCGGTCGCAGTTCAAGGGACGTTGCTAGCCGAGATCAATGGCATCGGTAACGGCAACCCGACGGCTATCTTCCAATCGAATAGAGTGTCGGTGGAAATCTAGAAGGCAAGCATGCAAAACTAGCAGCTAGCTAAACACATGTAAAAATAGCAGTTTTTGTTTTTTTGCCTTGCATCTTTTTGTATTTGTTCTGCACCACTTCTGTCTTCGCGCAAATTCGGCCGAAGTTCGCACCGTCGGTGCGTGAAGCACCTCTCGTACGCACTTGTGAGATGGCACTACTGCTAGCATCACAGTCCTGCAGATCCTGTGCCATGTCCTACGGTAACATTTTATGTTACCATTGGACACTAGCACGATCACATGTTACTGATGTGACACTCCTCTCACACAACAAGTAACCACTAACTTTGACATGATCTTTAGGCTATGCCCTCCTTAAAAGAGAGACAGAT
>ENA-ORBV01011409-ORBV01011409.1-microbial-mat-metagenome-genome-assembly--contig:-NODE-11409-length-13959-cov-2.990851_pt1 | contig 13959 bp, 18 predicted proteins | sample MGYA00237777_ERZ505514 | MGnify/ENA primary metagenome ERZ505514 (study PRJEB26160, sample SAMN06269048) | microbial mat metagenome | isolation source: Oligotrophic lake microbial mat | place...
CTCTCGAATCTAGCGGAGTTGCATCTCTGCAATGTGCCTGCTGTATCCGACGAGGTTCTGAGTGCGTTCGGTGCACGCTGTCAGCGTCTGAAGCGAGTGTCGTTGAACGGCGTGCTCGGCGTGTCCGACGAAGGCGTTCGGGTGAGATACTTGTTGTTCACCGCACACATGCACAGATCCGGTTCGCTAATTGTGTTTGCTGTGACTTCGTTCCAGGCTTTCATTTCTGCCGTTGGTTGCGGGCTTAAGGAGCTGTCTTTGAAAAACTGCAGCAAGTTGACAGGCTCTGCGCTAAAAGAGTTTTGCCCCGACCTTGTTGCGCTGGATCTCAGTGGCTGCAAGAAGATAGATTGTGACGCGGTTGCGGATTTCCTCCGCGGTTCTCCCAAGTTAGAGTACTTGAACATGCACGGCATGCCTGTGACAGACGCTTTTGTGAATTCGCTGGTCGCTTCGTGCCCATCCCTCACCGCTCTGCAATTGAGCTCTGCGAATCCATTCGGCCTTGATTCTCGTTTGACTGATGCGTCTGGGCAAGTCATCGGTGGATTGAAGAAGCTTGTATCTCTCAATTTGCAAGGGTATGTGCTGTCACGGACGTGCGCTGTTGTGTCTCGGCCGTGTTTGCTCATCGATCGGGCTCGCATGCAGGTCCCACCGTCTCACGCTCGACTTCGTTCAAGGCCTCGGATCGCTGTCGAATCTATCGATTTTGGATCTTTCAGGCTGCAGAAAGCTTTCAGATGAAGCCATGGTTTGTCTGGCGACGATCGCTCCTGGCGTGACCCATCTGAATCTATCGAACTGCCCCCAAATCACTTTGAACGGTCTGTATGAGCTCGTCGCTTCGTTGGCCAACCTACGCACGTTGAGTTTGCATGGATGCAACGGACTAAGTGCGCCAACTGGGCAGTCGTGGCTGCGTGCTCTTTCTGCGATAAGGACTTTGCGTCATCTGGATGTCTCGGGCATTCGCGGTTTGAAATCCGACATGGTGGATACTTTTCGGCAAGTCTTGCCGTCGGTGCATGTTGTTTCTTGAGCGGTTTCTGTTTAACCTGAAGACTTATGCTCCATGTACATAAGTGTGGCATAAGTGCTGACGCAATAGGACCAACCGATCGAAGCAGACCTATGAACATGTTTGTATGAGAAAAGCGAATTACAGAAAGCGATGTGTGAAACAGGACGTGATCCCTGCCACAAACAAAAGGGAAAGCGGAGCAATTGACTGTTCAAACAAGAGTGAAAAACGGAACGTTATTGAAAGCAACGCGTCTCAAGGCAGCTCAACATCCGCCCACTCGCCGTCCTCGCTGGGGGCGTTGTCAAAGTAGGGCAGGATGGTCTGGTGCCAGAACTCGCTCGAGAAGCGAATGTGCTCGCCCGTGAAGTTATACAGGTCGATTCGATTGGTTGCGTCCATCGTCTTGAGACCAATCCAGTCCCCTAGAGAGGACAGACAGAGCAGAGCGTGAGCGCCACATCGTCAACACCGATATACTGACACAACCACTGACCAAGGTAACCGGGACTGTCACGCAACAGCACGACGTCCGTGTGCGTTTTGTCTCCCCTGTTCAGAACATCAACAAATAAATTAGTTTTCAAACAGACGCGCTACTGCTACACCGTGTTTACTGACCAGGCCCAAAAGCCATGCTGAGCGCTTTCCTTGGGCTGCACAACCGTGTCATTCAACGCCATGACCTGCAGGGCAACCACACCACGAAAGCCAGTCATAGGTTACTCGCAAACCCCCTTAAAGCAGGGCAGTGCCAGACGATACCATGACATATTTGTTCAAAGACGCCAGGTTGCCGAAGTAGCTCTGATTCTTCGTGTCACGCTCGTTGTTGATGTCAGCTATGCCGATCGCAAAACAATCAAACGTATGCGCACATTTCATAATACACTCGTTTACGACAATCACGTGTCAGACACACGCTTACCCAGTACAGTGCTCTGTTTAAGGTACTCAGCTTCGTTGTCGACGTTCTTCCAATAACCGGCGAATGACAGCTTGGCTGTGTACGGTTCGAGGTTGAAGATGTTGCAGATGAAATCGGGGGTGCCCACTGATTCCCGCAGATGCACCATCAACATAGCAGCGAGTCAGAACAAGTCAAGAACACCGCGAGTACAACAAACGGTACCAGGGCAGGTTCCAACGCCCTCCTGCGGACCGCAGATGCTGACGAAGTTATAGACGGGAGGGTCGTTGTACTGCTCAATGTAGCCTCGAGCAATGACGCCACCCTAATCCAGTAGGACGAAAAACGTGGTGCGAATTGGTGTCGACACGCAAGGCAAGATCATAAATTGCGTGAAGTGCTGACCTGGGACAGCCCGACCAGGTTGAAGCCGTTGGCCAAGTTTGGGTCAGCCTGAGAAGATACATGCGTAAGCAACAACCATGCTGGAAACTGGGTAATTGCAAGTCATTACCCGCACGGTCTCTGCAAATTTCTCGATTTGAGCCGGCAGCACAGTCATGTAGCTCTCAATGCCGTCACACACGTCGACCGCGACCGCATAAGTGCCCGGGTACGCCGCCGGAATAGACTTCGCCAGAGATTGCATGCCTGGTACAAAAACAGGCGAGATCCCATCAGATGGGAACCACAGTGACGAAGAGTGCAGCGGGTCACATACCCGCGTTGTGCCCAGCATCACCCAGACCGTGCATCAGCACCACGGGTCGTCGAGCTGGTCCACGGCAGCAGCAAAGAAAACAGCAACAGCAACGCACAATGTGAGATGCTACAAAACTGCCTGGTAACAAAGTGGTAGCGCATACGAGTGCTGTCCTGAGCGATGCGGCCAAGGGACTCAACGTGTGGTGCAAGCATGTACTGTCTGATGTAATCTTGCACTTCTTTCGGCAGCTCTTGAGACAATGCTGCTCCGCACAGCAGCAAGGCACATACTACGCCAAACACAAGGGTAACTCGAATGGCCATGTTGCAATCTTGAATACAGACGCAGTCGTAGCGCACGAACGAACTCGACTTGGTGATCGTAGTGCACGCGCCATTTTGGCATGATCAACTTCTCGTCCAAACCACGGCAATGTTTTTCCGCGTGATCAGGTTTGGATTTGAGCATCTCAAGACCCTTCGGATCGCCAAGGGATGCTTATTCAAACAGCAGCCTAAAACTCCATTGATTGACGCAGAACCGTCGCTTGCGTTGCGTCATTTTCTTTTGTCTTTTCCATTCGTTTGAAATTCGGAACACCAAACTGGGTGTGTGTTGCATAGACTTTTTTAGTTTACACTCTCTTAGCGATGGCGGGGATGAAGCGTGATTACGATTATCTGTTCAAGCTGGTGCTTATCGGCGATTCCGGCGTCGGCAAATCCTGTTTGCTGTTACGCTTTGCGGTAAGTTACGTCCTGCTTCTCACGAACGGATGAATCTGGTTTCACATCGAGTACCATGCCGATTGTTTGACGCCATCTCGCAGGACGACAATTTTACCGATAGCTACATTAGCACGATTGGCGTCGACTTTCGATTCCGCACAGTCACAATCGACAACAAGACAGTAAAACTGCAGATCGTATGTCGTCATCTGCTTTTCTGCGCGTCATTTGGCGACACCTTTACTGATGATGGCATCTTGTGCAATGTGCGTCATACAGTGGGATACCGCAGGCCAGGAACGCTTCCGAACCATCACTTCGGCCTACTATCGCGGAGCAGACGGCATCATCATGGTCTATGATGTCACATCTCTGGTCTGTGTTGTTTTTCTAACACTCAACACAACGAGTTCCATCATTCTCATCTCTGCGTTTCTCTCGTTCAGGAATCGTTCGAACACGTGGAGGAGTGGCTAAGCGAGGTCGATCGCTATGCCAGCGAGAGCACTATCAAGCTACTAGTCGGCAACAAGGCCGATTTGGTGGACGAGAAGCAAGTGTCGGACGAGACTGCTCAGGTATTTTACCTGGTTTTGAATTTTCTGTTTCGGCTGCTTTCATGTGCGCTTGGGGACACGAATTCACGTTGGTCTGTACCTTGTGCACGAACAGCGCTTTGCGGACAAGTTGGGAATTCACTTAGTAGAAACGTCCGCGAAAACAGCTACAAATGTAGAAAGTGCTTTCTTGACCATGGCGAAGGAACTTATCAAATCACGGTACGCCTGTATTCTCATGCAATGCCGTTGCAGCCTTGGCCTAATGCTCACCCTGGCTGTTGCTGCAGAGACAAAAATGGATCTGCGAACCCGACTGACACCGTGGACGTGAATGGTGGCAAGGGTGGTGGCAAGGGGTGCTGTTGATGTGCACAGAATGCTTTCGAATCAAGCGGCTTCGATACTGTCGCATTTATGCCTATGCCTGTGTGTTGCGTGTTGGTGTAATCGTTCAGAAGCTGCCGGTATTGTATATATTGTTATCATAGCAAGCCGGTGTGGTTTTCATACGATACACACTTATGGTACACGGTTCATCGATCACGAGTGAATTCAAGTGCACTGCGTCGACCACAGCGTCTGTTCAGACCAAGTACCGATGCAAGCGACTTTGCACATGAGTGGCCTGTCAACGTGCCTTGCAGCACGTAGGTCCAAACGTGCTCACCCGCACAGAATACGACAGCAGCGAGTGATGTACACCGCATGCGATCGCAGGCCTTCGGAAGCAATATCTAGTTTCCATCTAGCACTCACGTGCCTCCGACGGGCAGATTAGCATCGTTAGAGGAGTTCGAGGTCTAAAGGCATTTTGCTGCATTCGCAGCACAGAAAGTCGCCAGTTGGTACGTCGACCGCGCGTCAATCGTTCGTAAAGTAGAGATAGTCACTCAATTTGTGGTGTGTTAACTCACATATATGCAGGGAAGCCCTCTCGAAATCCGCATCTCGCGGTTTTTCAGCACCGGATTGCGTAGGTAATGGTCTCGCGGCGCAATTGCGATTTTCATCGTGCATCTACCTCTGGAATGTTTGCGTAGCCATACACCTCGGTTAGCATGCAATCAACAAGTGTAGTTTGTAACGGTTACAAAGGATCGTGGATGCACTCGAATTATCACGCCATCTTTGCAATCTGCTTTACTCTGTGCACGCGTCACACGCTCTGCAGAGTAGTGATACGATGTCTCTTTGTTCATCCGCGAGCCATATCGACGGAGTTTTGATGATCCGTGTCCTTTGCCTTTGTTATATGTAACAGGTGCGAATGGGGCGTCAAAAAAGCAACAAATCCTGCAGCACAGGATGTCCATTTCTTTCCAAGTTGGCTCTGAATGCCAAGCAGTTGATCGAGTTGGATTTTGCTTCGTTAGCATGCGCCGCGCACTGTCCGTACCGGCAGCAGCTGCGTATGAAGCGGAACATTGCACTGAAACAGGCTGGTAGCGGCAATCCCTCGGCGGCCGGGTCGAATGCTGCAGGGGCCGCTCGGACGGACTCACTTGCCAGTCGGAAGCCGATATCCAGGGCGCAGCAGAAAGTATTTGAAAGTCTTGCTCGAGACGTGATGTCAAATGACGCAGCTGCGCAATTGCGAGCTGTTGTTCGGATTCGAAACATGGTGTGCGAGCCCAATCCACCTGTGCAGGAGATCATCAGCTGTGGCGTGGTGCCTCATCTGGTCAACTTCCTGTCTAGACACGACAGTCAGCAGCTGCAGAAAGAGGCTGCATGGGCTCTTACGAACATTCTCAGCGGCAAAGAGGAGCACACGGACTATGTGATTCGGAACGGTGCCATCCCGAAGTTTATCGAACTGTTGCGGTCGCCGAATGCTGCCGTTGCGGATCAGGTAATTCACGCATGGCATATCGCATGCGGCACCGTTGCGAGTCACAGCATTACTTCATCTTGCATGTGGTGGTATTATTTTTTAAGGCGGTTTGGGCGCTGGGCAATATCGCGGGTGACACTTTGGCGTGTCGGAATATGGTCCTAGAGCAGGTTGGTGCGGGTCATGCTGCATCTCATTCCCCAACTGGCATATTGTTGTCTCATCGCCTGTACTCTTGGCTCACTTACCCCTGCCATCTGTAAACCTTTGCTACAGGGCGCCATGCCGGCGATTCTTGACCTGCTCAAGCGCAAGGATTTGGACATTTCCTTCGTGCGCAACCTAGTGTGGGCCATCTCGAACATATGTCGGTTCAGACCGCGACCTTTCCCTGTGGTACGTTTCGTCGCCTCTACCCAGCAACATCAAGGCGCCTTGCTTGCGTGCTGCAAAGTGGCACTGTCTTTGTGGTATTGGACCATTTTTTCACGCGCTGGAATGGTGTCTGTGCTTGCGACAGCTGGCATCTGCTTTAACCACGCTCGCGGAACAGTTGAACTCCACAGACGAGCAGGTTCGTGCATAATGCCTCTTGTCAATCGCGGCAGCTGTGTGTGTGTGTGTGTGTGTGTGTGTGTGTGTGTGTGTGTGTGTGTGTCGATTGTTAGCTGATGCATCGCTTGATGGTGACGTGTGTGTGGCAGGTGTTGTGCGACGCGTGCTGGTGCTTCTCGTACCTGTCAGACGACGACAGTGAGCAAGGCGCGTTCATCAAGGCGGTAGTGGCTACTGGTGTTTGCAAGCGACTGGTGGAGTTGCTAATGTAGGTTGACTTCGGTGCTGATTGATGTATTCCAGAAAGCTGACTTATCATAAATCACGCGTGTTAACAGGCATCCGAACCACCACATTCAAACGACCGCGTTACGGTCAGTGGGCAACATCGTGACGGGTGACGACCTCGACACTCAAGCTATCCTCGATTACAATCCATTGCCCTCGCTGCTGCATCTGCTGCAGCATCCGAATGGCGCCATCAGGAAAGAGGCTGCTTGGACGATATCGAACATCACCGCGGGTAAGCGAAATGAATTCTGAATCCATACGCTTTCACGCTGCGTCTTTGTACTGATCATCACCCGCTCGTCGTACAGGCCCCGCCGCGCACATTCAGGCTGTGATCGACGCGGGCATCATACCAGCATTGGTGCCGCTAGCCCGGACGGCGCAATTTGATCTGAAAACGGAGGTATGTTCGCAGCAGGCTATCGTTTTGCTGTTGTCGTGCCCTATCTCTTACGGATGGCGTTCAAAACCTCTGTATTCGATACGTGTGTCAGGCCGCCTATGCCATTTACAACGCTACTGCAATGGCAACGAAAGAGCAGATCGAGTATCTGGTCAGCCAAGGCGTAATCACCCCGCTGTGTGAGCTGCTGGACCTGGTACGCCGTAGGCAAAAGACCGGCCGCATTTTGTTCGTGTCTTACGGTTATCTTTGGTACACGTGTAGGGGTTGGAGCATTCAGGGTTTGTGCCGATGCTAACCATCGCGATGAATGCGCTGGATAACATTCTCTTCAAGGGCCAGACCACCTACTCCAGTCAAATGATCGGTACCTATATACTTCTGTAGCAGGATGCTATGCTATCTAGAGTCACGGTTGTCTTTCTGTTTCGTATGAGGGTTGCCCTGCGGTCTGATTACACTGACATGCGCGAGCTCACGTGATGCGCAGGCCCCGGACCAAATCAGTCACCGGAGCATGATGACTACCCTGGAGGCGAGCTACCGCCCCATTTGGACTCTGTACAGCCTGATGGTGATCGGGCTGTAACTCCTGCCGCTGGTAGCGTTGGTGCTGCTGTTGCGGCGACCGTGAACTCTGTGTCGATCAATAGTGTGGCTGCGACAGCACCAGCAGCTACTGGTAGTGTACCGGACTCTGAACGACCCCATCATCATAATCAGCAAATGCAGCCGCAAGCTGGTGCGAATGCACCTCGAGATCCCACTTTGCAGTCGCAGTGCTCATCGTGTGGTCGAAGGATGGAGGATCACGTGACAGACCCGGTCACTGGACACGTACATGCACCTCACCAACATCACCATAGCGTCGCGGACGTGCCAGTGACGGCGGCAGTGGCGGCCACTGCGGACGCTCCGACGCAGCTGGTCGCAACGGACAGTGCAGCTCCGGCCAGCTCAGCAGTATCGTCGACTGCCTCCACATCTGTGGTGAGTAGGGCTGTGACGAGCCCGGTGGACTCTTTGACCGTTGCCGCTGTGGACAGTATCAACAGGGCACAATTGCACAACCATGCGTCCTCCTACGGTATGCTTGCTGACCGAACCTCTCACTCTGCTGCTGTCCTTCATCACTCACGATTTTGTTTCGCGTTCGCACCGGTTGATGCTATACAGTTCTGAACCGATATGCGATGCTGGTGTTTCAAAGCAACGGCCTCGATAAGCTGGAAGCACTGCAGGCGCACGAGCACCCGCAGATTGCCAGCCAGGCCTCTAAGATCATGGCCAGCTATACCTTCCTCACACCAGAGCAGCAGACATCTCGGCTCGAGCGTGGCAATCAGTACTTGGGTAAGTTGCGCCATAGGCAGGAGCAGAAGGTGGTCGAGAAGCCGGACAGTAAAATGCGTGCCTATGCGAACCAGCCCTTGGGTTCACGACAGAGCTCCAAGAAGAGCGCTTATGGTCACCCCGTAGGTGACAAGCGACCGCATATCCCTCGAGACGCTCTTGCTGGTGGTGATGGTAGTGCAGGTGGTGTTACGGGGCTGCATCGAGCGTCCAGTGACCAATCGCACGTGTCCGAGGATGATTTATACGCCGAGGACGAGGAGAGTGATTATGAGGGTGATGAATTGGATGAGGACGGTGATGAGTACGATCACGTGCCGGCTGGGGACACTCCGCGTGCGTCGCGCAAGGCTGTGTATGACGGTGCTAGGCGCGGTAACGTCACGGAGTCGAAAGCGGTGCCCAAACCCGCAGCCGCTGGCTCATCGGGCGGCTCTGCCCTACCGCCATCCTCGTTAGTGGGCGCTGGTACGGGAGCCGTGTCCGCCGCGGCGGCGAGTAAAAAGAAAGCTGCGAAGAAAAAGAAGAAGAAGAAGGGAGCGAGTGGTACTGCCGGTGCTGGTGTGGGTGTTGATGCATCAGCTGACTCGACTGGGCCAGCTGCAATGGTGGACCCTGGGCTTGCTGTTACAGAACCTACTGGCAGTACTAGCAATGGCACAGTGCCCGCCTCGTCACAGCCAGAGCAGCAACCAAACTCCCAGCCTAGGCCTTCGCTTTCAGCAGTGAATGCAAATGCGGATGCCGCTAGTGTATCCCGTACTGTTGATGCCGGTACAGTGCCACCACCGCTGCCAGACGAGACGCAGTCAGCAGTGGCAGCCGCGAGTGGAACACGATCATCGCAGCCGAATGGTGACAGTAGCGGTAATAGGAGCACAGTGGCTGCAGTTGAGGGCCCTAAGAAGCCGATGACCAAGCGGAAGATGAAGAAGCTCAACAAGAAGTTGCGGGCCGCACAGGCGCGAGAGTCGTCACCCTCAAACTCCGACGACGAGGATGATGATGATGATGATGACGCCGCTGGTGGCGGCAGTGGGCGAAAGCAGACCGGTTCTGCTGACACAGCGGCCTCCGCCCCAGCCACTGCGTATGATCCGTTTCAGAACGTGGTGGTGGCGTTCCCTAACTCCAACGCCCGCTCGTCCCCGGCTCGCAAGACCAAGGGCAAGGAGCACGCGACCCCTATGGATACCGGGTTCACTGTGATTGGCAATAAGAAGAAGACCCGGGGTAGCAAAGGGAACTCCGCTACCCCGACTGGCTCCGCTTCCGTTGGCAGCAAGGAGTACACCGAGTCTAGCGGTTCCGCCGCAGGGGTCACGCCCGGCAAGAGCAGCACAGTGACCGCTGTTGCACCAGCCATGGCCGTTGCGCCTGTGGCAAATTCGACCCCGCTGTCGGTGCTTTCCGTGAACACACTCGCGTCTTCTGCCACCGCGAGCTCGCGTAAGCGGCAGAGTGGTGGTCAGGGTACACCGTCCGCCTCTTCAACCGTGTCTGCAGCTCCTGCAGTGTCTGCTTCTCTTTTGCAAACACCACCGTCCACGTCATCCAGTGCCACTGTGCGCGCCAAGTTGGCTGCCGCTTCTGCGCAGGTTCCTGTGAACTCTAGTGCTAACGGCACCGGCACAGCTGTATCGAACGGTGCAAATGGAGCATCCGCAGGCACAGCTTCAGCAGCCGCTGCAGGGGTCCCTTACTCTACCTATGCCGCAGCAGCGGGCGGGGCATCGGCCCCTGTGGTCTCACCACGGGCTGCGATGGCCTCGTCGCCCACCCCTCCGGTAGCATCTCCTCTGCCTGGTCAGTAATAGTTGCAAGTTTAGATGACATGTTTCTGATATTCGCTCTGACAGACTTGTTGTCATGCCGTGGATTTGATTTACTTTCGATTCACAGCAGTTAAAGCGGGACCTGCCAGTGGTAAAGCCACAAGTAAGGGCTCGTCTGTGGCAGCAGCCTGGCTGCCTCGTCCTTCTCCCACTGCCACAGCTCAGGCTTCGTCATTGGTATCGCCTTCATCGTTTCCTCCGCTGGGTGCTCACACCACCTCCAACGTGCCCCAGTCAGCAGCATCCACCAATGGCTCCACTGGTGCTGCTGCCACCTCGTTCACGAGCCCTGCGGGTCGGAATGACACAGGTGCTGGCAAAGCGTTCAATGGACCGTCTCGACCGGGCGGCGTTGGGGGTAATGCGTGGGGAGCAATGCCTGGAGCCGCCGCTCCGACTGCCGCCAGCGGATCCGCCGGAGCGGCGCGAGCATGGAAAGGGCATTTGAACCCGCTGTATAAGGGCGGAGATGTGCAACTGGCCACCGATGCTAACGGCAATCCGCAGCCGTCCAAGCTGCTGGTGTGGCGCAACTACTCGAATGGCGCGGACTGGTTTGACACGGACACCTTAGGGTCGATGTTTGGTCAGCGCTATCGAGTTGTAATCCATCTTGTGAACAGCAAGCGGGACGGACAGTGTGCAGTGCTGGAGTATGCATCACCGGAGGAGGCTCTCGCCGTTCGAAACGAATTGGCCGGTAGAGAAGTGAATGCCGGCAGGGGACGCGTGGGCTTCGTCGACCTCGCTTTTGCCAGCGATCCGCTGACGGTGGTATCAGATTACGCTCAGGGCGGTAATGGATCTGGCGCTAGAGTTGGCTCGACTGTGCCGAGTTTGATGTCGCCATCAGAACTGGACACTAATACCAGTCTAATGGATTCTGTAGTGCACTCTGTGCTTGATGGGGACGATGAGTTCGGTGACGCTGGTCCCGCAGGGGCCGCTGCCCATGCGCACAGTCGAAACTTCGCCGGTTCCACCACCAGTCCTTCTCGGGCCGCAGCGGCACAGCACGCGTTTGATGCCGATGACTCATCCATGCGAGCCCCAGGCTCGATGAGACTAGGCGCTTCCCCTATATCTGGTGGAGTGGGCTTGCTTGCGAACCGGTCGGGCCCCGCTACATCTTTGGCGCCCAACTCATCCGGAGGCTTCGGAGCATTCTATGATCAGCCCAACCCGTTTTCGCCCAATATGAACGGTTCGGCTTGGCCGTCTAATGCTCAAGGTGCGGCCAGTACCGCTGCGATGATGCGATCCGCGCCCATGATGAATGGTCCGTAGTGTTGTTCGCTGATGGGTTGTTCGCACAGTGTTCGAAATTCTCCCGCGTATGTACTTTGCATCGTTCCGCTTATCGAGATGGTGCGTGTTCAATTCACAGGCTCCTCCAGCACATGGATGCATTCATCGTCCAGCATGATTCCAGACAGTGCCGCTGGAGACGCGTTTGCTTCGGCGGCGTTTTTGCGTGGTCAAACGCAAGGACACCCTCGAGCTGCGGGTGGGCGAGCTGCTGATCCATTCGGTGGCCTCCATCAGCATAAGCGCGTTCGCCCTGTCGGTTCCGATGGTGATGGCATGTCAAGCTCCTTGCATTCGGGAGGGATGAGCAATAGCAGCAGCTCGAGCAGTAATGGCGGTGCTGAGAAGCGGGCGTCACATATGCCGATGCGCAGCTCTGGCTTTGCGGCATCTAACCTGTTTGGAGGCACTGGATTGTTCACGATGGCATCGTCTGCCGAGCACGGTGCGGAAGAGCACGGCGGTGGTGATGACGCTTTTGCGGACAATTGGGAGTCATCGAACGCTCCTGATGTGGTGCGACGCGCTGTTGATTTCTCATTGGACGATAGTGACCCCGCCCATGCAGACGGTAGTGGTCGCTCGTGATTGCACACCTTGCAGTTGCCATCAGGCAAGGCGGTTGTCGCCTGAGAATGCGAATTGTAGCACTGGAGTGGTAGTAGCTGCGTTAAAAATGGTGTTCCATGTGTTTATACGTGTTTCATATGCCACTTTCCCCAATTGCTTGTAGCATTCAGGAGAAGTAAAGCAGTCGAAATTCAAAATACGGTCTTGTTTATCGCACCACAAACTGCTCGAATGATCCGGAAGGTCCATCGGCCGTGCCGCGTGTCTTAATGTTAGGGGAAGTTTTACTGTTCCGATTCTGTACAACAACGAACTCAACACGTTCCAACGAGATATGTGCAACTCGGGCGTCGACATCGCGTGATTACGACATATCGACGGGCTCCCGCAACATAGCCGTGGAAGGGTGACTCGAACATCAAGACAAATCATGAACTTGGAAAACACGCAAACCGAGAATATAGATAGGGGCTCACAAGGGAGGCTGCTCAAAAGAAACCGGCACCGACCATCGTCAGTCATCACTTGGGTCAAATGAATGCACTTGCCCTTTTGAGCTAGGCCTACACAAACTTATGCAAATCACTACTCAACCAGTGGATGCACTACGGGTACAAGGCAGGATCTAAACCCTTAGCCGACAGCAACGACCGCATAGCATCGCCATTTTTCGAGTCCTTGGTCAGCACATTCCAATCAATCGTGTGGCCGCCAAGCCAGTTCGTCACGGCGACTGACGTGCCTTTCTTTTGGAGCTCTGCTAATGCAGTGCACAAAAGAGCTGCACCACGGCCGGAGTCTGACACATTGATCGATACCAACCAATTCATACTTGTTACACACCCATCACGATTCATTTGGTTGAGCTAGATCAACTCACCTTTCAACGGCGCTATCGAAGCGGATTGCATGAAGCTGAACGAGACAGCGCCTGCCGTCATTAAAGCAGCCAGCATTACAGCCACATACTCCACAGTGCGCGGCACGTCCATGACTAAATCGTCGACGATACTGAACAGTTCAGTAAGCCTGACACATGGAAGAAGATGATCAGAGCTCGTGTATTAAGCACAGCTCGTAGCGTTGCGAACCTACCCGTCCTCGAACTGCTGAGCGGTTAGGATCTGTCGATCATACAGATGCACCAGCAGCTTGGACAGCCATTCTCGATCGCTCTCTTTCTGCTCCTGTCAACAGCAACAATTACAACAGTGAGCCGCGGTGGATCGTCAACAGTGATGTCGCAAAATGAAAAGCACGAACCACTGCCATTGCCACGGCTTCCATAATCAGCACGCGGTGAAGATCAGTAGAGTCCAGCTCCGAGACGCAGAGTTGGGCCTCTTTGTAGTCATGCGAACTACAACAGCACAAGCGAGCAGTATTAGCAAGCGCCCGCCTAGATGCACCGTTTAATCAATGACATTACCCGATGAACTCTTTGAGCAGTGAGCGAATCTTGCGAATGTCTTTATCGCCGGCCTCATCGTCACCATCAGCGCCCATATCTGGCATCAAAACGAGTTGTTCGATCGATCAGCATCATCACCATGTGCTCGTCAAGCGTGTTCATATTCACAGCCCTACCGTCATCACCGTCATGCACCTTCTCGTCGTCGAAGTTCTGTTGCTGGTCGGCGGGGTCGCCATCTGTCACAAGCACATACCATCAGGTTACTTAGGTCACAAGATCCATCATCATACAGTATGGAACACTTATGATTGTCGTTTACCTTCAGCGTCCTCGTCAGTGCCCGACGAGCTAGCCCGCTTCCGACGGCTCGCCGGAGGCTCATCTTCAACGGATGGCTTCTCTGCAGCCGCACCACTCTCGTCTTCCGGAGCGGCTCCGGTTTCTGCAACGGAGGTCTTCGGACCCTTC
>ENA-ORBV01011410-ORBV01011410.1-microbial-mat-metagenome-genome-assembly--contig:-NODE-11410-length-13958-cov-3.976299_pt1 | contig 13958 bp, 11 predicted proteins | sample MGYA00237777_ERZ505514 | MGnify/ENA primary metagenome ERZ505514 (study PRJEB26160, sample SAMN06269048) | microbial mat metagenome | isolation source: Oligotrophic lake microbial mat | place...
TAATAAAAATGCTCTGGTATATCTCCCAACGCTATCTTTTCACGCACGTGCGGCAATCGCTGGTGTGCATTGCCGGCGTGACGATCAGCGTGCTGATGTTCATCATGATGACCTCGCTTATGCAGGGATTTACCGATAAGTTCATCATCGAGACGGTTGAATCCTCGGGGCATATCACGATTCATGACGAGCCGCGCGAGGCCGAAACGAAAATCCTTGAGCGTGCTTACGGCGATAAAAATGCGGTGCTGGTCACCGAAGGCGTCAAGCCGCGCGAGCAGATTGTGGCGCTGGCGCAGGTGGATCTCGACGATGCGTCACAGGCGCATATCTTCCACGCGGCCACGCACTTCAACCCCGTCGATCTGGTCTGCAGCCTGCGAGACTTTCGAGGGGTGCCTTTTGATCTCGCGCAGTTCGTGGATCCCGGCGCCGCCTTTGTCACCCAGAAGGCCGCCGACGGGCGCGCGGTGACCGCGCTGGAACGTCCAGGGCTGTGGAATGGCAGCATGGCCGGATGGAACACGATCTGTGTTGAGGTCCCCGCTTCGACGTTTGCGCCTGTGAAAACGGTGTGCGATCTCCTTCGTCCGCACCACCAGCCCACCGCCCTGCCGTGACCCTGCTGCCCCTTGTGGTCCTGGCCCTCGCGGGGTTCGCGGCCAACTCGCTCCTCACGCGCGCAGCGCTCGGCGGGGGGCACCTCGACCCGATGGCCTTCATGATGGTGCGCCTGGCGAGTGGTGCCGCCATGCTGGCTGGGCTGGTCCGGCTCCGATCGGTGGCGCGGGCCGGACGAGGCTCATGGCTCATGGCGCTGATGCTGGCCGGGTACGCGGTCGCATTCACGATGGCGTACACCCGTATCGCTGCCGGCGCGGGCGCGTTGCTGCTGTTTGCCTCGGTGCACCTGACGATGTTCGGGGCGGGGCTCGTGCGGGGCGAACGTCCATCAGGCCGGGGACTGATCGGCACCGCGCTGGCCATCGTGGGACTGCTCGTGCTCACCATGCCGGGGCTGCAGGCGCCGGACGTTGCTGGGGCCGTGCTCATGATCCTCGCGGGCCTGTGCTGGGGCGTGTATTCACTGGCGGGGAAACGCAGCGCCGACCCACTCGCCACCACGTCCGACAATTTTTTGCGGGCCACACTAATCTGCGTGCCCCTGGCGCTCGTCGCGCGTGACACCACCGTGGTCTCCCCCACCGGTTTGACCATGGCCGTGCTCTCGGGTGCGATCGCGTCGGGACTGGCCTACGCCGCGTGGTATGCCGTGCTGCCCCACATCGCGGCGTGGCGGGCGGCACTGCTGCAGCTGGTCGTGCCGGTCGCAACCGCACTCGCCGCCGTGGTGGTGCTGTCGGAACCGATGACGTCGCGGCTCGTGCTGGCGCTGGCGCTTGTCATTGGTGGCATCGCATTCACGTCCGCCAGGCTAAAGCCCGGCGGCTCCGGACAGTAGCAAGGTCCGAACGACCTCATGGGTCGGCGTCAGTGCCCGCAGTTCGGTGACCGTCGGGTCCGGGCTGGGTGTGCCATGACGGTTCAACCACACGGGACGAATCCCACTGGCCTGGGCCCCGGTGACGTCGGCAATCCAGGCATCCCCGAGCATGACCGCGTCGGAGGCATTGGCTCCGACACGTTCGAGCGCTTCGGTGAAGATGCGCGGATCGGGCTTCTGCGAGCCCACCTCTTCGGATGTCACCAACTCGTCGACCAAGCCGGCGAACCCCAGGCGGTCCAACTTCTTCCTTTGTTCGGCCACAATGTTGTTGGTCACGATGACGACCGACAGGCCCGCCGCACGCACCGCTCGCAGCAGGTCGGCTGCCCCGGCCACTTCCTGCCAGTCCAGCGTGTAGGCATCGCGATACGCCTCGGCCAGGCCGGTGGCATCCCCGCCCCCGACCAAACTCTGAAACCGGCGTTCGCGGGCTTGATCAATGGTCAAGCGCCCCGCCAGGACTTCCTGGTGGTATTGCTCGAGCAAAATGTGGTGCCGAGACTTGAGATCTTCGAGCGGCCAGTTCTGTAACCGCGTGTCCACGGCCTGCAGGCGCGCCAGGGCGGCACGCGTGGCATACTGGTGGTCAAAGAGCGTGTCGTCGAGGTCGCAGAGCAGCACCGGCACCGTAAAATTAATGCTAACAGGAGTGATCGAACAATGCCGTATCCCGAATATCTCGTAGCCCCCATGCGCCAGGAACTTGTTGATGTTGGTGCACGTGAGTGCCGCACCGCCGCGGACGTCGACACAGTGGTCGCGTCGTCCGGTGTGGTGATGATGGTCGTCAATTCCGTGTGTGGCTGTGCGGCCGGCAAGGCCCGCCCGGGCATCGCCGAAGCCCTTCAGCACGCGCATAAACCCGATGTGATCGCCACGGTGTTTGCCGGCGCCGACATCGAAGCCACCGACCGCGCCCGTGCCTATTTCACCGGTGTGTCGCCCTCCTCTCCGTCGATCGCCCTGATGCGTGACGGCAAACTCATCTACATGATCGAACGCCGCGACATCGAATCACGCACGGCCGGTGCGATTGCCGACCAGCTGACGATGGCGTTCGACAAGTTCTGCACGCCTGCCGCGGCGCAAGCGTAAGACCGTCCGGCGAAGGAGTGGATGCGACCATCACGTCACTGGATGAATCAAACATCACCCCGGGACTCCTCTGGGCGGGCACCGGCGACGGCAACGTGCAGGTCACGCGTGATGCCGGTCGCACCTGGACCAATGTGCGCGACACGATTCCAGGCCACCCCGGCTATTGGGTCAGCCGCGTGGCGCCGTCGTTCCTGCGCAGCGACGCGCCGGGTGATGTGAAGGTGCGTGTGTTTGATGGCGCGTGCCTGATCGCCGAGGTGGACGGGCCCAAGACGGCCGGTGTGAACTCGGTACGCTGGAACATGCAGGCGCACCGCGAAGCGGGCCCGACCGAGCCCGTGTTCCCGGCGGGCGCAGCGGGCACCGTGTTGTCCACCGTGCCCCCCGGTGAATACCGGGTGGTCCTGAGCGTCGGCGTCAGGAATACACGCAGACGGCCATCATCAGCGCCGACCATTGGTCGAATCGCTGACTTAAGCGACCTCTGGTGTCTAAAGGACTTCAGAGGTCGTTCTCTGCTGGATGTAGGATAGAGCCGCAGGTATGAAATTCCCAAGGTTCGGATCACCGATGCCGACACCTGAGACCCCGCCGCCACCGGTCGCGGATCCAGGTCCGCCCGGTGCCACTGTCGTCTTACTCGTCGACGATGAACCGGCGGTGCGGAATTTGTTTTCGCTGGCCCTGCGCCGCGAGGGGTATCACGTGGTCGAGGCCGGCAACGGTGTCGAAGCCCTTGCACTCGCCACACAACTGGACCATCTCGACCTGGTCGTCACCGACATTGTGATGCCGGTGATGAAGGGCCCGGAGTTCGCGATGAAACTACGCGAAGCGCGGCCCGAGATGAAGTTCGTGTTTGTGTCCGGCTATCTCGTCAGCGACGACCTCGGTCCCAACTCGTCCATGTTGGCCAAGCCGTTCATGCGGCAGGACCTCGTCAAAAAAGTGTTTGACGTGATCGGTCCCGCCAATCAGCCGCAGCCTGCCTAGAACCAGTTCGCGGCGATGGTGTCTTTGCGGATGATCGTGTGATCGCGCTCGGAGCCTGTGGACACCACTGCTGCGGGGACGCCACTCACCTCTTCGAGCCGCGCAATGTAGGCACGCGCCTCTTTCGGCAGATCGTCAAACACCGTCACGCCACGCGTGGGCTGCGTCCAGCCGGGATGTGATTCGTAGATCGGCGTACACGCGGCGAGTTGCGCCGTGTCTGCGGGCATCTCGGTCAGGATCTGGTCGCCGCACTTGTAGCCGGTGCAGATTTCCAGCGTCTCAAATCCATCAAGCACGTCGAGTTTGGTGAGGGCGAGCGCGTCGAGGCCGTTGATGCGGACGGCGTAGCGCACGGCCACGGCGTCGTACCAGCCGCAGCGGCGCGGACGGCCGGTCGAGGCGCCATATTCCTGTCCGGTCTCGCGGAGTCGTTCACCCATCGCGTCGAGCAGTTCGGTGGGCAGCGGTCCTTCGCCCACACGCGTCGTATACGCCTTGGCCACGCCGAGCACGGCCTGCACGGCCTTGGGGCCGACGCCCAGTCCTGTACATGCGCCACCGGCCACGGCGTTTGAGGACGTCACATAGGGATACGTGCCGTGATCGATGTCGAGCAGGGTGCCCTGCGCGCCTTCGAACATGATCTGCGTGCCCTTCGCCATGGCCTGGCTGAGGAGCAGGGATACGTCGGCCACAAACGGTTCAAGCCGGGTCCACATGACACGCAGGTCGGCGACAACGTCCTGCCACTTCATGTCGGAGTTGCCCATCAGTCGATTGCGGGCGTCCACGTTTTCACGGACGGCGCCCACCAGCGGGCCGTCATCGGAGCCATCACGCAGGTCGCCCACGCGCACGCCACGGCGGCCAATCTTGTCCTCGTAGGCCGGCCCGATGCCGCGCGACGTGGTGCCGATCTTGCGATCCCCTCGGCGGGCTTCCGAGAGCACATCAAGCTCGCGGTGATACGGCAGGATGAGGTGCGCTTTGTCACTGACAAACAGACGGCCGGCGACGTCAAATCCCATTCCGGCGAGTTTGTCGACCTCGGCAAACAGTGCGTGGGGGTCGACCACCACCCCGTTGCCGATGAGGCAGGTCACCCCGTCATGGAGAATTCCAGACGGGATCAGGTGCAGCACGAACTTGCGTCCGTCCACGTACACGGTATGCCCCGCGTTGTGGCCACCCTGATATCGAGCCACCACGCCAAAATGCGGCGTGAGGAGGTCGACGATTTTGCCTTTGCCTTCATCGCCCCACTGGGCGCCGAGCACACAGAGATTCATGACCGTAAAATGATACCTTCAATCGGTTCAGTCCCTATGATTCTCCTCGACGGCACTTCACTCACCCTTGATTCACTGGCCGCCATTGCCCTTGGCGGTACCCCGGTGGGGCTCTCAGCGTCGGCGATTACACGTGTGCAGGCCTCGCGCGCCGTTGTGGATCGGCATGCGGATTTGCCCACGGCGGTGTATGGCATCAACACCGGGTTTGGCGCGCTGGCGGAGGTGCGCATCCCCCATGACCAATTGGCGGCGCTCCAACTCAATTTATTGCGGAGCCATGCGGCCGGGGTGGGCGATCCGCTGTCGGTCGGGGAAGCGCGCGCCGTGATGGCGCTGCGCGCCAATGTACTGGCCAAGGGCTGTTCGGGGATTCGGCTGGCGACGCTTGAGGCGTTGCTGGCGCTGCTCAACGCGGGGGTGACGCCGCATGTGCCGTCGCGCGGATCGGTGGGCGCGAGCGGCGACCTGGCGCCGCTTGCGCACCTCGCGCTGGTGCTGGTGGGCGAAGGTGCGGCGCTCGCGCCCGGCCGCCCGCTGCCTGGCGCCGACGCCCTCGCGCGTGCCGGGCTGTCGCCCGTCACGCTCGCGTCGAAGGAAGGGCTGGCCCTGATCAACGGCACGCAGGCGAGCACGGGCGTGCTCGCCCTGGCCGTGTTGTCGGCGGCGCGCCTGGCGCGCGCCGCCGACATCGCGGCCGCGCTGACCATTGACGCGCTGCGCGGGTCCGCGCGGCCGTTTGACGCGCGGATCCACGCCGCCCGGCCCGTCCCGGGCCAGGCGGCGTCGGCGCAGAACCTCCGCGCACTGCTGGCCGGCAGCGCCATCAACGCGTCCCACGCCAACTGCAGCAAAGTGCAGGACGCGTATGCGCTGCGCTGCGCGCCGCAGGTGCACGGCTCGGCGCGCGAAGCCATCACCTTCGCGCACCGGCTCGCGGAGATCGAGGCCAACTCCGCCACCGACAACCCGATGGTCTTTGCGGAAGACGACGAGATCGTGTCGGGAGGTAATTTCCACGGCGCGCCGATTGCCTTGGCCGCCGATACGCTGGCCATTGGCCTGGCGCAGCTCACCACCATCAGCGAGCGCCGGACCGATCGCATGATGACGCCGCACGAAAGTGGACTCCCCGCATTCTTGACCAGGGACTCTGGGCTCAATTCCGGCTTCATGATGGCGCACGTCACTGCGGCGGCCCTGACCGCAGAACTCAAGACGATGTGTCACCCGGCAGCCGTGGATACGATTCCGACCTCAGCGGGACGCGAAGATCATGTGAGCATGAGCATGGGCGCCGCGCTCAAGGTCGCACGGGTGCTGGAACTCGCCACGCAGGTGATTGCGATCGAGATCATGGCCGCCGCACAGGCCATTGATCTCTTGGCGCCCCTCACGACCAGCCCCGCCCTGGCCGCCGTGCACGCCGCGATCCGCGCACACGTCCCCATGCTGACCGCCGATCGCACGCCGGCACCCGATATCACATCCATCACAAACTTGATGCACTCGGGGGCACTGGAGCGTGCATGCCCAGTGCAACTCGCCTGATGCTGTCAACCGTTGACTCAGTCGGCACTCTTCTTTAGAGTGACGACTTCCGTTCAGCCGCCTGCACCTGACACCACGATGCCTGTCTCGACACGAGTTATTCGCGCGCCGCGTGGCGCTTCCCTCACCTGCAAAGGGTGGCCACAAGAGGCCGCCATGCGCATGCTCATGAACAACCTCGATCCCGAGGTGGCGGAGCGGCCCGAGGATCTCGTCGTGTACGGCGGCACCGGCAAGGCCGCGAGGAACTGGGCGTGTTACGACGCGATCATCGCCACACTGCAGCGGCTGGAGTCGGACGAAACACTCGTGGTGCAGTCCGGCAAACCCGTGGCGGTGTTCCGCACCCACCCCTGGTCGCCCCGCGTGATCATCGCCAATTCGATGTTGGTCCCGGCCTGGGCCACGTGGGCGAAGTTCCGTGACCTCGAAGACAAGGGACTGACCATGTACGGCCAGATGACGGCCGGGTCATGGATTTACATCGGCACGCAGGGCATTCTGCAGGGAACCTACGAAACCCTCGCCGCCGTCGCGCGCACACATTTTGGCGGCACCCTGCGCGGCCGGCTCTGCGTTACGGCAGGTCTGGGCGGCATGGGGGGTGCCCAGCCGCTCGCCATCACCATGAACGAGGGCGTGGCCCTGGTCATTGAAGTGGACCCGGCCCGCATCGCGCGCCGCCTGGCCACGCGGTATCTCGACGAAGCGGCCTCGTCGCTCGACGACGCCCTCGCGCGTGCCGCGCAGTACCAGCGCGACGGGGTGGCACGGTCCATCGGGCTCGAAGGCAATGCCGCAGAAGTGCTGCCGGAGCTGGTCGCCCGCGGCGTGACGCCGGACGTGTTGACCGACCAGACCTCGGCGCATGACGCGCTGGTGGGCTATGTGCCCGACGGTCTCTCGCTCGCGGAGGCCGCCACGCTGCGCGCGGCCGATCCGAAGGAGTACGTGCGACGCTCGATGGCCGCCATGGCGACACACGTCCGTGCGATGCGTGCGATGCAGGATCGCGGCGCGGTGACGTTTGACTACGGCAACAACATCCGGGCGCAGGCCGAACAGGCCGGTGTGACCGACGCGTTCACCATTCCTGGGTTTGTGCCCGAGTATGTACGTCCGCTCTTCTGTGAGGGCAAGGGCCCGTTCCGCTGGGCGGCACTGTCGGGTGATCCGGCAGACATCGCAGCGACTGATGAGCTCGCGCTGCAGATGTTTGCGCACGACGAACCGCTGTGCCGCTGGATTCACATGGCGCGCGAACGTGTGGCGTTCCAGGGGCTGCCCGCGCGCATCTTCTGGCTCGGCTACGGCGACCGCGCGACGTTCGGACTCGCGCTCAACGATCTCGTGCGTCGTGGCGTCGTGTCTGCGCCCATCGTGATCGGCCGTGATCATCTCGATGCCGGATCGGTCGCGTCACCCAATCGTGAGACCGAAGCGATGCTCGACGGCAGTGATGCGATTGCCGACTGGCCCATTCTCAACGCCCTCCTCAATACGTCGTCTGGCGCAACGTGGGTCTCGGTGCATCACGGCGGTGGCGTGGGCATTGGGTATTCGATTCACGCCGGCATGGTCGTTGTCGCCGACGGCACGGCGGAGGCGGATGAGAAGTTGTCGCGTGTGCTGACCTGTGATCCCGGCATGGGCGTGGTGCGCCACGTGGATGCCGGCTACCCCACGGCAATCGCCACTGCGCATGCACGTGGGATTGACGTTCCGATGGAGCCGCGATCGTGATCGTTGAACGTCCAGGCCTTGAACGACGCGTGCTTGAATCGCTCGATGCCGGCCGCATTCCGGTCGTGCTCGGCGGCTGTGCGGCGGGGCGCACGTCATTGCTCCTGCGTCTCCAGTCGTTTTTTGGCGCTGACCGTGCGCAGTACATCGACTTCGCGGCGGCGGCGACGACACCCGAGCGGTGCCTGCAGGCCGTGATCGCCTCAGCGCCTGCCAGTGTCCGCGCGACGTCGGCACCCTCGGCGACGTCGGCACCAGCCAACGCGAAGGCCGCCTTTGACGGCCTCACCCACTACTTCGCGGCGGCGACGGCCCAATCGCAGAGTCCCGTCACGTTCCTCATCGACGAAATTCAGGACGTGCGGACGTTCGAGAGTTTCCCGGGCTTGCGTCACGTGCAGCGCGACATCGTGACGCGCATCGCGTCGAGCCCGAATGCGTTTGTCCTCGCGTCGCGATTCACCACACGCGCCCACCGCTTGCTGCGTGATGCGCCTGCGCGGTTTGAGGTGATTCACATGCCGCCGCTGGGTGCCGACGAGGTCAGTCTCCTCGCGCATCAGGCCAGCGACGACAACGTCACGTGGCCCGCGGCACTGGCGGGTGATGTGGCGACGATGGCGGGTGGCCGTGCAGGATACGCGCGGCTGATTGTCGATGCGGTACTCGCGCAACCCAATGGCCGACGCAGTGCCGGCGACGGATTGGCCGCCGCCTTCGCGCCCGACGGCGCCCTCACCGCGCGTTGCCGCGAAAGTTACGAGTTCCGTCTGCACCGTGCGCGTGGATACGGTGCCCTCAAGGCGATTCTCGGTGTACTTGCCGAACAGGAAAGCCTGACGCTGACGGAAATCAGCCAGCGTCTCCACCGCACACCAGGATCGACCAAGGACTACCTCTCCTGGCTCGAGGACGTGGATCTGGTGACGGTCCAGCGCAAGCGGTACACGTTTGGCGATCCGCTCCTTCGGCTCTTCGTTCGCTTGTACGCGCAACCCGTGCCGCCGACCAGCGACGATGTGGCCCGCGAGGTTGCGGCGTTCGTCAAGGGCACGTCGCCTACTGCGGTGGCGACACCTTCTGTGGCGATCACGGCGTCGGCCGGGGTGCCGGCTCCGGTGGCGGGTGGGGATCGATCGGGGATTATCGAGATCGACTGACACGACGTCCGAGGTTCCCGAAGTCCTGGCGAAACACACCAACACTCTGACTCGTGACGTGGCACACCCTGCCATGGTGCTGCGCATCTGCCTTGGGTCATCCCGGCATGGCGGCTGCATCACGACGCCGCATGGGTATCACACGGATCGAAGACCTTGTCGCGTTTCAACGTGCGGTGATGTTCAAGGAAGGCATCTACACCCTCGTTCGCGCGACGTCGTCTGCGTACCGAGACCGGCAATGGCGCCGGCAGATCTTCGATTCAGCTATGGGCGTTGACAGCAACAGCGCTGAAGGCTGGATAAGCAGAAGTGCGGCGCAGATCTGTCAGTTCCTGGACTATGCCCACGCTTCGCTCGACGAAACCCGCCGACGATCAAGTTACGTGCTCGGTCGCATGGGCCGGACAGCCGATGCGAGGGAGGTGCTTCGGGACCTCGAGCAGAGCTCGCGTCCGATTCCGCCGTACGAGATTGCCGGGCATCTATGCCGGCCTTGGTGATGCGGATGGTGCGATCGGGGCACTCGAAAATGCGTACGCCATTCGCGACGTGAATCTGGTGTCTCTGCTGGTGGACCCCACGATGTCTCCACTCCGGGCTGGCCCTCGCTTCCAGGCGCTGGTCGCACGTTGCGCCTCTACGCGGAAGCGCCAGTTCCGCGAACTGGTCGCCCGTGGCGGTGTGGCGCCGATCTCGAGACGGCGATCAGGTCGAATGTCCGGACCCCGCCTCCGTCGGTTGTCACCGCCGCGGTCGACCCCGATCAGTACACGCTGCTCCTTGTGAACCGCTGCAACCGGGACGACACGTGTAGGTATCGGGTGACCAAGACCAGTTCGTGATGGGCGTGGCCATCGGTCATGGGGAAGGGCGCCCCGTTGCGGGCCGCGAGGACCTGGCGGATTGTCGCGACGGCTGGACAGGAACGGACGCAGCGGGATGTGCGTTTCACGGTGAGGTGACGTGCGGGTTACGTCCGCGATGGAAGGACTGACGGCAGTTCGGCGATGGGCAACGCCTCGACGCGTTTCGCGAGGCGGTACCGCTTCGGACCCGGGTAGACGACATACAGCGCCTCCAGTCCCAGGTCGGCGATCGCAATGTGCATCGATTTGGTCATCACCGGCGCGTCGCGCCATTTCGCCTCGAACCCGATGAGGCGGCGTCCGCGCTTCCAGACGAAGTCCAACTCGGCCCCGGCATGTGTCGACCAGAACGCCACGTCACGCTCGGAGATACGAGCGAGAATCTCCTCAAGCACCAGCCCTTCCCACGATGCGCCAAGCGACGGGTGTCCCTCAAGATCACGGAAGGTGCGAATGCCGAGCAGGGCGTGCAGCAGACCGGAGTCCCTGACAAAGACTTTCGGCGATTTCACGAGTCGTTTTTCGAGGTTCGGCAGCCACGGTTGCACCTGACGCACGACCAGTGACCCTGTCAACAGATCCACATGACGCTTGACGGTCGCGTACGACTCCCCGAGCGCCCCCGCCAGTGCCGCGCCGCTCCACACCTGCGCGTGTCGATGAGCCAGCATCGTCCACAACCGCCGCAGGTTGGCAGGGACCCGAATGTGCTGTCCGAGCGCCGGCACATCCCGTTCGATGAAGGTGCGAATGAAATCCTCACGCCACCCGACACTGAGTGTGTCGGTGGCTGCGAGGTACGCCGTCGGGAAACCGCCCCGGAGCAGCCGCCGGCGCATGTCATTCGGCCCGAGTTCCGCCAGCGTGAAGCCGGGAAGCTCGACAAATCGTACGCGGCCCGCGAGCGTCTCCGACGATTGGCGAAGCAGTTCAGGCGACGCGCTGCCCAGCACGAGGAAACGTGCAGGTAACGGGCGGCGATCGGCCAATACCCGGAGCACGGGGAACAGGTCGGGCGCCCGCTGGATTTCGTCGATCACCACCAGGCCGCGCAGGCCCTCAAGTGCGGTCATCGGCTCGCGCAGGCGCGCGAGGTCGCGTGGGTCCTCAAGATCGAACCGTTCCCCCCGTCCTGCGGCGACAAGCACCTGTCTGGCCAGCGTGGTCTTGCCCGACTGGCGGGGTCCAAGCAGCGCGGTGACCGGACGGCTGCGCAGGTATAGATTTTCAACCCTTTTGGATCGCGACGTGAACGGCACCGGGGTTGGACGAGTGGCCGTGCCCTCTCGTGCACTGTCGCGCCGTCCTGATGCGGCGGTGTTCTCCTTTCGCCTCATGCCCACCCGACGAGACGTGCTCAAGGCTTCACTGGCGTTCCCGCGATCGACGATGCGCCCCTCGTCGTGGCAGGGGGCGCAGGGTCCGCGGGTGGTGGTGGTCGAGGCCGGCGTCGCGCGCGGGCATTTCACCGCCGCCCAGTGTGCTCCACTCCTGGTGCACGAACGCATCTGCGGCGCCGCCCTCCGCGGATTGCACGCCAGCCTCCAACCCTTCATTCCCTCGCCATCGCCCCCCGCAACACGCCGGGGGCCCCGAAAGCGGGAGTAAGCCTCGCAGCCGGACTCCCAGGACCCCGGAACCCCGGCAACTACGGCACCTCGGGATCTCGCGTCTCTCCGCTCCCCCCCGCCTTGAGCGCCGCGATCGCCTGTTTGGCCGCCTGCTGCTCCCCGTCCTTCTTCGACCGTCCCTGCGCGCGGCCGACGGAGACGCCGCCGACAAGCACCTCCACATCGAAACGTTTGCGATGATCGGGACCGTCCATGGCGGCCACCTGGTAGATCGGCAGGCCGCGGTTGTTGGCCTGCAGCCACTCTTGGAGTGCGGACTTCCAGTCGTCGGTGAAGGACGCCTCGGCCACCTGATCCCCACCGGACGTGATGAGCGGGCCAAAGATGGACACGATGAACGTGCGCGCGGCATCGATGCCGCCATCGAGATAGATCGCCGCGATGAGCGCTTCGAAACAATCAGCGAGAATGGCGTGTTTGTTGCGGCCGCCTGTTTTTTCCTCGCCGCGGCCCAAGAGAAGAAAGCGTCCGAGGTCGATGCCACCGGCGAGTTTGGCCAGTGAGACCGTGGACACAATCGACGCCTTGATCTTCGACTTGTACCCTTCGCTGTGTGTCGGGAATCGTTGGAACAACATGTCCGCGATCACAAATCCGAGCACCGCGTCGCCGAGGAATTCGAGCGACTCGTTGTCGATGACACCACCCGACGCGTCTTCATGCGCGCGTGACCGATGCGTCAGCGCGTGTTCGAGGAGCCCGAGATCGCGAAAGTGATACCCGATACGATCCTGCAGCGGGCCCATGTCCTCGCCCAGTCGCCGGACCTCGGCCGCCGCCGCTTCATCGAGGTGGCTCGCGATCAGCGACATCGCACGCTCCGCCTGGTTGTCAGCCACCGTGACGGTAAATTCCGCCTGTCCCCCGAACCGCAGCGGAAACAACCCGGGCGCCAGCGTGGACGACACCTGCGCCGGCAACCCATGCGCTGCCAGCAGCCCGCGCACGACTTCGGCCTCTATCGAGAGGTGACTCCGGAACACCCCAACGCTCATTGCCTCATTGCCTCATTGCCTCATTGCCTCATTGCCACATTTCCTGATCGACCTTCACAATCACCATCGTCATATCATCGTGCGGCTCGGCCTCGCCCACGAAGGCATGCACATCGCGCAGGACGCGCTCACGAATGCCTGCGGCGTCGAGCGTCCGATGACTGCAGACCACACGCGCCAGTGATTCGTCGCTGAATAAATCCCCATTCACATTCATGGCCTCGGTGATGCCATCGGTGTAAAACACGATCACGTCACCCGGGTCGATGGGCATCGTGTGTTCTTCCAGCAGTGACTCAAACCGGTCGGCCGCACCAGGCAACCGCAGCCCCAGCACCATGCCGTTTGGCACGATCACTTCGACCTTGTCCTTGCATCGTCTCGAGACGACGATGAGCGGGGTGTGGCCGGCACGCGCGTGGGTCAACGTCCGGGCATCGAGATCGATGACGCCGTATGTCATCGTGATGAAGCTCCGGTTGTCGAGATGGTCCGCGAGCAGATGGTTCACGCGCGTGAGGAGTTTTTTGGGCGAACGCTCCTCGTGGCTGAGCGCGAGCATCAAGCCCTTGAGCTCCGCCATGTACAGCGCGGCGGACGTGCCTTTGCCTGAGACGTCTGCGACCAACACACCCAGCTGACGCGGGCCCAGTTCGAAGAAGTCGTAGTAGTCGCCACCCACCTCGCGTGCGGGCACGCACAAGTCGGCGATCGTGAGTCCGGCATACGTCGGTGGACGATCGGGCAGCAGCGACGTCTGGATTTCATGGGCGATGCGCAATTCGTCGTCGAGCCGCTGCTTCTCCCGCTGCACGTGCAGCAGATGTTCGATGCTCGCGCTCATCAGGTTGTGCTGATCGCCCAGTGCCCCGAGTTGATCGTGTGATTCATTCTTGATCCGGTAGGTGAAGTCTCCCTGTTGCACACGTTCGGTGCCCACCGAGAGTTCGTGGATCGCCGACGTGATCTGCCGGCCGAGGCCGACGCCGAACGCTCCACCCGAGCCAATGGAGATGAGCGACTCGGTGATCTGATAGCCGACGGTGGAGCGATAGGCCCACGGATCGATATAGCTGAGCAAACGCTGCAGGCGGAACGGCGTTCCGACTACCAGGTGAT
>ENA-ORBV01011411-ORBV01011411.1-microbial-mat-metagenome-genome-assembly--contig:-NODE-11411-length-13957-cov-11.953170_pt1 | contig 13957 bp, 14 predicted proteins | sample MGYA00237777_ERZ505514 | MGnify/ENA primary metagenome ERZ505514 (study PRJEB26160, sample SAMN06269048) | microbial mat metagenome | isolation source: Oligotrophic lake microbial mat | place...
TTATCACAGATAATTTAGCTGATCCTCATAATTCTCTGCCTTCACATCTTCTTCCTTTTGTCAATGCGTAAGTTCTAGCAGTGTTCAAAAGATTAAATAGGTTGTTTAATATAGCTAGTGTAAAGTGTGTTGATTAAAGCTCCTCTTTCGTTCATGAATCCTTTTGTTGTTTAGGTGAGTAAAAAATATGAAACTAAGAATCCTTGCTGCGGCACTGAGTTCGATCGCGGCGGTGATCGGCTTCTCCGATCGAGTCCAAGCCCAGAACCCAGAACATCTGCGAAATCTACTGCAAACATTGGAATGCCAAGAATGCGAGTTGAGCAACATCGACATCAATAATGCAAATTTGAGCGGATCTTTCCTCAATGGTGCTAACTTAAGCAACAGCATTCTCAGAAATGTAAAGCTATTTAACTCCGAACTAGTCAGAGCCGATTTGAGAAACGTTAACCTCAGAAGTAGTGACCTCAGAAATGTCTTTCTGATGGATGCTAATCTCTCAGGTGCGAATTTGTCAGGCGCAAATGTTCGTAACAGCAGGATTCATCACGCCAACTTGAGCAAGACAGATTTAACTGGGACGAACTTTATCAGTTCTGAATTGATTTACGCCAACCTCAACAAAGCTAACCTGACTGGAGCTAAGTTGCGAAATGCTAGCCTGTATCGTGCCGATCTAACTGGGGCGAACTTGAAGAATGCCGATCTTTATAGTGCTGATTTGACAGGGGCTGACCTAACTGGTGCCGATCTCAGTGGGGCTGACCTGACTCGTGCTAATCTCTCAGGCACAGGCTTGAAGGGTGCGAACTTGTGTAAAGCGATTTTGCCCGACGGTTCGATCTCTCTTGATGGTTGTAAGTAAATATCTTTAGCTAGGCTTGAGTATGAATAATGCACAGCTAACCCTTTCCCCCCGCCCTGTTTTGTGGCGACAGGTATGGGGACTTACGGCTGTGCAAGCTTCTATTACGCTTGCTTGGGTGATCTATAACGTATATTTACTCGATCTGTTGAAACAGTTTGGCTTTGCCGCAGAATTTGCCGTTGTATTACTATTTATAGAAAATGGTCTGGCGATCGCGATGGAGCCTTTAATGGGCAGTCTGTCAGATCGAGCAATACATCGGTTGGGGACGAGGTATTCATTTATTGCCGTAGGGATTTTACTAGCTTCGGTTTTGTTTATATCGATTCCTGCCATATTTATTTTTGGTGGTGGTTTTAGCAACCTCAAGTGGTTAATGGTTGCCGTGATCATCCTGTGGGCAATGGCAATGACGGTGTTTCGTAGTCCTGCCATTGCTTTATTGCGCAAATACTCGCGTACTCAAGATTTACCAATCACTGCGAGTTTATTAACTTTGGCAACGGCGTTTGTCGGAGCCGCAAGACCCTTCTCAAATCGATTTATTTTAAGCTTAGGTGCGCCTGCTACTTTTGCAATCGGGTCTGGAGTTTTATTGGCTGCTTTGGCAATTTTAAGAACTGTCAAGCCCAATTTTGAAATTATTCAAGATTCACCTCAAGAATCTCAATCTCCTGTTTCAAAGCTATCGCTACTATTAAACTTTGCAATCGGTTTCAGCATTAGCTTTGGGGCAAGATTATTGCTTGGTGAAATTTTCCCTAGAGGCTTACGAACGGGATTTCCCGATCTGAGTTTAGACTTACTGATGGGCTTGGCTGGGATCGCGATCGGGATATCAGCATTTCCTGTGGGATGGCTGGCAGCACGCTTTGGCAATCAGAAGCTATTGCTGATCGGTCTGCAAATATCGATCTTCTGTTCCTTTTTCCTAGCATTAGCAAACGGGTCAATTCTAACTGGGCTGGTCGTAGCGATCGCGGCGATCGCATTTAGTACAGTTTCCAACAGCGCGATCGCCCTAGCTTTATCCACAACAGTCCCATCTAAAGCTGGGCTAGGCATAGGCATGTATTTTAGTGGTGGTGCGGCAGCCGTCAGTACTTTTGTGAAAATGTTTCCCGTTCCATCTCAAATTAGCAGTCTTAATGTGGCAGTTCTGACGATGTGCGCCTTTCTGCTTGCAGCCACCTGTGCGATCGGCAGTAGACAATACGATCTACCGATCGAACTCGAATAGGAAGCAATCTAGGCAATCGATCGACAAATTTTGTTATCCTAGCAACAGCACTTCGTCATGGCATCGGTAACCTTAAATGACTCAAACTCCACTCGCACCTGAAACTAATCCAAAAACTAATCCAAAATTCGCCCTAGATAATCGACCCGATCACCTCGGTCGGTTTGGGATTTTTGGTGGCAAGTATGTGCCAGAGACGCTGATGAGTGCGTTGAGTGAGTTTGAAGCCGCCGCAAAATATTACCAACAAGACGAAGATTTCAATCGCGAACTAGACGGCTATCTCAAAGATTATGTGGGTAGACCGACACCACTCTATTTTGCCCAACGTCTTACAGATCATTACCGCACAGCTCAGATCTATCTCAAACGCGAAGACCTGAATCACACTGGCGCGCATAAAATCAACAACGCCATGGGACAAGTGCTGCTGGCAATTCGGATGGGGAAGAAACGCATTATTGCCGAAACTGGTGCAGGACAGCATGGTGTCGCTACAGCTACCGTCTGCGCTCGATTTGGGTTGCAGTGCGTGATCTACATGGGCGTGCATGACATGGAACGCCAATCGCTCAACGTATTTCGGATGAAATTGATGGGAGCCGAAGTCCGTCCCGTATCTTCAGGGACTGGCACACTCAAAGATGCCACCTCTGAAGCAATCCGTGACTGGGTAACAAATGTCGAATCGACCCACTATATTTTAGGATCGGTAGCTGGGCCGCATCCTTACCCGATGGTGGTAAGAGATTTTCATGCTGTGATTGGCAAAGAGACGAGATGGCAGTGTGTCGAAAAATGGGGTGGTTTGCCCGACATTCTACTTGCCTGTGTTGGCGGTGGCTCTAATGCGATGGGTCTGTTTCATGAGTTTATCGATGAACCATCTGTGCGAATGATTGGGGTGGAAGCCGCAGGTGAAGGTGTAAACACGCCGAATCATGCCGCCACTTTGACTAAGGGCCGAGTCGGTGTGCTGCATGGGGCGATGAGTTATCTTTTGCAAGATCGAGAAGGACAGATTCAAGAGGCTTATTCGATCAGCGCAGGGCTTGATTATCCTGGTGTTGGGCCAGAGCATAGTTTTCTCAAAGATTCTGGTAGATGTGAATATTTCAGTGTGACCGATCGAGAAGCCTTGGATGCATTTCAACGGTTATCGCAAATGGAAGGCATCATCCCTGCTCTGGAAACTGCTCATGCGATTGCCTACCTAGAGACTCTCACACCTCAACTCACTAAGTTCGATCGAATCGTGATCAACTGCTCAGGTCGTGGTGACAAGGATGTCCAAACCGTAATTCAGCATTTAGCATTGTAAACTTGTCGATCGACACCCATAAAACATCACTTATTTAATGTAGAGTCTAGGTATCAAGTCGGTTCTAACGAAGATCGGTCGTTAGAGGTTGATGTTAAATTTTGAGATTTAGTCTTGTGTTTAGACTTAGATCTTAATTTAATCGCAATCGGGGAAAGTTTGGTGAAAGTCCAGCGCTGTACCGCAACTGTAAAAGCTGCCATAAGTAGCTTAAAGTCAGGATGCCCACCACAAATAACACAACTAATCTATATCTGCGAGTTACAGATTATGAATCTATCAAAGTCTTTTGGATTGTTTTTTAGCTCAATTCGGGCGAAAGCCTTGGCGATCGCAACTGGATTTAGCTTTTTGATATTTGCCAGCCCCGCATCTGCACATCATCCTATGGGTGGGGGAATTCCCAGTAATGTATTTGAAGGCTTTATGTCGGGTGTAGCTCACCCTGTGATCGGTTTTGACCACCTAGTATTTATTGTCTCAGTTGGTCTGTTTGCCGCAACTAAACCTCAAGGAATCTGGGTTCCTGTAGCATTTGTATTATCCGCAATGCTGGGTACATGTATGCATTTGATCGGAGCGAATCTCCCAGTAGTTGAATTAGTGGTTTCAGGATCGATTTTGTTGTTTGGAGTTTTGCTGGCAATCAAGCACAGCCCAAACCTACTAATGATCACGGCTTTATCATCTATAGCAGGTTTGTTTCATGGCTATGCATACGGTGAAGCGATCTTTGGTGCTGGAACTACAGCCTTAGTTGCTTATTTGGTTGGCTTTACCACGATTCAGCTAGTGATTTCTGGTTCGGCTTTTGTTGTTGCCCGAAAAGTACTTCAGCGCGATCCTGCTCAATCATTTTTCCATATTCGATCGGCTGGCTTGGTGCTTTGTGGGATTGGCTTAGCTTTTCTAGCTACCCAAATCTCTGCTCTAGCTTTCCCCCTTCCCAAATAAAAAAGATTGACTTCGATTAAATCCCTCTCTCCTGAAACTAATGGAGAGAGGGATTTAATTGCTTCTGAATGGATGATGGATAAATAACTTTAGAGATAATTATGGCAGCGAAGATTCCAGTTACAGTAATTACGGGATTTCTTGGCAGTGGCAAGACCACTCTAATCCGAGAACAATTGCAAAACAACCAAGGACGGCGGATCGCGGTACTGGTGAATGAGTTTGGTGAGATTGGGATAGATGGTGACTTGCTGCGTTCTTGTCGGATTTGTGATGAAGATGGCAAAGAAATCATGCCTAATATTGTCGAACTCACAAATGGATGTTTGTGCTGTACGGTGCAGGAAGAGTTTTTGCCGACCATGCAGGAATTGCTCAAACGTCGCGATCGAATCGACTGTATTCTAATTGAAACTTCAGGGCTAGCACTGCCAAAACCTCTAGTCCAAGCGTTTCGCTGGCAAGAAATTCGCACAGGCGCAACCGTAGATGGCGTGATTACAGTGGTGGATTGTGAAGCTGTCTCGACAGGTAGGCTGGTAGGCGATCTTGATGCACTTAATGCTCAACGTCAAGCCGATCCCAACCTCGATCATGAGACTCCGATCGAAGAACTATTTGAGGATCAATTAGCCTGTGCCGATCTAGTAATTCTCACCAAGACCGATCTGGTCGATCGAGCAGATCAAGCTAAGGTGGAGTCATGGCTAAAGCAAGAGCTACGGGACGGTGTGAAGATCGTTGCTTGTCAGGATGGGAAAATTAGTCCAGAGATTTTATTGGGATTTAATGCTGCTGTTGAAGATAATCTCGCAAGTCGCCCCAGTCACCACGATACGGAAGAGGAGCATGAACATGATGAGCAGATCAATTCTGTCAATATCGTCTCCGATCAAACCTGTGAGCCAAATCAGTTGATCGCTCAGCTCAAACAGCTCGTGGCTCAACATGAAATCTATCGAATTAAGGGATTTGTGAATGTAGCGCAGAAACCAATGCGGATGGTGTTGCAAGGCGTAGGAGATCGAATTGAAACTTCTTTCGATCGACCATGGCAGCCAGATGAAATCCGCCAAACTCGCCTCGTCGTGATTGGTCAAGCCTTAGATCCAGAAGTGATTAAAGCTCAAATTCTCGCAGCAATTGAGTAAGATTAGATCTCATCAGGATTAATGCCAATCGATCTTAGATACGCTGCAAGTCTCTCTTTTTTTTGCCGTTCTTGAATAGCGATCGATTCGGCATCTTGTTTCGCAATACGTGCTCGATCGGCGCGTTGAGTTGCTTGCTCAGCGATCGCCTCAGCATTTTGCTTAGCTAATTTTTCGCTTTCAGCGATCGACTCAGCCCTTTGTTTAGCTGATTTTTCGCTTTCGGCGATCGATTCAGCTCTTATAGCGCGTTCTTGAGCAGTTGGATATCTCATTCCATCGCGGTCATACCAATAAACCCATTCACGTGACCAATTATCAATCACACTCTGCTCACGACCAATTCCAAGTTCGATCTCTGGTATCCAAACCATTTGCCCTCTTTCTTGTCCTCTTTCTTGTTGTAAAAGAGCAACTGATGGCATGAGTTCATACTTCCGATCGATCAGTTTATATACTTCTAAAGATTGATGATTTTTGTAGAGTTTTCTCCCACTGGTGGAGTTGTAAACGACGTAGTAGAGGATGCCTAAATCCTGATACTTAGCTAACTTGAGATCGTATTCACCGTTATATTTCTTGGAAACTACCTCCAAAGCTAGAATTGGCAGTGCTTTTTCATGCCAAAGCAAATAACTTAAGCGTCCACCTTCACCAGTATTTCTTGGTACGCCTAATGCCAGAAATCCATCGGGAACAATAAATTTAGACTTTTCAGGATCTTCAATATTGGGTTCGTAATAGATGCCCATATCTACACCCCAAAACCAATCGGTACGATCTGCCCAAATTTCAGCTAGCAAGTTCAGCAGAATATTTGGGATGTAATTTTGGAGTTCGTTATCCACGGGAGTCTCATCGGAATCTGGTAGGTCTTCCGCAGTTGGTAGGTGTCGGCGGTATTCTGAAGATACAGTAACCATAGATTCCTGACTCGGTGGGTTTGTTTTATTTTGCCATAGTTTTTGCTTTTAAGCCCATCTGTTGAGTTATGGCGATTTAATCGATCAGATAATTTATCACGGCTTGTTGGGCATCAGGTTGTTGGCTGTAAGCAAAAGCCCATGAGATAGTCGGCGGTAAAAGTGGTACAAATCGATCGAGGTTATAAGGACTACCATAAAAGGCGATCGCCACCAATTTATCTCGATCGATCGACACTTTGACTAATTCTTCAATTTGTTGATGCACGCCTGCACTACCCCGAAATGGATTGCCGCGACTGAATATCTGCACAATAACTTGCGATCGATCATCTAAATTGAGATATCCGATCGAATTAGGATCGACGAGCAATTGAGGACATCCCAAAGAACGTGGTTTGGCGATCGACGCTCCCCGTTCTGTTAAGAAATCACAGTTCAACAAATTATCGACAAAGATCAAATTAATTGGTGGTCGATCGGGATCGAGTTGGAGTGGATCACCTTGATGCACTCGTAATGACTTAACCGTAATCTCTGTAGCAATCTTTTGATGCTCTTTGATCGAATTTTCCGCGATCGGGAAATTGGAATTAGATGCACCAGCCTCAGTTCTAGCCTTCGCCCGCCAAATCCTTTGCACTGAGGCTCTGATTCGATCTCGATCGATTTCACCTGACTCCACCGCCGCCACGATCGCCGATATTGTCGCAACAGGATCGATCGGCATCAGTAAAATATCTACACCTGCAATTACCGCTTGGACTGCAACCTGTTCAGGACTATAGCGATCGGCAACCCCATTCATCACTAAAGCATCGGTCACAATCAATCGATCGAATCCCATTTCTTGTCTGAGTAAACCTGTAAGAATCGGTTGCGAGAGCGTGGCAATATTTTGCGCGTCTAGTTCTGGGGCAAACACATGGGCGGTCATCACAGCATCCACTCCTGCCTCGATCGCCGATCTAAAAGGAGGAAGTTCGATCTGATCGAAGCGATCTCGATCGTGAGGTAAGGTCGGGGTTTGGAGGTGCGAGTCGATCGATGTATCACCATGTCCTGGGAAATGTTTAGCCGTAGTTAACACAGGATATGGCTTTGCGCCTCGAATAAAAGCAGTGGTCAACTTGCTCACTTCCTCGCTAGTCTCACCAAATGCACGCACATTAATCACAGGATTAGCAGGATTATTATTCACATCCACCACAGGAGCCATCAACCAATTAATCCCAATTGAGATCGATTCGATCGCTGTAATCCTTCCCATTATCTCAGCATATTTGAGGGCAGATTCAGGTAAAAGCTGCTGCAATGCCATTGGTGGCGGAAAATGAGTTGCCCCAGAGAATCTCTGTCCCACTCCTTCTTCGACATCAGCAGCAATTAGGAGCGGGACTTTTGCCCATGACTGTAATTGGGTCGATCGAAGATAAATTTCTGGCACACTTCCACCCACAAGGATTACTCCACCTACACCATAATCTTTAATCCAAGTTTGCAATACCTGATTAGGTGGCTCCCATTGCGGATACTGAATCTGATGATCGTAAAGATAACCTGATGCCCTCACCACAATCATCTGGGCTACTTGCTCTGCGAGTGAGAGTTTGTCAATTTCTGGAAGGAACATAGAGGGCTATTAAAACTCTAAAGGAAAACTCTCACGTGTGATTGGTTGCGAGATCTCGACCCCTTCGCCACCCAAATAGGTCAATGGTTTACCTTCGATCGAAAGGAACAAATTCGCATCAGGATTGAGACTTGTCGCCGTGTAGAGAATTTGCACCACACGCCCCGTCATACTGGCAGAGCCACCGCCAGAGGCGAACTCTTTGGATAAGTTCAATCGGATGTCTTTATCCTTAACGGTGAAATCTAGGACTTTTGTTTGCGGTGGAATGGCACTGTAGAGATTTGGCTGCTTCACCGACTGAGCAATTACAGTGGTCAGGGCTGTCTTCAAGGCAACTTCCGAGCTAGGTGCAGAAATTGGCATTGGTACAGCGACAAATTTTTTCTCCTTCGTGGCAATCCAGTAGAGCGTCACTTGACGTTCGACATTGATTGATTGAGTGGGAGGCTGAGAGGATATATTTGATGGAGGATTCCCTGTTGGGGGTGCTGAATTGCCACCAAGCCAAGCCGCAACACCAAACCCACTGACCACAGCCGCAGCGATTAAGCCAATCCAAACCTTGTTTTGTAATGCTGGTACTCGCATAAATTCTCTCCCGACCACATCTAAGGCATAGTGCTAAAAAGCGTCTACATCTAAGATTTTACGCTAGTTTGAAGCTGGTGATTGTAAAGCTTTAATCGAATACGACAGTTCGCAACCCCAAATTAGGATTAGCCGATAAACCGTATACTAGGACTCGATTTTCTAGATGCAAGCGGACAGCACGAGCTAAAACTATTCTTTCTAAATCTTTGCCTTTGCGGATCAGATCGCTGACAGCATCTCGATGAGATACCCGAATCACATCTTGCTCAATAATTGGCCCCTCGTCTAGGTCTTCGGTGACATAGTGAGCCGTTGCCCCGATGATCTTGACACCACGCTCATGCGCCCTTTGGTAGGGGTTTGCGCCAGCGAATGCAGGTAAGAAAGAATGATGGATGTTGATCACCTGAGAGAAATCGGCAAGAAAATTAGGGCTGAGCACCTGCATATACTTCGCCAAAACCACCAGATCGATATCGTATTGCTTCAGCAATGCTAACTGATGCACTTCTTGTGCTGTTTTTGTCTCAGATGTAATCGGCAGATAATGGAAGTTGATGCCAAAATTATGGGCGACTGGCTCTAGATTAGGATGGTTGCTGATCACGACGGGAATCGATGCTTGGAGTTCCTGAGATCGCTGTCTCAAGATTAAATCGTATAAGCAGTGATCTTGTTTACTGGCAAAGATCGCAATCCGCCGCACCCGATCGGAGAAATGTAACTGCCAACGGGCTTCGATCGAATCGGCAAGGAGCGTAAACTTCGAGTCAATCTCATGTCGATCGATCCTAAATCCAGCTAAATCCCATTCCACGCGCATCAAAAATAGATTGGCAACGGCATCAGTATGCTGATCGGCATGGATGATGTTGCCATTATGGGAATAGAGCCAATCTGCCACTTTTGCGACCAGCCCTTTTTGGTCGGGACAAGAGATTAAGAGAGTTGCGGTTGCCATATCAGGTTAAGGAATTTTTTAAGGCACGGACGACATCCTCTTGTTGTGTTTCCGTCAATTCAGGGAACATTGGCAGAGAGAGAACTTCAAGCGATACCGTTTCCGATCTGGGGAAACTGCCCTGTGGATAACCCAGATCTTGATATACAGATTGGAGATGTAGCGGCAGAGGGTAGTAGATTACCGTATTTACACCCTGTTCTTTGAGCCTTGCTTGGACTCGATCTCGATCGAACCCCGTCAACCTGATTGTGTACTGATTCCACACACTCCCAGACAGATGAGATGGCGTAACTATCCCTTCGATCCCACTGAGATATTGCGTATATCGATCGCTAATTTCTGTTCTCGCGATATTCCACTTATCTAAGTAGGGCAACTTCGCGAGTAAAATTGCCGCTTGGATCGCATCCAGTCGAGAATTTATGCCAATCTGTTCGTGATAGTAACGTTTGGGGCTGCCATGTTCGCGCAGGATTTTCACCTGAGTTGCGATCGATGCGTCATTTGTCGTCACCATGCCACCATCACCACAACCACCCAGATTTTTTGTGGGATAAAAACTAAAGCAGCCTGCCGCGCCGAAACTACCCGTTTTTTTGCCTTCCCATGTTGCCCCCGTTGATTGAGCGCAGTCTTCGATCACATCCAAGTTATGTTTTTGAGCAATTGCGGTCAGACGGGTCAGATCGAGTGGTCGCCCGAATAAATATACAGGCAGAATGGCCCGAGTTCGAGGGGTAATTGCTTGTTCTACCTGATTTAAGTCTAAATTAAACCCATCTGCCTCGATATCGACAAATACTGGTGTTGCCCCCACCATACTGATCACTTCAGCACTAGAAAAAAACGTAAATGGGGTGGTAATTACCTCGTCACCCGCTTCGATCGATAAGGCACGCAAAGCCAAATACAACGCATCCGTACCAGAATTACAAGCGATCGCAAATTCAGTGCCGATATAACGCGCAAATTCTGATTCAAACTTCGCGACATTGCTACCGCCGATGTACTGTCCTGAAGCCAGCACCTCAAGCACAGCGCGATCGATCGCACTACCGATCTGCTGATACTGCTGCGAGACATCGAAAGGAGGAATATTGAGCACGATTTTAAACAATTATCAATGAACAGTTACCAATTATCGATCAACAGTTACCAATTATCAATCAACAATCAGATTCTGTTCTAGAGGCTAGGAGTGAGGGCTACAAGACTTGAGTATAGCTATTTCTCTACTCTTGAGTAATCATCATGGAAGCGAATGATATCGTCCTCACCAAGGTATTCACCATTCTGAACTTCGATAATTACCAGTGGAATCACACCAGGATTAGTTAACCGATGTGGGGTGCATTGAGGCACATAAGTTGACTGGTTATGGGCTAGTGTGATCTCTCGATCGCCACATGTGACCTGAGCTGTACCAGAGACCACAATCCAGTGTTCGCTACGATGATGATGCATCTGGAGGCTGAGGCGATGACCAGGTGTAACTTCGATCCGTTTGATTTTGTAGCCGCGCCCTTCTTCTAAAACCGTAAACGAACCCCAAGGTCTAGACGTAGTGATATTGCCGTTCTGTATGCTTGAAGATTCGACTGAAGATTCGCTTAAACCTCCACTTTTGAGGTCTTTTGGGGATTTGACTGCTTCCTGTACTTGAACCATATTTTTATGCAGAACACTCTCAGAGTTTGACGCAGAATTGTCGTGAATGAATTTATCTAGATATATGTACTTAAGCATAGCAGTCTCAAAAGGAATCTTTGGGCTGAGCATCCAAATTAGCCTGTGATAGTCTGAGCAAGAGACTAATTCTTAAGTATTCATAAAACCTATGACTGCGTGTTTACGTGTCGGTCAAGCCGCACCTGATTTTGAAGCTATGGCGGTAATTAACCAAGAATTTAAAACCGTTAAACTTTCTGCCTACAGGGGTAAATATGTGGTGGTGTTCTTTTACCCTTTAGATTTTACGTTTGTTTGCCCGACTGAGGTTGCGGCTTTTAGCGATCGATATCACGAGTTCGAGTCGATCGACACCGAAGTTTTAGGCATTTCGGTTGACAGTGAATACGCCCATTTAGCTTGGATTCAAACTGACCGCAAACTTGGTGGGGTTGGCGATCTAAACTACCCCTTAGTCTCAGATCTGAAGAAGTCGATCGCCACTGCCTATAATGTATTAGACCCTGATGCTGGTGTAGCTTTGCGAGGATTATTTATCATCGATCGAGCAGGAATCGTCCAACATTGCACGGTTAATAATCTTGCCTTTGGTCGAAGTATCGATGAAACCCTACGTACCCTAAAAGCGATCCAACTCACCCAATTTAATCTCGATCGAGTCTGCCCTGTTGACTGGCAACCTGGTAAAGATACACTCAAGCCCGATCCCAAAGGTTCTCAAGAATTTTTTGCCAAACTGTGAAAATTATCTAGAATCTAAAGAGCTCATTTGCAAAGACACTTCAAGATCGCACCTACGAACATCAGTCGCCAGCGATCGCAGGAGTCAAACCCATATGCCATTGATTACTTGGCAATTGTGGTTGGCTCGCGTTGTTATTTCTATGAAACCCCTTTTATCCCTTGTTTACAAATTTTTGTCCTGTACTGAGATGTTTTACATACTTGAAAAGATGTCAGTGTAGAGTGCGCCCCAGTTCTGTGTGGTTTTGACTTGACAGGCATTATGCAGCAGGCGACTTAGTTGCTGTCGATCGACACAAAGCTCGTCAATGGCTATTTTTAAGCTATTGGAGTTGCGCCACTCATAGGTTTTAACGCCACAGTTTTCGTCTAGATTATATCCTGACAATCCACCCAAATCGGGTTCAATCACAGCAGTACCATGGGCTAAGGCTTCTAAACTGGTTAAGGCAATTATGCCCTGCCACTGGGCTGGTAGGATTAAAACATGAAACTGGCTATGAAATTCCGCTACTCTTCCCTGTATCATTTCTTCGGAGAAAATAATATTTTTGAGACCTTGCCATTCGGGTCGCTTGGCAACTAAGGATAAAACGTTAGGGCTGAGAATGGTCAACTGTCGATCGATATGCTCACTAAAATAGGTTATCCAAGTATCTAATAAAAAATCAATGCCCCATTCAGGGGTTGGGCGAGAGAGGTAAACAAATTTAATTACTGGGTCTTGATAAGTTACTAGCTTCTCTGCTTTTTCAGCCAGTGGGATTCCATAGCATTGAATATGTTCGTTGTGGTGTCGCCACCCAGCTTTAGCAAACTGTTCCTGCATAATGACTGTTTGGTATATGACAGCCGCAGATTTTTTAAAGAGATTCTCTATGTCTTTTTTACGCTCATTTCTTAGTGACAAGCTTCCCGCATGGTAACGTCCGATTCCTGAAAAAAGAAAATTATTTTTGCGCCATAGCCAAGATTTAAAGGCAGTTGGCAAATTTTGCAGTATCTGAAAGAGAGGAACTTTGGAATTAGGTACTTTTGCCAATGAACACTTTAAGCAATCGGCTTCAGAAATGACTCCTTCGCAAAATCCTCCTTTGTAATTGTAACGAGTGAATGTGGGGCAGAGAAAGCTGTAGTCTAGTAGTGTCAATATGTAAGGAATCTTTAACGACTCTGCTAGTTCCATCGCCCACAGCCCAGGAGTGACGGGAGAAAATATAATCACTGCATCAATGGGATTCTGACTTTGCAATTCCATTGTGTCTTCCCGCAACTTAGTAAAGTCTTTTGGAGCAAACTTTTTTAGGCTAAAAGCCATTTGCGGAGGCAAACCAAAAAATTCCCAATATTCAGGAGTATCAATTGTTTTTGTGTTCATCTTTACATCAACTGGAGCCAGATAGTCCCGACATAGCCAAAGGACAACTTCTATGTTTTGGCTACTGAGCGCATCGACAAGGTAACGAACAATAACAGCCCCACCGCCAGCAATTTTGATATTAACGGGATAGGGGGTACATATAGCTATTCTCACTTTACATCATCTCCTGAATTTAACCCACAGAGAATTTTTTGCAGATTGATAAAAAGGCAATCTCACTTCAGAACGAGCCAAATTGACACAATCTATAAGACCGAGATTCGACCAAAGCGACATTGCTTGCTCAGCTATTTTCCGAGGAATCTCACCCAAAGCTATGTTGCGCCAAGGTTGACCTGAGTGTAGAACAACGCATTTTTTTGATGCAACACAATTATTAAAGAAAGATTTGGGTAAGCATTTAGCAGGGAAATTACCCAATAACATTGCTGCTGCCTGTTGTTCGCACGCATGAACTACTTTTGTCATGTTCCTAGGCCTGTCTCTTATACA
>ENA-ORBV01011412-ORBV01011412.1-microbial-mat-metagenome-genome-assembly--contig:-NODE-11412-length-13956-cov-6.030406_pt1 | contig 13956 bp, 5 predicted proteins | sample MGYA00237777_ERZ505514 | MGnify/ENA primary metagenome ERZ505514 (study PRJEB26160, sample SAMN06269048) | microbial mat metagenome | isolation source: Oligotrophic lake microbial mat | place...
TTTCAAGCAGAAGACGGCATACGAGATTCGCCTTAGTCTCGTGGGCTCGGAGATGTGTATAAGAGACAGGTGCGAAGTGAATCCAGTTTCGTGGATACGTGTTTCATTGTCAAGATACGAGAAGAAGGCTGCAGCTCCAACTTGTGGTTTAACATACACTCCAGAGTTTCCAAAGTTGGTCGCGCCGCCCACCAAACCTTCAGTGTCGCAATACATAACCATAGTAGCTACTCGTCCACCACGCTTGTGAGGAAGCCCGTTACAATCTCCATCGCAGTGTGGCATGTATCTGTCAGGAGCCTGATCTTCTTTTCCGCGACCAAAGTATTGGATCGACATGAGATCCTCTTGCCCTTCTACCTCGAGTCCATATCCAGTGGCGTGGTTGGTGTAATCGTACAATCGTCGGACGACACGGGCGATGAGGTCGCCTTCTTCTTCCTTTTCCCAAGGGACGCGAATTCCAGCTTGCATGGCTTTTCGGTGATCGGAGAGTTTGCTTCCGCCCTTGCCATCTGCAACGGTTCCCCTGTGCAATAAGGGTCTTGCAGCATCGGTAATCGCATTACACTCCTCTTCGCTGATGAAGTTTTCAAGCATGTGGATGTTGCTGCCTTTCCGTTCGTGGAGAATGTGGACATTGCGAGTGACATTTTCACCCTCGTGCTTCCATGGGCGGATTTCCTTTGCTTTTGTGGTTTCCATGGAAGTGTCGGCACAAGTGTAGTTCTCCACCTTTGCCGAGATACTCTCACGGAGAGTGCTTTCAAACCTTTTCTCTTCTGTCAATTTCTGGATGGCATCGGCAGCAGCACCTTCCACGCAATTGAGCATTCCTTTCATGACGAGCGCTTTGTCGCTGCCCCCGGCAATGAGTTTTTCTGCGTTGCTTTGACAAATCTCCACGATATCCGCCGCAGAGAAGCTTGCCTTGTTTTTGCTGTCCCGATGCTGAATTTCAAGGCCGTCTTTGACTTTGATCACTTGATCATCGTTGTCGTTAACGGTAATAAAGACAGCACGGCAGACCTGATCGGCACAAGTGTCGTTCTGGGAGCGAAAGGAAAAGGAGTGATTGGTGAAGGAGTTCACATTGATCACTTCACCTTCCTTTAAGCGGTGAAATTCCACGGTTTCGCCTGTATTGGGATTGACCCAGTCGACAATCACTATCGAACGAGAATAAAGGATAAAGATTGGGACGAGTGAGAGACGATGAACCAATAAGTCAATCAACCACCCAACCGCCCCCAGGAGTTCCCATTCTCGGCCATCACCATTTTGATTGGCATCGGCTTACCTTGTTCATGGCTGTCATTCGCGATTTCGACGGCGTGGTAAGATGTTCGAGATGAATCGACGAGTTGCAAGAGGATGAGAGGAAGTATTCTTCGAAAGGAGACCATTGTGAAAGATGCAACGCTGGCAATCGAAGTAAGAGTAGATGGAGTTGTGTTCCAAGAGATAAGATTATGATGTGGAAAACAACCGATGTGTATCTGGCAAAGCGCCGACGAGAGCACACAGTAAACATCTTGTTCTCATTTTGACTTTCTCAATTCGCATTGGCACTTTTTCAAACAAGAATCACGAACAGGACATCAATAATAAATCGCAGAACGGAGAATCGTTGTCCGGGTGGGAGCATGACCCTCTGTGAAACAGTAAAATGTGTGCGGACAGGTGTGCAACCAACTATGATTAGACAGCCACAGATAGATAAAGTCACACTCAACTGACGTACGTAACGTACCTGCTCCTACTTCTTTGCATGCGCGTTCTCGCCCGATTCCACTAGAAACCAACAACAATAGGGTTAGCGCTTAGCAGAAGTAAAGAAATGATATCGATGAGATGAAAACTATGATCGGATGATCCAATGAATCCATCAACAGACACAATTTTTGGTCTCCATCAACACTGTACGAAACTCAAGCTAGCTAGCACGCTGCAGGGGCTGTTGTGAAAGATCACGATCGACAGCTTAGTGAAACTCGGGAAAGTAGTTCTAAAAGCAGTGTGAGAGGGACCTTGAAAATGCAAGCCTCCCTTATTACGTCCAAAACGACGTGCCTGTTGTGGTTGTCTCTCCTGTTGTCTTCTCCATTGCATTGTCGAGGGAACGATTATAAAAGGAATATCGATGGCCGTCATTCCTTTTCCTTGAGTACCTTTGATCCATCAGGAAGATTGGATCAAGTGGCACATGCAGAGCAAGCTGCTGCTTTAGGGACACCTGTCATTGCTATTTGTCGTCCATCATCCTTCCCAGCAGACCGACAAGAACCATCGGCCGATTCTACCACTGCAGCTACTGCTTCTACGGCTCGCATTCTTTTGGCAGCTCCGCAAGTCCTACCTTCTCCATTGATTCACGATGATGGCACGGCTCGGTTTGCGCGCATTACCCATCAAATCTTGGTGGCGCATTCGGGCATTGCCGCCGATGGGCGTGTCTTGGTAGCCGCGGCACAACAAATGGCCATTGAACATGAATATGCCTACGATGAAGCCATTCCATTGGATATTTTCCTGGAAGAAGTATCCCTTTTATTTCAAGACTATACCATGAGGGCGGCAACACGTCCTTTTGGAGTGACGCTGATTGTAGCCTATTTAGCATCACCTTCAGACCAAACAACAGAAACAGCATCTACGTCGTTGATGCCTCAATTGTATCGAATTGGTCCTTCGGGTACCGTCGAATCGCTTGGGAATTATGCCATTGTCAATGGGAATAAGCTACAAAAAGACGATACCCTCTGGAGTGATTTGAAAGATCTAGCCGAAACGAAACACGATAATACACTAGAAGAAGATCGCATCCAATTACAACGCATCCTCCAAAAAGCATTGGAACGGTCGTCGGCATCACCATCGTCATTGTCATCGTCCTCTTCTTCTCCTCCTAAAGAGAGTTTGAAATCTTCACTGAAAGAACCAGAAGCCGACAAAGAATCAGTACCACCGCCAACAACAACAGCAAAGGTATTACCAAGCAATTTGAGAAGAATATTGACAGCCTCTCTATTTCACAAAGAAGGAACGGTATTCAAACGATATGAATTAAATGATGATGGTACGGTATGACATCCGAACCTACAATGACACAATACTGTTGGATACCCTACTATATTTGATGGATGGATCGATCGATCGATGAAAGATACTGTTTTGCAATGACCAAGGCATTCACAAAAATTTACTGCGCAACACCTGGTGTTTGCCAGTTCTATTTCCATTTCAACGATTCCACGTGAGCAACAAAAGAGCACACAATACTTGCTGATGAGTTTCATTGCATAGCCTGTGACTTTTGTGGAATGGGTTGAATTACCGTGCCGTCTACGAAATCATAACCGTAATCAGTAGAGCTCCAAATTATGCTTTTAGGGGTTTTGAACAAAATTTTGTCTATATTGCGACATTTTCGGGGATGGAAAAATATTATGTAGCATCTTCTGTTGTCGTTTGTAAAAAAGCAGACATGTTGAATTCAAACCTGAACACGTGTACTCTAGTACAGTAGCTGGCACTTGCTGTACATATAACTCATGTACTACGAGCCAGGTATGATAGGAACAAACCTGCACTGTACAGCAGGATAGGAGCTTAATGAACTCGGCTTCGTCAACAAATCAGAAAAGTAGTACTGTACTTAACTACGTTGTTACACACACTAAGAATACACAGAAGTAGCCACGCGAGCCCTGAAACTTCCAGAAATACAAAAACATCTCGACTCTGACAAAAAGTTGGCATTAATAGATTAGATTTTTTTAGAGCATCTCCAAGTGCTTCGAGGCCACCTCTACTTCACTGGCTATTAGGAAGAACCTAAAGTAGCGGGTCTGTTTTCCCTGGACTGTTTCTCACTGCAAAGCATGACTGAAGTACGATGGAACTCACTGGGATAGCTGGAGCGGCCGGGAATCAGTGTCACGGAATTAGCGTTAAAATCAACTAGGCGAACCCGACCGCTCCTGTTAGTCCCGGGATAATGCACGAATGAAGAGAAAACTGCCGGTTGAGGAGTAAAATTTTAAAGAAACGTCGAGGTAGAATAATATCGTCTGAAACATCCATTTATTGATCAACATGCAGCTGCCAAGCAAGTGATGAAAGAAAGAAGTAGAACCGATTGATAAGGGCAGATTGATTCGATACATGAAAGAAGTGAAATCCAAATAAGAAAAACACGAGAAGATGATTATGGAATTCTTTTCGAACAGAACGACCAAGAGCAAGAAGTATCGTAAACCAATGGGCATCAAAACGACATTCAAGTTTGCACTATGTATTATGTTGTTTGTCTGGTGGTTGGCATTCCGATGGGTAAGCTGGTCTGCTGCTTCTCCTACGGGAATAGCTAAAGTCGATGACGGAATATCTCCTCCAAAATACGTCATTCCATTGGATGTTATCCCAGAAGGACAGATCAAGGTAATCGGTCGTGATTTTTACAAAGAACGGATTATCAATGACAAGAATGAAGAATCATTGATCAGCATAGAAGCCTTGCGAGAATTTGGTGAAGAAATGCGACATCTCATGGCCATGGGGAAATACCATTTGGGTCAAATAGGAGGAACAGCAGCCAAGGAAGCTCCAATCCATAGCGATGGTAAGATCCTGGCATTTCGTAAACGATTGCATGCCAGAGCACCATGGCTCAAGGGGAGCCCAGAAGATCCGAATTGGCCATTATCGGTACTACCGAAACCTGTTCCCGGAAAAGCTATTATCATTTGTGCTGGAAATAAACAACTTCAGTATCTCAAAAACTTGATATATTCCATACGAGTAATTCACAGTTCCTCCATCCCCATTCGAGTCACATTCCAAGACGACAATGATCTTTCCATCCAGTCTCAAAATGAGCTATCTTCTTTCCTACCGGACGGCATACCAGCATATCTTGAATTTATTAATTTGTCCAAGGTTTTCAATCTCAGCGCAGATACTGTCAATTTAAAAGCAGGATGGAACTTGAAACCCTTTGGTCTTTTGGCTGTACCAGAAACAGAAATCATATCTTTAGATGTGGACATTATTTTACTTCAGTCACCGGACAAGATATTTGAAATGAAAGGATATCAAGAAACAGGGGCCTATTTTTGTCATGACCGCATGTTTTTGAATTTGAATGGATTTTATGACCCTTCTTCCCTTGCCAAGGCACTCCGACCTAACCTATCGTCCCGAGCGGAGAATATAATCCACTATACCAACAAAGACTATACCTTGGAACACATTCAAGAGTCTGGTCTTGTCGTGATTGACAAAAGCCGGCGTATTTTGGGAGTATTGGGAATTTGTTTGCTACTGGGTCGAGAAGATATTCGTCGTTATGCTCAGGCTTACTATAGCTATGGAGACAAGGAATTTTATTGGATTGGATTTGAAACTGTTGACGAGCCCTATAGTTATTCGAGGTATTACCCAGGTGTCTTTGGGAGTGTCACCACTAATTTTGGGGGTAAGGATACTGCCATTTCTCCAAAGGATCCTGCATTGGAAACGTCCAAGCAATTGATAGAGGCCAATGCCGACAACCGTGCTCTTTGTGGTCGGGTCGTTCATTTTGACGATGACAATATCCCATTGTGGTCCAACGGTGGTTACTTTACCAAAGAAGAGGATTGGGCCAGCTCAAGCCATCTAGCTAAGTATCCATTGAATCCTTTGTGGTATATCGATGGAGGTGACTCTTTAACTGAAGAGTTCGTCCCTCAACGGGAGCAACCGTCGCTTCTCGCAAAAGCTTTTTTTCTATCTTGGTTTTCCCCTAAGCCTGACAAGGAACAGAAAGTAATCGAGAAGGCTTTCAAGGACTGGGAAAGTGCAATAGCCAAGGGTAAGGCGAATCAATTCTGGAAGACGCATGGCGGAATGGGAGTCATGTGCTTGTTACCCAACGCCAGAGGCATTCGGGAGGTACCAAAAGAGTTGGCCTCGGCTGGAACCCAGGCAGTCAAGAGATTCTTTCTGGAAGAAAAAGGAATGCAAAAAGAGTATGGAAATCACTGGCAATAAGGCTGCTTATTCTTTTAGTTTTGATAATTCTAGGGGTTAAGCTACTCATAACCAGTCCGCGACTGCGACATAGATTTCAACAAACTTACAAGGCGAACCAATGTACCTCAGGTGAAGTACAGTGAGTGGCATCTTCGTCTCCGTAGAGACCAAAACTTACGTGGAAGACTAATGGGCCAGTTAGTCTGAGCTTGAACTATCTGTAATGGCCTTGTGATCCTTTTGAGGCGATTGCCAGCTTGCCAACGTGACCCCAATGTAGTCGTAGTGATCTTCCTCATCCCAATGTCAGGCTCAATCGTGTAGGGGAAGCATCTAATTTGAATTTAGACCACTGCAACCCTTTCGTGACACATCTTTCCAGATAATCAAAAGTTGTGGAGGCTTTTCTTTACCAAGAATGCATGCCTTTCTTTTTCGCCAAAACCAAGGCCAGCAATGAGGTAAGACCCTTTGACTTGTCTCTGCTTCTAGGCATGCATTTCCAATGCCAGCTCACAATAGGAGCAGACCATTGAGTTCCACTTACAAGACAACCAGATGTAGCCCTTTCAGTGACACTGTACCATGCTGGAGCAATCAGGGGCGACAGCCAGGTTTTTGTTTGCAATAAAACATCGCTTGAACTTCCATCATGTTGAACATTGTTCACAAGGCGGCCCTTGATCCTCTTGTATCTGGGAGGTTTCACTGTGGAGTTGGCTAGCCCAATCAATGCATTTGAAGGCATCATGAAATGCCTTTGTGCCTTTAGCTTCTTTTGACCTGTTCCGACTGTTCAGTTCTCTTTGTTAAATTCCAGATAGTGAGCAATTTGGTTGTGAATCTCAAAACCACAATTATGCTTTGTGGCACATCTGGTTTCACAGACCTTGGATTGGTTGACCAGATTATTAGGGTCCTTACATAGCCAATCAAACAAAGGGATGTCAAGCTTGTTAAGGTTGTCAATGAAATTGTGGAACTGTCAACACAACATTGATTGAACATCCCAAAGTTCTATCAATGCCTGACCTGCTCACCTAAATATTAACAATATGCACATTGCTACAGTGTTAATCATGGACGCACTGATGATTACAAAAGATCTAGCACAGCTCTGTGCTTCCAAAGCCCCAAGCATGCATGCCAACGTCTGCAGTTGCATGCTGCTTTCTCTTCATTTTTCTACAACTGGCATGAAGAGAAATGACACACAGAAGTGACAGTTGGTGAGTGAAATGTGCTTAATGATCACCAACAACTTGCAACAAAAGAGCACTGTCCTTGGCAATAATTTTGTTTTGGGGTAAAGTTTCTAACTGCGATGTTTCACCAAAGTCATTGTCTGTGTGTGTCACAAATGTGAAACCTATGTGAAATTAAACTGAAGTGCATTTTGATCAAAATTGGTCCTCATGAAAATCAACTACATGTTTCTGACAATTCGCTACCACCATCCGTAGAGATTTTGCATGTCGCGACCTTTCAGAAGATCCAAATGATCACTTTCTTTGCTGGAGTCCTTTGAATTTGCCAACGCAACACTATGATTAGTACCAAGGAATAGGCAGAATGCTACACAACGGCATCAAACCTAGTACACAACTTCTCAGAAAAGGATGGGATTGAATTGATTTGCCATGCGACGGACATAAAAGACTCAAATCACTAGTAGGGCTCTGGTTGAATCACATGCACAAGCATCCATCTTTCAAGAGTCTCCAATGAGACTGTCGGATGACTGCAAGAACACAGTTTTGCTGGTGGTAGACAACAGGGGGGGTTGACCGGATTGTCAGTTGGAGGGGGGCATCGATTTCCTACATAAGTTCTCAGGCTAGGTGGCACCGTCCCTCCTATGACAATGGAAAATTACACTTATATTTGACAAAGGACCATGAAACAAATAGTTTAGAAGGAGTGAAAGATGGGATAGTTACTTCCGTTTCACAGCTTTTCGAAAGACTACTAGTAGCAAAATTTACCCCTGAATAAAACTTCATTTTAACTTCAAATATTTGACCAAACGCATAAACTTGAAATCTCATTAACAATTAAATAATAAAATGTAACTTGAACTCATTCAAAACCTTCTACACAAAATGCTAACAAAACAAAGCCATGTTGTTGCTACTAATAGAACTTTTGTGTTAATAAACTTTTTAATCAACATTGTTTTAAAACATCAACTGCACAAACAAATGCGTTGATTAAACAGGCATGAAAGCTACTAATCTGTAAGTTTCACTCATTTTAGCTACAGTATAGCATTTAAAAAAAATTCTATCTAGTTGAAATTAATGGCTTGTTTGCATTCAAATAATTAAAAATTGGATTTATAAATTCAGTTTCAACAGCTCTCACACAATAACTAGCTAGTAGGAGACCTTTTGTTTTGCTTTGGGCTATTAAATGAGGCCGAATGCTACTCAAGTGCTTTCGAAAGTGCCTGAAGGCAAAGATTAATCTCTACGGTGGAGATGCGTGTAACAATGACTTGCCCTCAACATGCCAACCTCGGAAGCATAAACGCAAGGCTGAAAACTCAGGACAAGGCATCCGCTTCTTTGTGCAATGCAACCGAATCAGCGAGGCAGATGCTGCTGCTGTCACAGCAGCCAAATCAATCGGAAAGCTACCCGTCTGTTAGAGCCCATTATTTGGCAAAGACAACATTGGCCCTACACTACTGTTGTTAATGTTTGGAAGTAAGTATTGAATGTTTGAAGAGGGGCAAGACCCAAAGTATCTACAAGTGATGATAATTGATGGACCAACAGAAGACTAACAGTGACCAAACAGAAGACTAACAGTGACCAAAGTAAGAGTGAATGAGAAGTGAATGAAGTAATAGAAATAATCTAATAATGTAATAGTCTCATAAGTTAAAGAAACAAACAATTCTAGAGCCATCTAACATGCTTTAAAGTACTGCGGTTAGCTCTAGAATATCAAAACGAATAAGTACTACGAGTGCGGTAGTAGCGTACAAGAAGCGCACAGTGTGAGTGACTGTCTACACGTTCACTCACAAGTCTTACGTGCTACGAGAACGTGCCGAGTGGTGGTGCATAAGTAAGTGCCTGTGCAATAGGCAGTGAGTCTTGCGAAAGGGCCCATCAAAAGACTCAACCAGAACACTCAAGAAGTAATCGGAACTCATTTGTGAGTACCGTGTGAAGTGTGAGTGCCGTGTGAACAGTGTGGTTTCTGAAAGGAGCCGTTGACGCGTGCAAGTGTACGTCTGAGGATTAGAAATTATCCTCGCACAATCGATAGAATAGATAACGGAAGATCGAAGTTTCGAAGATGACAGACGAGTTGAAGTCTGTCAAGTTGCCGCAGTTTGACGGCAAAGGCGAGTCATTCCAAGTGTGGTTCACAAGGTTCCGATGCTACGCTGCCATTCAGAAGTTCACAGCTGCAATTGGTAGTGCTGCAGAGACGGATTTGCCCAACCAAGAATCGGAAAGAACAGGCGATACCGCTGAGCAAATTGCAGCTAGGAAACGCAACAGCAATGCGATTTATGCCTTTACATTGGCATTTACGAGTGATGGACTGATGCAGATGGTTTTTGCATCACAGACACTGCTGTTTTCAAATGGATTAGCATACTTGGTGGTGAAGTCGCTGATGAAAAGATTCCAGCCTGATGACACAATCAGTCGCGTCGAGATGAGGATGGAACTACACAAGGTGTCGATGGCTGCTCAAGATGATCCAATGACGCTGTTTGAGCATCTGAGCAGCCTACAGAATCGATACAAGAAGATTCAAATTCCAAAAGAAGATTTAATTGCAGTGATCTTATCAGTCGCCCCAAAAGAATACACACCAGTGCTAACAGCAGAACAGAGGGCAAAAGGCGCATTGATCGAACTAGCAGATTTACAGGAAGCCATGACACAACACTTTCGAGCGGTAACGTGTCACGCAGGACAAAGCGGGCACAAAGAAAAGAAAAACAGCGGCAGAGAAGTTGCGTTCGCTGCCGCATCAGGAGTTAAATGCTACAATTGCCAGGAGTTTGGACATGTAGCAAGAAACTGCCCGAAAAAGAATAATAAAGGAGGCAAGAATGGAAAGAAGCCGACAAACAATCTACACTGCACTCGATGCGGAAAGGACGGACATGACGATTCCAAATGCTGGGATAATCCAAACAACAAAAATGTTCCGCAATGGTACAAAGATAAGAAGAATCGCGGAGAGATCTCAGCCGCGACAAGCTCGAATACGAGCGGATTCGAAGTGCTATTTGCGGCTACTGCACAAGCATTTCCAAACTCGATGGACTTGCTTCGCGATCCAAATATCTGGATTGCAGACACCGGAGCTAGCATGGACACTACAGGTCACAAGATCGGAATGTATGACATGAAAACAGTCACTGATGCGAGCGGTGCTCTATGCGCTGACGGCGGAATCGCAAAGGCCGCAAGCATTGGTAAATTGCCAGTGGCTGTACACGACAACAAAGGACAACATGTTAAAGACTTAACGTTGGAGGAAGTCGCGCACTCTCCCAAATGTCCATTCAACCTGATAAGCGTTACGAAAAGGTTGATGAATGGATGGAAAGTGTCGGGTGACGACACATCCATCGTCCTACATAAGGGTGACATGAAGGTCGTATTCGACATCAAGATTAACACTGATAAAGGCGTTGTATGTGCCGCAGATATGCAACGCGTAACAATCAACGAAACGGGTGCAGTAAATGCCGAACGACCCATAAAGGAAGTCAAACAATCGATAAAGCAGGCCCATGGCAAAGTAGGGCATCCTTCAGAAGAACTAACAAGGATGATTGCCAAAGCCTTAGAATGGACGATTACCCGAGGTTCACTCGGACCCTGTGAGGCCTGTGCGGTGTCCAAGGCAAAGCAGAAGAACGTTCCCAAAGAAAGCAACATGCCTAAGGCTACGAAAGCCGACAATCGATTGTATTTGGATTGCTGCACCCTCATTCCCAAAGATGGCGGAAGAAAATCCGGAAAGAACGTGTGGCGCATGATGGTGTTTCAGTGCGGAGGCTTGAAGATGTCCGATATGTTCAAGTCAAAGAATGGGATGGTGGACCCCACGCTGAACAAGCTCTACCAGTTCCAACAGCAGAACGTTCTGCCAAAGTACTTGCGCATGGATAACGGTGGCGAAAATTTATTGTTGGAGTCCAAAATGATCAGCGATGATTGGAAAATACACATGATCATCGAGTACACTGCACGTGATACACCACAACAAAATGCACCCGTTGAAGTAGGGTTTGTTGTGATTGCCAACAGGGCAAAAGCACTCATGTATGCGGCGAATATCCCAAAGGACATCAAGCATTTGGTGTTTCCAGAAGCAGTGAAGACGGCAACACTGCTCGATGGGTTGGTGCCTATCAGAGTGGACGGCAAACTCGTCACGCGTTACGAATATATCTTTGGAAAGCTTCCACCATTCGTAAAGTTCCTCAGGACATGGGGAGAAGCCGGAGTGGTAAAGGTGAAATCATGACAACTACATCCCAAGCAAGAGTACAAAGGTGTCACTTGCATGATGGTGGGGTACTCGGAACAGCACAGCGGGGACTGCTACCGAATGTGGCACCCTACGACGAAACGAGTGCACACAACGGGAGACGTTATTTGGTTAAGGCGCATGTTCTACCTGAAGCCCGGCAGTTCAACAATCGACATGGCTGTAGAAGCAGACGAAGTGTCGATTCAAGAAGTTGAAGAGGGATCAGTAGAGGACGAGAATGCAAACCCTGAATCGGAAGATGAAGAGGAGAACAACCCTGACCAAAATCCTGTCGAAGTAATCGTGGAGGACGCAGAAGAAGAAGATGAGGAGGAAGATTCAGTAGATGAAGATGCAGAGGTTCTTGCTGATGACTCAGAAGAAGACGCAGAAGAACCAGCAACAATTATCACGAGAACCGGTCGCATCAGCAAGCCCAAGCAATACAGTGATCATGTGTGCGGCGTCTGTATGGCCGACCTTGATTACAGGGACCGAGTTCGCGTTCCCCGCTTTAAGGCTTGTTTGAACGAGGCCGTGATGGAGCTCGAGAATCATCTTAGTGAACAAGAGATTCTAGCAGTAGGAGCTGGTATCGGAGGAGGTTTTACCAACACACAGGAACTTCGTCCGATGAAATACAGCGAGGCAATGAACACTCCAGACGCGGAACAATGGGCAAAGGCAGTCGACGAAGAATACCAGCGAATGCTTGACAACAAAGTGTGGAAGGCAGTGGATAGAAAGGAAGTGCCCAAAGGCGCGAAGATGTTGTCATCAACGTGGGCAATGAAGAAGAAATCTAACGGCAAATACCGGGCCAGAATCAATGCCCGAGGTTTTGAGCAGATCGATGGCAAGCACTACAACGAGCAGGACAAGGCCGCTCCAGTGGTCAACGAGATAACAATTCGAATCTTTATGGTATTAATCGTTATGGCGGCCTGGTGCACCCAGATTGTCGATGTGAAAGGAGCATTCCTACTTGGGTCATTCAAACCCGAGCATGAAATGTACATGGAGGTTCCACAGGGATTTGAAAAGTATATCCCAGCGTGGGCAGTGCTACTGCTTGGCAAAACAATCTACGGTACGAAGCAAGCTGCATTGCAGTTCTGGAGGTTCTTGGTGAGCGGATTGCGCTCAAAGGGCTATTCAAAGAGTGCGGCGGACGCATGCTTGTACTATCAGTGGACGAATGCCGGGTTCCTCACCATGGCAATCTCGTGGGTCGATGACTGTCTATTGGCCGGCCCTAAGAAAGAAGTGCTAGAAGTGAAAGCGAAGATCACCGAAATCTTCAATGTCGATGATCAAGGCGAGATGGAGGAGTACATTGGATGTAAGGTTGAACACAACAAAACAGAAGGATATTTGAAGTTCACCCAGCCTGTACTTATGCAAAGCTTTGAAGACGAGTTCGAACTTCCCAAGGTGAACAGAAAGAAGGTACTTCCAGCACCAGCCGGTACAATGTTGAAAAAGGAAGAAGAAACAGTGTCTGAAAGAGCACGCAATCTACAGAAGCGGTATTGGAAAGTTACTGCATATGATGAAGTCGTCCCACTTCGATATGTTGAACAGGACTCGGGAGCTGTCTACAGCAAGTTCGTGCAGTACCCGAGCAAGACTCATCTGACTGCAATGTACGACCTTATGCTCTATGTATTGAGCACTCCCAAGCACGGTAACATATTCAAACCTGAACGCAAGTGGGATGGAAAGGACAAGAACTTCAAGTTCAGAGTAAGTGGAAAGAGCGACTCAGACTACAATAAAGAAGAAGGCAGTAAAAGCGTCAGCGGATGGAGTGTGTTCCTAGAAAAAGCAGCTGTTGCAGCCAAGAGTCGGATGCAGCAAGGCATAACGCTTTCGGTGACAGAGGCAGAAACAATGGCCGCTGTCGAGTGTGCTCAAGATATGTTGTTCACTATGCATGTACTACAATCAATTGGACTAACAGTGGAACTTCCAATGATTCTTGAAGTCGACAACAAAGGCACAGTGGATTTGGCCAACAATTGGAGCTCAGCAGGCCGAACTCGCCATATTTGCACCAAGATAGCCTTCCTCAGAGAACTGAAGGAAGAAGGAATCCTGAAGGTACAATGGACAAGCAACGTCCACATGAGCAGCGACATCTTTACGAAGAATGTTGGTGGAGCTGATTTCCGCAAACATGTGAAGACGTATTGCGGGGACGACGAGTACAACAAGTGAGTGCAGGTCCACTGGAAGAGGGTGTTAGAGCCCATTATTTGGCAAAGACAACATTGGCCCTACACTACTGTTGTTAACATTTGAGAGTAAGCATTGAATGTTTGAAGAGAACCAAGACCCAAAGTATCTACAAGTGATGATAATTGATGGACCAACAGAAGACTAACAGTGACCAAAGTAAGAGTGAATGAGAAGTGAATG
>ENA-ORBV01011413-ORBV01011413.1-microbial-mat-metagenome-genome-assembly--contig:-NODE-11413-length-13955-cov-5.624225_pt1 | contig 13955 bp, 10 predicted proteins | sample MGYA00237777_ERZ505514 | MGnify/ENA primary metagenome ERZ505514 (study PRJEB26160, sample SAMN06269048) | microbial mat metagenome | isolation source: Oligotrophic lake microbial mat | place...
ATCTCCGTTACCGCCGAGGCACTGCAGGTCAACACGCAGGACGCCTCGCTCGGCAACAGTTTCGGCACCAAGCCGATTCTGCAGTTGCCGTTTGAAGGCCGCAACGTGGTTGGTCTGCTTTCGCTGCAGCCCGGCGTCACGTTCGCTGGCGAGAACCTGACAAACAGCTACCGCGGCGGCAACGTCAACGGCGGCCAACAGGCGTCGGGTGGATCGGGCGGAATCGCCGTATCTAACGGAGGCGGGGGAGGCTCTGCACAGACGGGCGGTCAAGCGGGCGGCAGTGAAAACTGTTCGGCTGCGGCTCCAACATCGAATCTGAAATTGCGCTTCGTCGCATCGGCTCAAACGATGCTGGACGGGCAAAATGTGGCGGCATGGCGCGACCAGGTTTCACAAGTTCAAGCAACACAGGCAGATGCGTCCCGACGCCCATCCGTGCGCAACAATGCGATCAACGGCAAGGCCGTGATACGTTTTGACGGCGAGAACGACTTTTTGTCGTTCGTGTTTCCGGTAACGGGCAAAGACAAAATGAGTGTGGTGACGATTGGGCGCACCTGGCAATTCCAGCGCGGCGGAGAAAACGCGGATTGCGACTTTGACAAAGATGGAATCACGGACATAGGCCGTGAGCTCAATTGCAGCGGAACCGACCAGACGTTTTTGACCTGGAATGAAGGTGGAGGCGGCTTCAAGAGCACCGGGATCTTCCTGGGGCTTGGGCAACAGGAAGCAACGTTCCGTTTTGGCAACGGGCGTGATTACCGGTTCTTCAAAACGCCGTTCGTGCTGGATAAACCCGTCAACGATGCTTTCGTATGGTCCGCCGCTGTCATGGACGGGGTCTGGCGCACCCTTTACATCAACAACGAGATCCCACGCGGTCGCACCAATTACCGAGATGCAGCTTTGCATGAGCTGCGCACACGAGCCGATCAAAATGCCCAAGGCGCCACGCAAGCCGGATGGACCGGTGCCATTGGAGACACCGAGTCGACGGCTTGGCTTGGACGCGGGCGATTCGGCGAGAACACAAGCTTCTGGGCGGGAGAAATCGCTGAACTCTTGATCTATGAGGCGGCTTTATCCGACGCTGACCGCGCGCAAGTAGGCCGCTATGTTAAGTGCACCTACGGTCTTTAAGGGCGGTTTACGGCAGCAAGACGGGCATTGGCAGCGGCTCATCGCGAAATTCACCTTGACCGAGCTGGCCTTCACTTCCGCGGCCCCAACATAGGGGTGCGTCGACGCCTTCTTTCATGCCGCAAACATGCGAATGACCTGAGCCGATTTCGTGCCAACCGTTATCCGGAGAAGCCTGCATGGGTAACATCACGTCCGTCGGATCTTCCACATCCGGGCTGCCGGCTTGATAGTTGCCCCCCCAGCACCAGGCTTGTCTCTCGGTGGTGATTCCACAAGTACTTGCCCGGCTGGTGCGCACTTGTATCCAACGTTGCGTGGGTGCAATCAGAGTCGGCACGTTCCGCAACTGTTGATCTCCTGTTCCCAACTTGCCATCTCTGTTGTCGCCCCAACACCAAAGCCGCTGCGTACCCACTTCGATGGCACAAGTATGCAAGCCATGTGCGCTCAGTTGTTGGAATTTGATGGTGGTCATCACAGGCTCAGGCAAGGATCGCTGGTCGTTGTGGCCAAGTCCAAGTTGCCCCTCTGTGTTGCGGCCCCAGCACCAAGGTGATCCATCCTGAGTGATCGCACACGTATGCCCCCAGCCAACTGATGCCAAGCTCCAAACCCGGCCGTTCGCAACACCTACGGGTTCAGTGCGGCGGGCCTGGGAGCCGATACCTAACTCACCGTTGACATTGCGCCCCCAACAATAAAGCCGGCCGCGTTGATCCTGCCCGCAGGAATGCCCACTGCCAGCATGCAGCACAGCCCACTTCAAAGAAGTTTTCGCAAGAGTGGGGACGAACTTGTTCGTGGTGTCACCCGTACCCAGGGCGCCTTCGCTGTTAAGCCCCCAACCCCACAGCCGATTTGTTCGGTCAAGCGCCAAAAAGTTGGTTCCTGCGCCCCCTGCGATTGAGATCCAATCGTTACGCGGCAACAAACGAGGAGTCGCGTATGAAACAGGCATATCCGATCCCTGCCCAATCTGGCCCCACTCGTTTGCACCCCAGCACGCGATGTTATCGGCTCGGGTGCGGAAGCAGTTTGCGTTATGCGCAACAGCCAATGGGTTTTCACGCCCCGTGGGCACACATAGTTCGGCCACACAGGCTTCGGCCGGCCATGCGCAACGTCCGCCACAGTCAGGTGGGCCATCAACGGTGATCACCCCAACCGCCAGAGCTGGTTCTGAGCAGGCAGAGGCCACAATGGCCACGACAGCGAGCCCCATGCACTCGAGAATTTGCTGCGGTCGCATTCGTTTCAACAGACCAGTTTTCCTTGATTGCTTCCAAGTTTGGTGTGGCCAGCTATGAAGCGCAAGGGGAGCTCTCATCAACATGGAACCGGGATTGTCTGTTTTCGGGAAGGTTTTTTTTCACCCGCGACATTCATCATCAGTCGATTCGCTGATTGATTGGCCAAAACGTAGCGTCAAGGAGAACGATGCAGTTCACCCCGCAGTCGAACACGCCCGCGAACTCTGGAGAAGGTTCATGAACCCGCACTCACACCTACAACAACGCCTCTTGGCAAACGCGTTCGTCGCGTTCTGTTCCGCAAGCGTTTTGCTCTCATGCACCAGTGACGATTCCGCTTCCCAGGACACAACCATGGAAGGAGGCGCGGGCGGACAAGGAGGTGGCGGAAACGAGGGAATGGAGGCGATGAAGGGGGGCTCGGGTGGCGCGCCAGGGAGCCGTGTAACGCATAATGCTGACGCAGCCTTGGTGGTCACAGGAGATGCAGGCGTTGATACAGCCCCGATCGTGCCCCCACCTGCGCCGACAACTTCTACGGGAGACGACCCGAAAGACTTCTCAACAAGGACGTTGACCTCAGGCCGAGTCGTCAAAACAGGATGGAACCAAATCGATCTGTTACCCAAAGCCAATTGGGATGGAGCGATGGCGGGGTGTCCCGATCCGGACGCGATGGTGGTGCCTGGAACTGTAGATTTTAAGGGCGGTACTTGGACTCTAACGGGTTCAGGCGAAGGCTTTATGCATGGATGGGATCAGGGAAATCTCGTCTATCTAGAAAAGCGCATCAAAGGCGATTTTGACTTCACAGCCCAGGTTTCTGAGCTTGTTCCGAACACTTTGTTTGATTTAAACGGCGCCGCCGAGGCAGTGCTAAACGTGCGAGACGGATTGGACTATAAAGCCCCCGCAAATTCAGTCGTTGCAGGGCGAATGAGGGAAGGCACGATCTTTTTCGGGCGATTTAACTGGAAGAACGAGAGCCCCGAAAATGGCGCGGGAAAACGCTCGGTGGAGAACAAATATTGGTATTGGCCCGCGTGGCCTGATGCGTGGCCCAAGGAAACAGCGATGGGTTGGTACCGCATCAGCCGGCGTGGGCTTACATTTTCCGCTTATGTGTCGAAGACAGGGGCGCAGGGCGATTGGCAAGAGATCAAGAACGCTGACACACAAGCCACTTGGTATCCCTACAAGCTGAAGACGTTTGGCGCCGAGGCCATTTTGGGGTTGGTGTGCACCGCCCGCAACGATCGCAATCTGGCGCCCAAGAAGCCTGATGGCTGTCGCGACGAAAATTCGTCGCTGCTAAAGCAAGCCGCACGATGCACGTTCAAGAACGTCAGCGTGGTCCAGAATTAATCGCGCAGTCGGCGTTTTGCACAAGGCTGATGCATCTGGGCCTCTGGGGGGAACTCCAACAATAATGGACCGGGATTGTCTGTTTTCGGGAAGGGTTTTTTCACCCGCGACATTCATCATCAGTTCATTAGCGTATCGGCCGATTTATTGGCCACAACGTCGCGTCAAGGAGATCTATGCAGTTCAAAACTCCACTTCTGCTCGTTGGGATTATGGCCATCCCTTTATATGGGTGCACCGGGTCAATATCGTCGGACACCGCAGGTGGTTCCAGAAGCGGCCCTTCGGCAGGATCCGGAAGCGGCAATTCGGCAGGATCCGGAAGTGGCGCTTCGCCAGGATCCGGAGGCGGCCCTTCGGCGAGTGGTGACGACCGAGCAGCGACGTTTCCGCTCCGGCGGATGACCCGAATCGAGTTCAACAACACGGTTCGAGATCTGCTCAATGACACGTCCCGTCCCGGCGATGGGCTGGCGGGAGATATCGACTCGGAAGGTTCAGGCTTCACCAAGGGTGGCAGCGTCGCGGCGGTGGACGCGCGGCAGCTCATGGAGGTGGCGGAGAAGCTCGCAGCCACCGCGGTGAGCAAGTTAGATGCGTTGGTTCCGTGCAAACCGGTGCCCACGGACGCAGCGAAGCAAAACGAATGCGCGCGGCAGTTCGTTGAAAAGTTTGGGCGGCGGGCCTTCCGGCGGCCGTTGACGTCCGTCGAAATAACAGCCTTCACGGGTTATTACAGCAAGACGAGAATGGACCTTTCGGCGACGTTCCCAGACGCAATTCGGCTGGTGACGGCCGTGATCTTGCAATCGCCCAACTTCCTCTACAGGTGGGAGCTGGGACCGAGTCCCGCCCGCAAAGAAGGCTCCGTGGTACGCTTCAATGACCACGAGATGGCGTCGCGGCTGTCTTACGGGCTGTGGGCGACAATGCCGGACTCAGAGCTGTTCAGCGCCGCAGACGCCGGGCAGCTGCGCACGCCCGGACAGATCACGGCCCAGGCGCGCAGGATGCTCAAGCATGACAAGGCCAAAGACATGTTGGCCGATTTTCAAACCCAGTGGATGGGGCTAAGCGATCTGCAGCGGGTCCAGAAAGACGCGCGGCTATACCCGAGCTTTAACGCCACGTTGGCGCAGAATATGGCGGCTGAGACGCAAGCGTACTTCGCCCACGTGATGGGCCCTACGGGCGATGGCAAGTTGAACACGTTGTTGACGGCGCCGTTCTCGTTTGTGAATGAATCTCTGGCCTCACTCTATGGGCTCACGGGCATTACGGGCAGCAACCTGAGAAAGGTGGATTTGGATCCGACGCGGCGAGGGGGGATGCTGACGCAAGCGGCATTCCTCACGTCACATGGTGCGCCCGGAGGAAGCCACCCGGTCAAGCGTGGCGCAGAGCTGCTTGAACGCATGTTATGTGTTGAGCTTCCGCCTCCGCCGGCGAACCTGCCGACGGTAAACCCACCCATGGATAACGTTTCGACTCGCGAGCGGTTCGCGGTGCACGGTGCGAACGCCTGCGCCGTCGGATGTCACTCGTTGATAGATCCATTGGGGTTCGCGTTTGAACACTACGACGGCATCGGGGCCTATCGCGCAAACGACGGAGGCAAACCCGTCGATGCCAAAGGAACAGTTGAACTGGGCGGGGAGGTCAAGTCGTTTGGCAACGCCATCGAGTTGACAAAGCAGCTGGCAGAATCTGATGAAGTGAAGAAGTGCATGAGCAAGCAACTACTTCGGTACCTGCTCAAGCGCAAGGATGCAGCCGGGGACGAGGCTTCGCTCGCACAGGTGGATTCCGTTTTCGCCGATGCGGAATATGACCTGAGGGAACTTGTCGTGGCGCTCACCACGACGAATATCTTTTTGTCTCGTCAACCTTCTCTGGATGAGGTGCTTCAATGAACCGTTGGTCTTACTCACGACGCACGCTGCTTAAAAGTATGGGAGCTGGCAGCGCGCTGCTGCCGTTGGTGGGCAGCCGGTCGGCCAGGGCGCAAGCGAAGCCGCCGGTTCGGTTGATCATTGTCGTACAAACCAACGGCGTTCCCGGCGGTAGCTTTGATAAAGTTGCAAGCACAACTAACTTCGCGAGCTCAACGGTGCCGGAGGTGCTGACTCCGCTGAAAGACTTCTACCAAGATCTGATCGTGTTGCCGCATCTGAGCAACCCACAATATGAAGGTGCCGGCCATGGTGCATTTGGCACCACGTTTTCGCCTGGGCCGAACACGCGACAGCCTGAATACTGGGTTCCGGCAGCGGCCACCCTAGATCAAATCTGCGCCGCGGCGGTGGCCAAAACGGCGCCATCGTTGCCGATGGCATCTTTGCCGCTGCAGGTGTTCACTGATACGAGCGAAAGCCGTTTAGGCGCGTTCCGCTGCTTTTTCAAGGGCAGCAACCAGCCAATCACGCCCTTGACGAGCCCATACAAAGTTGCCGAGCAACTGTTTGCCGGCAAAATGATGGGGCCCGATCCGGCACTTGAGAAGCTAGCAGCGGAGCGCCGAAGCATGCTCGATTTCGTCAAGGGCGACCTGCAGCGGTTCTCGACCAACTTGGGCAAAGACGATCAGATGAGTATCTCTTCGCACTTGCAGTCGATTCGTGAAATCGAAAAGCAGCTGGCTGGGGGCGGCGGTGTTTCTGTCGGCGCAGGGTGTACAACGCCCAACTTGGGCACACCGGTAGATCTAAAGGCTGCCGCCAGCTTGCCCACGTTGATGAAGCTGAACTTCGATATGGCGGCCATGGCGTTTCGCTGCGACAGCACGCGCGTGGTGACGGTTACAACGGCCACGGCCTTCGGAGACAATCAAACGTTTCCGTGGCTGGGCATTCAAGGCTCGGGCCAAGAGTTCCCGGTCCGGCACTGGCATGACATCGCTCACCGCGAGATGAACGGCAGCACCAACGACAAGCTGAACGTGGACAAGTGGTTCATGACACAGTTCGCCTATCTGCTTGAACAATTGAAGAACACGCCCGAAGGCAACGGCAACATGCTGGACAACACGATCGTGCTGTGGGGCAACCACATGCAAGATGGCGGGCACGACGCTGGCCGCTTACCGTGGATTCTCGCTGGCAAAGGCGGCGGGTACTTCAAGACCAACCAACTGCTCAAGCCCGCACAACAAATATCGAAGGTGCAGGTGATGTGCGAAATCGCCAACGCCATGGGAGCCAACGTTCCCTTCCTGGGTGACGCCTCCTACGGCGGACCATTACCCCTGCTGCGTGCGTAGCCACTTGACCTCCGAAATCCCCCACCACGAGGTGAAAGAAGCCCCATGAAGTGTCTCAATCACGAAAAGAATCGGTTTGTATCGCTGCTAGTTCTACTGTTGACTGGCTGTTCCGGTTCGGTAACCGAGCCCGGCAATTCAAATACCGGCGGTCGCGGGCTAGAGGATACTGGCGGAAACGCAGGCACCAAAGGGGGCGGCGCAGCGGGCAACAGTGCTGAAAATGTTGTGGGCGGTTCTGGTGGTACGAATGCACAGGGAACCGGCGGTGTGTCGGGCCCGATTGTTGATGTAAAGGATCGGATAACCATGCCGATCGAGGTCTTCGGCAAGGATGGCACAACCAAGCAGATCGCGGTTCCTGCGACCGCGGCGATGGCCAGCGACACACGGCAGCTGTGGGTGAAGGTTCACAACGTGCGCTACGCAACGAAGGCAAGCGTTCAGGTGAACGGTGCACCCTGGGTTCAGTTAAGCAACAAGACGGTCAAGATCGAGGGGCCTGGCAAAGCGTTTGGCGGAATCGGAGGAGGCTTCGCGGTTCTGTCAATGGCGTTCGACCTGCCTGCGAAAACGTTGGTCTCTGGTGCGAATACGATTCGTTTTCGATTCGATAAGACCAACGGTTTGTCGATGGGCTTTCGCGTCTTATCGGTGGATTTTCTTGACGCCAACGGAAAGCACCTTTTGCCTCCGTCACAATTCATAGAAGACGATCCTGCCGCGTGGACGCCCCCGCCTGGTGCCAACGCCGCTGCCGGTAAGACGTTCTGGCAAACCGCAACACTTACCGAAGGCGCGGGATCAACGAAACCGCTTCAGGCACATTGTAGCGATTGCCACGCTGAAGATGGTCGCGACCTAAAGTATTTCGCTTACACGAACGTTGCCATAGTCGAGCGCGCGAAATTTCACGGGCTAAGCGATGCGCACGGCAAAGACATCGCGGCTTACATTCGGGGCATAGACGTCGGTGTTTTTGGGCGCCCATGGAACCCGCCGTTTCAGCCTGGTGTCGGCAGCACAAGCCGACCGCTGGCAGCGTTCTCGGCAGGTGCGGGGTTAGACTCCGTTGTGGACGAAGACGCCACGCTCGCTGCGATATTCAAAAGTGGATTCAGCAGGGCTTCGTTGGCTGAAGGAAACGCGCTTCGACGGTTTCCATTGAGTGACATTCCTGTGGGGCTTCAGTTGCCTGATTGGAACCATTGGCTTCCAGAGATTCATCCGAAAGACGTCATCGGGGACGCCTTCGAGACGAGCATCGCCAACGTCCGCTTTAAGGCGTTGCGCGACAGGCTGAACGAAAAATCAAAGTCGAAGACTGAGCTCGTAGCGTATCTCAGCAACACTGGCAACTCGCCTTTCCTTTTTGCTGGAGGTGGCGCACGTGCCGACTTCGCTGGCTGGCAGCAGTCATTGTGGGACCTGCGTGCGCGGGTTCTAAAGATCCCCAGCGACTTTGATTTTCAAGGACCATGGACAGACCTGATGGCGCGGCAGGTATATGCAGCTGCCGTCTGGGGCCAGGTCAAGACGTGGGAATTCATGAACAAATACTCGCTGGAAGACTACGCCACGAAGGCGTACCCCATGGGCGAGTCCCGCGCTTGGTTCAGCGAACGGCATTTGTTTGACACGTCACCGTTCTTGCAAGGAATTCGGGGAGGCCCGACGTGTCCGATGGCGCCTTGCAATGTCGGCGATACGTCCGGCGAGCGCTGGAGCGGCAGTATGATCGGAAACACGGCGGTCAACTATGACTACCTCAGCAACAGTTGGTACCACCTGCAACTTGCGCTCAATGGTGGACAGCGCAGCTGCGGCGGGCACCAATGCACAGACTACGGCTATGCATACGGCTTCCTCTACGGCATGTTCGACAATTCGGGTGTCTACGAAGGCGGGCGTCGTCTGCTGTGGGGCATTAAAGCTATGGAAGAGCGCGACACTGGGTTGGGCCCGAAGCTTTACAACGGCTTTAGTTTCGCAACCTCGAACCCATTGCGACCAATAGGTCTTTCACAAACGGGTGTCTTGGCCTGGTGGGGTGACAATGCGCATCCGAATCGAAGAAAGGCACTGGAAGCGACCGTTCAAGTTTGGGCTGAAAAGTTGGGCTCATGGTCGGTTGAGCAGTGGCGTGCCGAGAACTATGGCCAAACCGAAGATGGCGCCAACTTTATGAATGCCGATCGGGTGGTGGGATCTGGATCAAATGAAACGCAAAGTCGTAGCCTTGGCGATGGTTTGTTCAGCTCGCTAGAAGAGCTTGTTGCCGTGAAACTGCATCCCGCCGTGGTCAATGCCCTGGCGCGTTTCGGAGCTGCAATGTGGCCCAAGAATGATTGGCTTGGCCAAGGTGTTGCGGCGAAGGGCTCTGCGCCGGCTGCGCCCACAATGCGTTCAGCCTCAGGCGTTGTGACCGCTACCTGGACCGCGGTTGCAGGTGCAACTTCCTACAACCTGCATCGGGCCACGAGTGCAGGAGGCCCCTGGTTGGCCGTGGCACTCATGCGCACAGCAACCTCCATGACCGATGTTCCTCCGGCGGCTGGGAAGACCTACTACTATGCAGTTTCCGCGAATGACGCCGTTGCCGAGTCGGCACTTTCGCCGGCAGGATCGGTCGCCTTTTGATACAGCCCGCTTCGTGCAAGATACTGAATCTACGGCATTAATATTCAGGCCGGATCTTCCGATACGCCTTGAATGGCGCGAACTGTGCTGTCCGTGGCGATTGCCGCTGTTTTCGCGACCGCCTTTGCGGACTGTGTCTCGTTGGACAAACCAACGGGCAGTGGCGCGGCCACGGGTGGAACGACCGGTGGAGACGGTGTCACGGGCGTTCCCTTTGGCCCGGCTCAACCGATGTTCAGTGGTGTTGCCGGTCCGTACCAGAAACCAGATTCGATCAGTATTGCACCGGGTTCGCCGCTCAATTACGACGGACTGAATCTGTGGGGAGGCGGTTGTTGTTTTGGTGGCACGGATGGCGGTGACTGGGCGTACTACGAAGAAATCGACTTCGGAGAACACTGCGCTTTTGACAAGATGATTGTCACCTATGCCTCGCCGATGATGGTCGGGCGCATGCGGGTAAAATTAGACAATCCGCAGGGACCAACGGTTGGCGAATTCGCGTTTACCACGCCAACCGGTCCTGATTTCGGCACGCTCGCAGACGTGACCGTGAACCTCATGCCCGTCAGCGGAAAACATTTCTTGCTGATGCAGTTCGTCGAAGGTTTCGGGATCGGGAACTTCGAGCGCTTTATCCTCGAAGCATCGGGAGAGCGGACGGCCTGTCCCGCCGCGCAGTAGCGGCCCGATCTGTCATACGGATTTGTGGCATTCAGTCGAACGGATTGCGCGGCATCAGTTTTTTGGGCGCTTTTTTCTTTGAAAGTGTCGCGGTGCCGCTGCCGTGTGAGCCGACGTGATGGGGCTTTGGTACTGATTGCAAACGCGTGAACACGGGCTTGTCGAGATCCGGTATGACCGCAATCTCCACCGGCTTGTATTCCGCAAGCGAGATCGAAAGCGCCACCCGCTCATCGCTGCGTTCAAGATCAAGCGTGGCGGGTGTGATGCCGAGCTGTTTGCCGCTCGCATCTGAAATAACAGCACCTTGTGGAGACGAATCGACGGAGATTGATACCGTGGTGGGCAAGGCGGGTTCGACCGGAGGTGTTGCGGGGGTGGGCGTGGCAACGATCGGTATTTTCGCCGACGGTTCCACCGGAGTTCCTCGACCCATCGCAATCACGAGTCCGGTGGCCAACACCGCGGCGCCGCCACCGAGCCCCAGCCACAGCTTCGTCCGGCTTTTGCCCGCGACGAGTTCGGTGCCGCCGCTGATGCTGACTTCGGGGAGCGATTGATTTGTGCCCGTCGGAGGCGCGACCGGGGGCGCACGCGTCTGTACCCGCGGTCTTAGTTCGACCATCTCAATGCCTGAACCAGCGAGCTCGATCTCTGCATCTTCGGGCAACGCCTCAAGCGCCGCAAGTTCCTCGGGCAGGATGCGATCCTTGCTGTCCGTGACTTCGTCCTGAAAGATCTCTTTCAGGAAGTTCGGCAACCGCTGGCTGAAGTAGCGCTGTTCGACCAGCACCGCCTCGAGATCCATCGCCATGGCTTTGCCGCTTGAATACCGCAACTCGGGCTTGCGTTGTAGCGCGCGCATGACCACCTTGTCGAGTTTGGGCGGAACGTCGGGGTTCATCGACGACGGCAGCGGAATCGGCATATCGAGTATTGCCTTCATCGCGGCGAGTGCGTTGTCGGCCTTGAACAGTCGACGTCCAGTCAAGCATTCGTGTAATACGATTCCGAGTGCGAACAGATCCGAGCGATGATCGACCGGTTGTCGATTGATTTGTTCGGGCGCGAGATACGCAACCTTGCCCTTGACCGAGCCCGCCTGCGTTCGCGTTTCCTTGACCTCTTCGGCCGCGCGCGCGATGCCGAAGTCGAGCACCTTCACGGCACCGTTGAACCCCAGCATGAGGTTGGCCGGTGTCACGTCGCGATGAATGATCCCGAGCGTCTTGCCTTCGGCACCTGTCATGCTGTGCGCGTGGTTGAGGCCGAGCGCTGCTTGCCGAATGATCTCGGCAATCACATCCGGGGGCGAGGTCCGACCGAGATCGGCGAGTTTGGCCATCACGGCGCTCAGGTTCCGGCCGTGGACGTACTCCATGGCCAGGAAATGAGACCCCTCGATTTGGCCGAACTCGAATACCTGCACGACGTTGGGATGCGAGATAAGCGCCGAGATCTTGGCCTCGTCGATGAACATCTCGACAAAGCGGGCATCGCGGGACATGGCCGGCAAGATACGCTTCAAGACCAGGACCCGGCGAAAGCCTCCCGTGCCCGGGGCGACGGCTCGAAACACCTCCGCCATACCGCCCACACCGATCTTCTCGAGGAGTACGTAGCGCCCGAAACGTTCAGGCGAGATCTGGGGTCGAGCAGACGGGGCCACCAAGGTCCCTCAAAACTAATGGATTTCGCCCCGGCGATCCAATTGTCCCTCGATTGTTTTGAAATGAAACAATCGATGTGGAATGACTGTTTTCTATGGCCCAGTGCGTTGATTGAGACTAAACCCCGGGTGCAACCTCTGGTACGATGGGCCCCATGGTCCTGGCTGATATGCACAAACCCTTCCCGAGAATGGTGCTGGCGTCGTTGCTTGTGGCAATGATCGTGGGTGCCGCGGAGCCCGCGTTAGCCCAGAGCAAGGCGGAAATCAAGGCGGCCAAGCAGGCCTATTCTCGCGGTGAAAAGGCCTTTCAGAACGGTCAGTACGAGGAATCGCTGGTTGAGTTCGAGAAGGGATACGGACTTTCTCAAAAGGAGCTCTTCCTCCTCAACATCGCCTACGCGCACGAGAAACTCGGACACCTTGAGGAGGCGATCGACTATTACGATCGATACCTTGCCACCGGTCTTGAGCCCGATGAACGGGCCGAGGTCGAGGCGCGGGTCGCCGAGGTGAAAGCGGCGATGCCGCCTCCGACGCCGCCACCCGCTAGGGTGGTGATGGCCCCCGAGAAAACGGAGAACCCCTTGTTGGCCGAAAAATCCGTCGAAACCAAGGCCAAGCCGACTTCCGTACCTCTGACCGAGCGATGGGAGTTTTGGGTAGGCGTTGGTGCCGTGGTTGTTCTGGGGATCGTGATCGGCGTCGCTGCTTCGGGCGGCCCGGAGTTTCAAAGCCGTGGCTCATGGGGGGCACGTCAGCTGTGAGAACATCTCTGCGTGTCTATACCTTGGCCATTTTGGCGACGTTGTGGTCGTCGTGCGGTTCGGATCTCGCCGAAGGACAAACTTCGGTGGTACTGACCGTCAAGAACAGCGCCGATGCGCCGGTACCCGTCGAGATTGTGATTCGAGCGCTACTCAATGGCGTGACGATCCCGATGGGGACGATTGCGGTGGCATCCAACACTGCGCCCAATTCCGACGGCTTGATGGGTGACATCGTGTTTCTGCCACCACCGGTGGCGCCGGTTCCGGATGGTGGATCGAACAATCGCGAGTTCACTTTCGAGGCTGAAGGCAGGGCTGAAAGACGAGAGGGTGCGCCTGCGGTATCCCGCGGCTCAGTTTCGTTTGAGTTTGTTTCTGACCGACAAAAGCGGGTGACCCTCGTGTTGTGGCCGCTCGCATCCACCAAGGCCGATGCCGGCGCTAGGGTGCCGGGCGCCGACGCCGGTGTGAACGAGATGGATGCGCGATAGGCATCGTCTGGCGTGGGTCGCGGCATTTGCGGCGAGCTTGTTGGTTTCATCCGTAGCACAGTCTGCTCCTGGTGCCGAGACCGAGATATTTCCGCTGTCTCAGGTGCAGGCGGGGATGGAGGGCTACGGCCTAACCGTGTTTAGTGGAACGACACCGGAGCGCTTCAAGGTTCGGGTGGTTTCTGTACTGCGAAACTTCATGCCGAAGCAGGACATCATCCTGGTGCAAGTCGAGGATGAACGCGTCAAGCATAGCGGCGTCGCGGCCGGCATGAGCGGCAGTCCCATCTACCTGCAAGACCGCCTCGCGGGTGCACTGGCTTATGCTTGGACTTTCGCAAAAGATCCGATGGCAGGCATCACGCCCATCGAATCCATGATCGAGGATTCTCGCCGACCGATGCGGGCAGGAAGGGCTGAATCCGGGGTTGCCAAACCCGCCACAATGTCGCCCCTACAACCGTCTATCAACCGACCGCATTGATTGGAGGAAGTGGTTCCACTCTGAATACTCCAAACTCTTCCTCCACATCCGCCTCAACACCTTACGTTCCATATGTTGCAACAAATTATCATCAAGTAAGTTTTTCGTTCGTGTGAGTTTGAGTCTGTTCCCCGCAGTTTAGTTGTTTGTGTTTGTGTGTGTGTGTCTTTTTTTTATTCCTTCCGACATAGGGT
>ENA-ORBV01011416-ORBV01011416.1-microbial-mat-metagenome-genome-assembly--contig:-NODE-11416-length-13953-cov-5.802104_pt1 | contig 13953 bp, 12 predicted proteins | sample MGYA00237777_ERZ505514 | MGnify/ENA primary metagenome ERZ505514 (study PRJEB26160, sample SAMN06269048) | microbial mat metagenome | isolation source: Oligotrophic lake microbial mat | place...
CGGGAACGCATGCAGCGCACGCTGCGCACGGCCGCCGAGCCGATGGCCGGCAGCGCGGTGCCCGGCAGAGTATCGACGAGCAGAACCTCGCGCACGAGGCGAGGTTCGGTGGCGGTCGTGGTCCAGGCCGAGTAGCGTTGCGCGTAGCCGGTCCAGTTCTCGTCGCGAATGGTGGCGCCATCCACCTGCAGGCCGACCAGGGCGCGCGACAACTCGGTATCGAACTCCATGGCGAACTGCCCGGCGGCCGTGCGCAGCGTGCGCTGCATGCGTTCCCGTTCGGCCGTGCTCAGTTGCCCAAGCCATTGATATTGCATGTAGGCGAGCGCCGGCACTAGCAGCATGACGAGCCCCACGAGCACGGTGACCGCCGAGAACCGCCGCCGCTGCATGGACAACCCCGACAGCCTGTCCCGTCCCAACATCATGGGCAAAGTCTAGCATGCAGAAAATGCGATAAATCCAGCCAAGTCAAGCATTTAACATCCTTAACAATCCCTTTGCTCAGCCTTAACGTCTTCCCGTTCGCCTTCCTCGTAATATCAATCTGAAGGCCGTTGCCGACGGGAAGGCACTGCTTGCCGGGAGGGCACTCCTTGACGGGACTGCACTCCGGGACGGGATACCGAGTTAGAGGAGCCAACATGCGCAGACTGATTTCAACCGCGGCCATCGTGATGGTGGCCACATTCGTTCAGATCGACGGCATCTCACTCATTCCGCTGGCGGCGCAAGACCGCGTGGCCAGCGTGTTGGCCGAGGCCAAGAAGGCGCTCGGCGGCGCCGACAAGGTCGCCGCGCTGAAGGGCCTGACTGCGGAAGGGCCGTTCCGCCGCTCGATGGGCGGCCGCGACATGGAAGGCGTGATGACGCTGACCATTGAGCGTCCCGACAGAATGCGTCGCGTCGAAGAGATTGCGATGGGCGGTATGGTCGGCGGCCCGATGATCGAGCGCACGTCGGTGCTCGCGGGCACCACGGCGTGGGACGACACCGCCAACCGCGGCGGCATGGGCGGCGGCATGCGCATGGAGATTCGCGGACCGGGCGATGGCCCCGGCCCCAGTGGCGCTCCGGCGATGACGCCCGAGCAGATGAATGAAGCCCGCGTGCGCCGCGCGCGCGTGCAGTTACACCGCTGGATGGCCGCGCTCGTCACCGATGGGCCGCAGGCCTGGACTGACGCCGGCGTTGCCGAATCGCCCGAAGGCAAGGCCGACATCCTGGAAACCAAGGAAGAGACCGGCCGCGTGCTGCGCCTCTTCATCGATCAGGCAACGCACTTGCCGCTGATGGTGCAGTACCAGGATCCGAAGCCCATGATCATGATGCAGGGTGGTCCCGGTGGTCCTGGCCGAGGTCCTGGTGGTCCTGGTCGAGGCCCCGGCGGCCGTGGTGGCGCCGGTGGCCCGCCGCAGATGACGCCCGAAGAGATGCAGAAACGTGTCGAAGAGATGCGCAAGAACCCGCCCGCGCTCGGCACCTATGCCATGCACCTCGGCGACTACAAGAAGGTCGACGGCGTCATGTTGCCGCACAAGATCGATATCTCGCTCGACGGCCAGCCGAACGAGGAGTGGACGGTCGAGAAGTACAAGGTCAATCCCACCATCAAGGCCGACACGTGGGAACAGAAGAAATGAATCGAATCTCGTGATCTCGCGACGTGGCGGGTCGGTGATTTTTGGTTACCAGGACGGCGGCACTTTAGTGCCGCCGTCTGACGCCGAGCAGTAGCACCAGGAGGGCGGCACTTTAGTGCCGCCAGGTAAAAGGTCATGACACGAATCGTCAGAAGCGTATTGGTGGTCGCCTCGTTCATCTTCGCGATCACCTCGATCGCTGCGGCCCAGGTGGTGCAAGGCACGGGGGTCGGCGGCACCTTGCGGGTCACCGTGCTCGACCAGACCGAGGCGGCGCTGATCATCGCGCAGGTCACGGTGGTCGACGCCACCGGGGTCGAACTCACTTCGGCCGTAGACGAGCGCGGCGTGGCGGTGTTCGAGAACCTCGCGCCTGGCACCTACCAGGTGAAGGCGGCGGCCGAAAGCTTCCGGCCCATTGCCACGCCGGTCACTGTCCGCCGCGGTGACAACCGCAGCACGTTGCGGCTGGCGGTGGCGACGATTGAGCAGACCGTGGTGGTCGAAGACATTAGCGCGGCTGATCGCCGCGACAACGGCTTCACCACCACGCTGACGCAGGACGAGATCGATTCGCTACCCGACGATCCGGACGAGATGGCCGACGAGCTGGCGCGCATGGCCGGGCCTGGCGCGCAGGTCTTCGTCAACGGCTTCCGCGGCGGCCGCATGCCGCCGAAGGATCAGATTCAGCAAATCCGCTTCCACACCAATTCGTTCTCGGCGGAGTATCACGAAGCCGGCATGATCCGCGTGGAAGTGATCACCAAGCCCGGCCTGGGTGGGTGGCGCGGCGGCTCGAACTTCGGCTTCCGCGACGAGTCGCTGAATGCCACCAACGTGTTTGCCGTCGAGAAGGGTCCGGAGCAGATGCGCCGCTACATGGTCAACTTCTCCGGCCCCCTCGCCAAGGGCCGTACCGGCCTGTCGCTGTCGTTCGACGGCAACAGCTCCTACGACTCGCGCACCATCGTCGCGCAGTCGTCCACCGGCGCCGCGATCAATGCGCTGGCGGTGTCGCCGACCGATGCCATGAACTTCACCGCCCGGGTCGAGCACCTGATTGGCGGCAGCGCGCAGGTGCGCGCCGAATATTCCCGGCGGCAGAACGAGCGCAGCAACCTGGGCGTCGGTGATTTCGACTTGCCGGAGCGCGCCTATGCCACCGACATGAACACCGACACCTTCCGCCTGCGCGCCACCAACGTGATTGGCAAGACGGTGTTCAGCGAGTTCCGTGTCGAGTTCAACAGCTCGACCAACGCCACCGTGTCGAGTTCGATCGAGCCGGCCGTCCGCGTGAACGACGCGTTCACGCTTGGCGGCGCCGGGCAATCGGGCAATCGCAACGCCCGTGAACTGGAGATCGCGCAGAACTTCGACTTCACGATCGGCCGCAAGCATTCGCTGCGCGCCGGCGTGCAGCTGGAAGCCGGTTGGTGGGACAGCAACCAGCGCTCGAACGCCAACGGCACGTATACCTTCACCAGCCTCGCCGCGTATCAGGCCGGGACGCCGGCCACCTACACCATCCGCACCGGCGACCCGGTCGTGGACTACTCGCAGGTCAAGGCCGGCTGGTTCGTGCAGGACGACTTCCGGCCCTCGCGCACGCTGCAGATCAGCCTGGGCGTGCGGCAGGAGATCCAGACACAGGTGGATTCGCGTTTCAACATCGCGCCGCGTGCGGCCTTCACCTGGAACGCCAGCAAGAAGACCACGGTGCGCGGCGGTTACGGCATCTTCTACGACTGGTACGAATCGAACCTGGTCGAACAGACGATTCGCGTTGATGGCACGCATCAGGTCGACGTCGTCGTTCAGAACCCCAGCTTTCCCATCGGCAGCAGTAGCGGTACGCGGCTGCCCGGCAGCCTGATTCGCTCAGCCAGCCTCGACCAGCCGATCATTCACCAGGCCTCGGTCGGCCTCGAACGTCCGCTCACGTCGTGGGCCGACTTCCGCGCCGACTACATGTGGACCCGCGGCTACAACACGCTGCGCTCCATCAATGTGAATGCGCCGAGCAATGGTGTGCGTCCCGATTCGGCGGTGGGCAACGTCTCCGAGATCCAGTCGACCGGCAAGCGCGCCTCAGACCGCGCGACGATGGCGGTCAACATGCGGTATGCGCCGCGCCGCCTGTTCGCGATGGTGATGTATCAGCTGGGCAGCCAGCGCAACTACGCCGATGGCGCGTTGTCACTGCCGTCCGACAGCAACCATCCCGACCTCGACTGGGGCCCGGCCGCGCAGGACGTGCGCCACCGCCTGTTCGTGAACTTCAATTCGCCGGTCGGCAACGGTGTGCGCCTCAGCCTCGGCCTGCAGGGGTCATCCGCGCTGCCCTACAACGTCACCACCGGCTTCGATACCAATGGCGACACCGTGTTCAACGACCGCGCGGCTGGTGTCGAGCGCAACAGCGCGCGCGGTGCCGCGCAGTGGACCGCGAATGTCCGTCTCAACAAGTCGATTGGCCTCGGTGGCCCGCGCGCCGGTGGTCCGGGCTTCCCTGGCGGCATGCCGCCTCCGCCCGCGCCGTCCGGCGGGGTGGCCGCGCAGCGCGGTCCCGGCGGTCCTGGCGGTGGCGGTGGCGAAGGCGGCGGCCCGCAGATCATGATCATGGAGGGCGGCAACCAGAAGTACCGCCTCGACATCTACCTGAACCTCCAGAACGCCTTCAACGCGGTGAACTACAACGCCTTTGTCGGCAACCAACTGTCGCCGTTCTTCGGCACCGCCACCTCCGCCGCGGCGCCGCGCCGGGTCGAAATCGGCGCCTCGTTCGGGTTCTGATTCAGGCGCTCTGAACAGGAGTTGAGGAGATCAGGAGGTAAATAATTCTCCCCACCTCCTTGGCTCCTGTTCATACTGATCGTCGGTGGCTTCACCTTCGGTAATCGTCATTGGCGCGGGCATCATCGGTTGCACGGTTGCCCATCAGCTCGCGCGTTCCGGTGCTCGCGTTCAGGTGATCGAGACCCGCCAGCCCGGCCAGGGTGCCACGCGCGCCTCCGCAGGCATTCTCGCGCCCTACATCGAAGGCCACGAATCGGCTGCGCTGCGCAGTCTTGGCCGTCGCAGCCTCGATCTTTACGACGGGTTCATCGCCCGCTTGCGTGCCGACAGCGGCCGCGCGCTTGTCTATCAGCGCAACGGCACATTCGAGATGGCGTTCGATGCCGCAGCCGCCGACCGCTTGCGCGCGTTATCAACGGCGTTGTCGGTCGAGGGCGTCGACGCGCACTGGCTCGCGCCGAACGACTTCGCCGACTACGAGCCCCACGTCTCGCCCTCCGCGCTCGGCGCGCTGGTGATTCCCACGCATGGCTTTGTTGGCGTGATGTCGGTGACGCTCGCCGCCGCGGCGGCGGCGGAAGCGCGTGGGGCGCGGTTCACGACCGAGACCGGCGCCATTCGGATCTTCCCCCTGGCTGCGGGACAAGTCGGCGTCGAGGCCGGTGGCGCGGCGCTGGCCGCCGATCGCGTGGTGCTGGCCGCCGGCAGCTGGTCGTCGCAGATCACCATCGCGGGTGCGGCGACGGTGCCGGTGACCCCCATTCGTGGACAGTTGATCCAGCTGCAGGCTGAGCCGGGAGCGGTGCGGCGGGTGACCTGGGGGCCGACCGGATACCTGGTGCCATGGCCCGATGGATCGGTGCTCGTCGGATCCACCGTCGAAGACGTCGGCTTCGACGAACGTCATACGGACGAGGGCGTGCAGAGCCTGCGAGCGACCGCCGCGATGCTGGTGCCCGGACTGAGCGGTGCGCCGATGACCAGCGTGCGCACCGGCCTGCGTCCCCGCGGCCCGGACGACCTGCCGATGCTCGGACGCTCCGCAGTGGTGCCGGGTCTGATCTATGCCACCGCTCACTATCGAAACGGCGTGATGTTCACGCCCCTTACGGCGCAGCTGGTTGATGACCTGGTCTTCGACCGGGGAGATGACCCGGCGCTTCGCGACCTTGACCCCGCCCGCCATGGCCAGCTCTGAGTAACTCCGTGGCCTGCGGCCCGCCGATGTTTCAGCGAACCAGGCCGAGGGGTATCATCGGCTGATGCCCGTACTCACTCCTGAAGACCTCGCCGAAAAGCTCAAGGGCCTTGACGGCTGGGCGCATGCCGACAACGCCATCCGCAAGGAGTTCGTGTTCCAGGATTTCCCGGAAGCGGTGCTGTTCGTCAGCGCACTGGTGCCCGGCGCCGAAGATTCCGATCACCATCCCGACATCGAGATTCACTACAAGCGCGTGATCCTGTCGTACTCGACCCACTCCGAAGGCGGTGTGACCGGGAAGGACATTGACGGCGCCGCCATGGCTGACGGGGTAGCCGTCAGCCTCCCTCACCTTGAAGAGTTCGGCGACGGCTAACCGATCATGACGGGTTGGTCAGCCCGGCTTGACGCCGTATCCGGCGAATGACCATAGTAGTCACATGAAGCGGACTACCAGCGTCGTCCAGCTCAAGGCTCGCCTGTCCGAGTACCTGCGCATCGTCAAAGCGGGTCATGAGGTCGTGATTACCGAGCGCGGCGTGCCGGTCGCGCGGGTGGTGCCCCTGGACGCTGCCGAACGCAAGTCGACGCGCCGAGCCCGCCTCGCCCGAGCTGGCCTGCTCAAAGCCGGTCGAGGAAGGCTACCCAAATGGTTCCTGGACCCGCCGGCTGGCGCCCCGTCCGGGGTCGTTGCCGCTCTGCTCGCCGAGCGTCGTGAGGGCGGCGACCGCTGATGTTCTGGGACAGTTCGGCCCTGGTCCCGTTGCTGGTGCCCGAACCGCAATCGTCCTCGCTCGCCACGTTGGTGGCCGATGACAGGGAGGCGACCATCTGGTGGGGGACGTCGCTTGAATGTCATTCAGCGCTTCACCGCCGCCAGCGCGAACAGCCGCTGCCTGCAGCCGTCATGACCGCCGCGATCGAGCGCATTCGGACGGTCGTCGAGCATGCGGACACCGTATCTCCGTCCGACGAACTGCGCCGCAGGGCGGCGCGCCTGCTCGCCGTCCATCCGCTTCGCGCTGCCGATGCGCTGCAGCTTGCCGCGGCGCTCCTGTGGTGTGAAGAGCAACCCCATGCCGAAGGGTTCGTGTCGCTGGATCTGAGGTTGCGCGAGGCCGCGCAGAAGGAAGGGTTCAGCGTGCTGCCCACGCTCTGAAATCGGGTCAGATCTTCTGCTTGAGCATCGGGAAGACCTTTTCGAGGTCTTCAGCCGGACGCGGAATGACGTGGACCCCGACCAGCTCGCCGACGCGCCGCGCCGCTGCCGCGCCAGCATCAGTAGCCGCCTTGACCGACCCGACGTCGCCACGGACGATAGCGGTGACGAGACCGGCGTCGACCTTCTGCCAGCCGACGAACACGACGTTGGCGGTCTTGACCATGGCGTCGGCCGCCTCGATCATGCCGATCAAGCCGCGCGTTTCCACCATTCCAACTGCCTCGGTGCCGTCAACTTTGGTCGCCACAGGAGCATTCTACACGCTCCGCATAGGGCGGTGCTGCTACGTGATGCGGCCGCGGGCCGCGATCGGCAGTGCCTCGACCGTGTTGCCGTCCACCAGCCACGCTTGGTCCACGAGGTTCGAGACCACGCACGAGTGATTGGGCACAATGCGCACGCGGTCACCAGGCTCCAGCAGCGTGGATCCGTTCGTCACCCTGACCGTCGCGTGTTCCTCTGAGAGTCGTTCAATGATGAGATTGGAGTCGGCCACCATGTCGGTTCCCGGCAAGACGCTCCGTCCAGTCGAGGAGTGTCCTCCCGGCCAGCAAAGTACCGTCCCGTAGCCAGGAGCCGGCGCGAAGCCACGGGCTCCGTCATTCGTCAGCGTTTTGCTTCCCGAATCCAGGATGAGGCGATCGGCGCTCGGCTTGCTGACGACCCGCGCCATCACCGTTAACGCGCAATCGTCGAGCGTGGCGGCGCCCAGCGACACTTGCGTGCGATCGACGTAGATGTAGTTGCCGGGCCGAAACTCAGTAAAGCCGTGCTGCTGCAGCGAGTACCGCGCCGGAGGCGTGGCGCCGGCGCTGACTTCGTCGATCACGACACCCGCCGCCCGGCAGCGAGCGACGAGATCGCCCATGATGGCCGCCTCGTTCTCTGCCATCTGCCGCAACTCGTCCTCGGAATGCGCGTGATACGCATGACCCGCGTGCGACAGCACGCCGCACAGGCGCAGGCCCGGCAGTGTCGACACCCCCTTGATCATGTCGACCGCACCGGCGCCGACGGGATCGATGCCGCAGCGGTGGAAGCCGACATCCACCTTGACGAGTACGTCAACCTGCCGGCCGGCGCGGGTCATGGCATCAGACCACTGCTTCGCGACGACGGGGTGATCGACGATGAACGAGAGGCGGGCGCGATCGAGAAGGGCGATGACGCGATCGGCGTTGGCAGGATTCAGCGGGTAGGGCAACCGGATGTCCGGCAACCCTGCTTGCCCTGAGCCTGGTCGAAGGGCCGAGGCAAACACCTCGGCCTCGCCCAGCTTGGCGCAGCAGATGCCAATGGCACCGCGCTCGAGCTGCCAGCGGGCAATGACCGGACTCTTGTGCGTCTTGGTATGCGGCCGCAGGCGCACGCCGCGCGCATTGGCGGCGGCCTGCATGCGCTCGATGTTGCGCAGTGCGCGTGTGCGATCGATCAGGACGGCCGGAGTGGCGAGCCCGTTAATATCCATGAACAGGCTCCCGCCCCGGCCGCATCATTGCTGCGGCTTCTTCTTCGCGGCCTCGCGCTCCTGCGCGCGGGCGCCACTCATCACGCCCTCGAGGCCGTAGTTGGCCTCGTGACACGCATACTCGTAGACCTGCTCGCCAGGCGCCATCGCGCGGAACTCCAGTTCCCCCGTGAACGGCGCCGTGAACGTCGTCTCATCTTCCACCGTGAACCGGTAGGCGAGCGTGGTCGCGTCCTTGCGCGACAGCCGTTCGGTCACCTTGAGGTGCTCCCACGAACCGCGAAATCCGTGGTTGGGGTGAAAGTTAGTCGTCTCGATGACCAGCGTGTCGCCGTCCCAGCGACCGATCGAATCGCCGAACCATTGACGGAAAGAGGCCGGCGGATGGGTGCCACCCATCCGTACCACGCGCGTGTCGTGCACCATCTCCGTGAGGATCAGCACGTGGTCCTTGTTCTGCACGATGGTGTAGCTGTTGTTGTAGAAGTAGTTCGGCAGCATGGGCGGGCCCAGGTTGTTACCGAACGAGGTGAGGCACCGCTCGGCCAGCGGCCGCAGTTCAGGGTGGTCGAACTCGCTGCCCATCTTGCCGCGGGCGGCCGCCGCAGTCGTCATGCGCACCCGCGCTTCTGGGGTAACACCAGGAACGCGGCCGTTCGGCGGATCGATCAGAATCGAGCTGCGGGCCTGGCCATCCACCCGCAGCACGCGATCGCCCGGATCGACCCAGAACGAGTTGTAGCCGCCCACCACGCCGGCGCCGGCCTGCCACACGCGTTCAAGATAGGTCGGTTCAGCGTTGGGGCTCTTGCGCCGCTCGCCGCCCACGGGTGGCGCCTCGCGATCGGGATTGCTCGGCTCCTCGCGCGCGTCGATCGCGTTCTGCGTCCTGGTTTCTTCGTCCTTGGCCTGCTCGTCGGTCAGCACCAGCGGCCGGTCCGCACCCATGCGCTCGAGTGGCGTAATGCTGGCGTTGGTCCAGTTACCCTGCAGGTTCGGACGGCCGTCGCTGGTGCGCGGAATCGCCGAGCGCACCACAGCCGGTTTCTGCGTCGTGGACTTCTGGCCAGCGGCGGGTCTGGCCGCCGGCGCTTGCGCCCCCGTGGCCACGAGCCCGAGCAGCGCGGCGGTGAACGTGAGGCCGACGAGTCTCATTTGAGGGGCTCTTTCCGCAGATGGCCGTACATCAGCTCGGTGACGAACTCGACACACTTGAACTGACCGAGGCGCGCACCACGCTCGACCCGCCGGTACAGCGGCATGGTCATGGTCCATGGCTTGGAGAACGTGCCGGGATCAGTAATCGTGGCCTCGTAGCGAATGTGATCGGCGCTGGTCATCGTGTACCGTTCGGTGACCTTCAACTGTTCGGTATGGTGATTGCCGGCGCGATCGAACCACGACTGATCGTTGAAGCCCGACACCTCGATCACGAACGTGTCGCCCTCCCAACGGCCGACCGACTGCCCCATCCAGCTGTCGATGGCCGCGGGCCCCGGGTCCTTCAGGTAGACGTGGCGGACCGCGCCGGCATACTCATATGAAATGAAGAACGAGCCGTCGCCCTGAAAAATCTGGAACGGGAACGGCATGTAGGTGGCGCGCGGCACGCCAGGCAGGTAGCACTTGATCTCGGGATCGCGCGTCAGCCAGTTGTCCTGGTTCTCCTGCTTCTTCTTCAGCGCCTCAGGCAGGTACGGCAGGTCGTTGCCATCGACCACGCCGAGGCCGCTGGGCACGGCGCCGACCGCGCCAAACGCCAGCACTTCTTTCGCCGGCACCGGCACGACCGGCCCCGGCCGCATGGCGAGCGCGGCTTTCGCCGTGTGCGCCTGAATGTCCCAGTTGGCGGTGTTGATGGTTTGCCAGATGCCGTTCAGGTCTGGCTTGCCGTTGACCCGGGGAATCCCAGGTGTGCGCGATTGACCAGTCACCGATGGCATCGCCGCCATCATCACTGCCACTGCGACGACACCGGCCACCGCCGACGCTTTCAAGACCGCGACCCAGCGCATATGAAGTCCCCCTGAGGGGCGGATTATAGCAAGCCCTGCCGCGTCTGCACGTGCTGGCCGTCAGTCCCGACCGCAGCTCTGAAGGTGTCACACTTTCAGGCCCTCAGAATGCCGCGAAAGCTCGCAGCCTTCACCTGATGCCCGGGGAACACCAGCGCCGCCGTGGCCGTGTCGGCGCCAAGGTGCTTCACGACGACCTCGCCGAAGACATCGCGGAAATCGGTAGTGACCGCCAGGTCGCGGCCCTCAAAGCGCTGATCGGCTTTCAAGCCCGGCCACTGGCCGTACACCTCGCCACCCCTGACGTTGCCGCCGATCACGAACATCGCATTGCCATGACCGTGATCGGTGCCGCGGCTGCCGTTCTCGGCCACCGCCCGGCCAAACTCCGACATCGTCAGGATGACCGTGTCCGCCATGCGTTCGCCGAGATCCTGCGCGAGGGCCGCAATGCCTTGTGAGAAGTCGTTCAGGCGATTGGCCATCTGACCGGTGGCGGCGCCCTGGTTGACGTGGTGATCCCACTGCGTGCTTTCGGCGAACGCGATCTCGAGACCGACGTCCGACTTGGCGAGGCGGGCAATCTCCTGCAGCGCCTGGCCAAACGGCGAGCGGGGATAGACGGCGCCGTTGGCGGGTCGATACGGGCCGGCGGTGGTCTTCGCCAGCGTGCGCATGGCGTCGAAGGCTTCGCCGGCGGTGCCATGCAGCGACTGGTCTTGCGCCGCCTGATAGATCTCCTCGAACGACGTGCGCGCGCCCATGTCGGCGACGGCGAAGTCCGCGGTCTTGCCAATCGCCAGCGCCGGCGCCACGCCCTGCAGCGTGCGCGGCATCTGCGAGGTCAGCGCCACGGCGCGCAGTGGATTGCGACCTTGTGCGACGGTCGCGTCATGCGCGGCGGTTGCGGCTTGCTTGTCCGCCGTCTTGTCCGCCGTAGCGTTCGCGGCGGTGGACGCGTTCGCAGAGGCGGACAAGTATCGATTGAGCCAGCCATCGCGCGTGCTCTTGACGCCCGGCGTAGCCGACTCCATGTAGTCCTGCGCGTCAAAGTGTGATCGCGTGGTGTCGTGCGAGCCCGACGCCTGCACGATGGCGAGCTCGCCGCGGTCCCACAGCGGCTTGAACGCCGACATGCGCGGGTGCAGGCCGAAGAATCCGTTGAGGTCAATGGCACCCTCGGCGGTGCCCGGCCGGGCGATGGCAATCGACGGCCGGGCGCGATAGTAGTCGGCCTCGCCGAATGGCACGACCATGTTCAGTCCGTCGACCGCGCCACGCTGGAACACGGTGATCAGCAGCTTCTTGCGGCTGCCGGCGGCCGAAGCGGTGCGCGCCAGGAACGACGGGGCAAAGCCCATGGTCACCAGTGCCATGGCGCCGTGGCGCATGAAGACGCGGCGGGACGGCAACCCGAGCCGGGAGGGCGCGTGGTGTCGGGAGGCGCAGGTGGGTCGGGACATGAGTTGCTCCTACTGGCGTTGAAACTCTGGTGAGCCGATCTTGAGCGCCATCGCGTCGCCTTCGCTCAACGCTACGCGCACGCCGCGCACCTGGTTCTTGCTGAGTTCGATCGCGAAGTTCATGCGGCTGACGAGTGCGCCGGCCGAGACCCAGGTCGCGGCGGTGTCGTCATAGCCGGTGGGCGGCTGGCAGAAGTAGAGCGGCATGCCCATGTCGCGCAGCTCGCGCGCCAACGGCAGCGCCGAGTGCACGTCCGCGCCGGTGACGCGTAGCGCGCTGGCAATGAAGTCGAGCGGGGTCTTGACCTTGACGCGATAGGCCTCGGGCGAGAAGAACTCCGGCGAGGTGATGATGGTTCGCACCACCTCGCGCAGGTCGCCCTTGGTCGCGGTGAATCGCGCGGCCGCGCGATCGACCAGCGCCGCCGGTGGCGTGTCGCTGACGAACTGTGCCGCCAGTTTGCCGGCCAGGTAGCGCGCGGTTGACGGATGCGCCGCGAGAATATCGAGCACCTGCGCTACGTCGTTTTCGCCGCCGCCCGCTTTGATGGTGTGGCCGAGCACGGTCTTCGCCTTGTCGTCGTGCATCCGCGCGACGAACTTCGTGCCCGAGCCATCGCGCGGCGTGATGGTCCAGCCAGTAAAGGCGCGAGCGACGTTGACGATGTCCTGCTGGGTGTAGCCGCCGTCGACACCGAGGGTGTGGAGTTCCATCAACTCGCGGGCGTAGTTCTCGTTGATGCCTCTCTGGGGCCTCGCGCCTTCCACCTTCGCGCTGCGCGCTTCGGCGGACACGTCGGCGCTCGTTGGGGTCGCCTCTGCGCGGCCTCCTGGGGCTCGGCGCTGCGCGCCTCGTAGGGGTCTGGGCTGCGCCCCTCTTGGGGACGGCGAGTCCGCACTGACGTTCTGCCAGTTATCCAGGTAGAAGAGCATGGCGGGACTCTTCGCCGTGGCGTCAAGCATGTCGCGGAAGTTGCCGAGCACATACGGACGGATCGCCTCACGTTCGTACTCGGTCAGGTAGTTGCGCGTCGCGCCCTTGCCGGCAAACACGTTGAAGTGGTTGAACCAGAAGTCGACGAGCACTTCCTGCAGTTGGCGCTCGCTATAGACGGCGCGCAGCAGCTTGGCCTCTTCGATGTCGGCAATGACCTGCCGGTCCTTCCGTTGGACGTTGCTGACATCGCGGGTACCGCTGGTTGAGGCGACGCCGTCCTGGGGTGGCCTGGGGGCACGCATCTCCGGCATCGCCGGGTCCGGCGACACACTCGTCGGGTTCTCGAGTTGGCGCTTCCGGCGCTCGGCCATGGCCGGCCCGGCGTAGTCTCGCTGAATGGTCTGCGAGTCAAGCAACAGCGTTTCCAGTCGGGCCAACCGGGCCGTCAGCGCGGCATCATCGACGCGTGATGGGCTGAGCTGCAGGTCGATCCAGTTCTGCAGTCCCATGGCCTTGACGCGAGCGAGGTCGCCAGGCCGAGGGCCGAAGGTCAGCCGGTTCAGCGCGTGGGTCATGGCCTCGTCGGTGGCCGGCAGCGCACTGGGCGCCCCCGCTTCGGGACGGCCGGCAATCACGACGAGCAGCGACAAGACGGCAAATGAGCGAGTCCACATGAGTTAACCTCTTACCTGCTTAGTTCGACTCGCACTCCGCGTCGATCGTTTAATCCATGCCCTTACACGTTGTGCCTGCCGTCGGTGACGTCCTTGAGCGCGGTCTTCTTGGCTGCAAAGAGCTGGGCCGAGGTGGCCTCGGCTTTTTTGTATTCTTCCTCGCCATGAACGAGCTTGGTGAGCTCACGGGCGAGCGCGTGCTGCGCTTCGCGTTTCTCGGGCGCGGCCTTGAGGGCTCCTTCCAGTCTCGTGATCTCTTCCAGCGGAAGGAAGGTGAAGAACTTAATATAATTAATGACGTCCGAATCCTGCGCTTGAAGGAGGAACTGGTAGAACTGGTACGGCGGCGTCTTGTCCGCATCGAGCCAGACCGTGCCTTGCTCGGTCTTGCCGAACTTGGTGCCGTCGGCTTTGGTGATCAGCGGATGGGTCATGCCCCAGGCGTGCTCGACGGACGCGTTAGTCTGATGCTCGGCGTATCCGAGGCGCCGGATGAGATCGATGCCCGCGACGATGTTGCCCCACTGC
>ENA-ORBV01011417-ORBV01011417.1-microbial-mat-metagenome-genome-assembly--contig:-NODE-11417-length-13953-cov-4.204670_pt1 | contig 13953 bp, 8 predicted proteins | sample MGYA00237777_ERZ505514 | MGnify/ENA primary metagenome ERZ505514 (study PRJEB26160, sample SAMN06269048) | microbial mat metagenome | isolation source: Oligotrophic lake microbial mat | place...
TTTCAAGCAGAAGACGGCATACGAGATTCGCCTTAGTCTCGTGGGCTCGGAGATGTGTATAAGAGACAGAGAATGGCTAGCCCCTTTGGGAGCATTGAAAAATGAAGCTCCGCCGCTGTGGAAAGTAGTCAGTAAAGGGCTAATTCATCTACGTCAACAGCGAGCGGCAGACTATCAAAAACTGTGCAGGCTGGTCTAATATGCCGTTAGAGGCAGGCAAAGGGCGACCTGGAGCTTTTGATCTGTAAAGCATGCGGATGAAAGGACTTGAACCTTCACTTCGTGAAAAACTAGAACCTAAATCTAGCGCGTCTACCAATTCCGCCACATCCGCGTGAGCCTTGGCATCTGCCCCGGCTTAACAATAATAGCAAAAGCGATCGCCTATAGATCAATTGATCAGCCATCAATTTGATCAATCGGCTCAAGCAATTCGATCAATCGGGCTGGAAAGTCCTCTGTTGCGACCCGCAGACCATTTTTCTCTGGCGGTCTGCCGGAAGCTTGAGAGCTGACCTTTGATTTCCTAGTTGAGAAAATATCTTGATAATATTGACATCAAATGGCAATAAGTATAAAGTATATCTTAGTGTTCTCCTCTCAAAGGATCGGCAGGTGGAGTTGGTCTATCGACCAATTCCACCTTTTTTATAGGTTTTTCATGGTGCAGTGCCCATTAAAGTGCCTATTAGAAAACCTAGGTTCCTGAACTGCTAACTAGATCCAGTTAGCAGAAGCCTAGGCTTTTAGCAATTCTCGATTCCCGGTATAGGCTCAGGAGACCTTTTCTACCCATGGTTTGAGCAAAGCGTTCAAAGAAAGTAATTACGCACAATAACTTATGACTCTTTTGACAAAGTTACCAATCTACCTGTAAACCTTAATCTCAGGTATTTCCGATTTCATTCTCCAACAGTCCTCGTGCTTTCAACGACCTTGAAGAGCAAGCTTATATGCCTCTAGTAATATAGGAGCTTGATAGCGCCACTCTAGGTTTTCTCGCATTCTCTGTTGGCCCTCATCGCCCATCACCTTCCGTTTCTCAGGATTGTTCAGTAACTCCGAAATTTTTTCTGCGAAGTCAACTGGATCATTTGGATTGGCGTAAACAGACGCTCCTGCCGCTGAACGTCTACCTTCTAGCAGGTCAAACTGAACAACAGGCTTTCCAAGCGCCATATACTCAAGAATCTTATTCATTGTAGAACGGTCATTGTACGGATTTTTCCGGTCTGGATTAACACATACGTCACAGGTAGAAAGTCTCTCTAATAATTCCTCATTAGATACCCTGCCTGTGAAATCTACAAATTCTGTGATCTTAAGTTCTCTAGATAAAACGTTCAGCTCTTCAAAAGTTGGCCCACTACCAATTAAAGAAAATTGAATATCAGTGCGCCCTTTTACGTAAACCAAGTGATGAATTGCTTGCAGGAGATAATCAATTCCTTCTGGTTCTCCCATAACTCCAACGTAGCCAACGAGATACTTTCGACCTTTCCGATAGTGCAGATTAGGAGGAACTAAATAAAATCGAGATAGGTCGGGGCCACTGCGCACAATAAACACCTTGCTAGAAGGTTTTCGCCCTCGTGTTAAAGCAACTTCTTTATATGATTCATTAGTTGAAATCACAACATCGGCGGTGGCAAATGTTAGACGCTCAACTAAGCTTAAACCATAGTAAAAGAAGTCCCGTCGTCCATACTTAGCTTCATACATCTCCAAATTAATATCATGCTGATCAAAGATTACCTTGATACCTTTGAAAAGTTTAAACCAGCCCGCAGTCAGAAAAAGGAGATCTGGAGGGTTGCAAATATGAACTAGGTCAAAGCCTCGTTCTTTCCATACTCGATGAGCTAGGCGAAATTCCCATACAACAGCCCACAAGTACTCCCGAAGATACCCAAAAACTGAGCTAATTTCGGGTGGCATGGGATGGCGATAGATATGTACCCCATCAATCACTTCATATGCTGCTGTAAAAGACTTGTCCATTGGACAAATCACTGAAACTTCATAGCCGGCACGATGCAGCGTTATTGATTCCATCCATACCCGCCGATCAAATGGGACAGGCAGGTTCTCAACAATGATTAAAACTTTACCAAGCGATTCCATGATAATCCTTCCCTGCTAATGGCTCGGAAACTAGACCTGCCAAATCCAAAATTCGAATATTCTGAGGAATATTAAGCATTACCTGACAAAACTCTGGAGTTGAATAAGTGAAAACTGCAAACTCTGCATCTTTCAGAGCTGCCTCCGGTTCTTCAACGAGAAGAGCCTCAAAATGAGGCAAGTTACGCTCAATGTAAGCTAGGTTAGTTCCTACCAAGCGTGCTTCATGAACCGCTTTGTCATAAATTTTGACTTCATAACCTTCGCCTATTAATCGCTTAACAAGAAGAACTGCTGGACTCTCTCTTAAATCATCTGTGCCCGGCTTAAACGCTAGTCCAAAAACTGCGATCCGTCTAGCTGGCGATCGCATGACTTCCTGTACTGCTATTTCAACTTGAAGGGTGTTGGATCTTGGTATTGCGTTTAATAGAGGAACTGGAACGTCCATTGCTTTGGCACAATACAACAATGCTCCTAGATCTTTCGGCAAGCAGGAGCCTCCGTAGGCAAAGCCCGGACGCATATAGGTAGTGGAAATATTCAGCTTCGTGTCTTGAACAATGATATCCATCACATCACGTCCATCGATTTTGAATGATTTAGCGATTCTACCAATCTCATTAGCAAAGGTAACTTTTGTCGCGTGCCACGTATTAGCTACGAATTTCACCATTTCTGCTACTGGTGGCGGGGAAACGATAAATGGAGCAGCAACCTTTGCATACATCTCCCGAACAGCCTTTTCAGCAAAGTCATCTTCTGTTCCGATAATGGTATATGGAGGTTGATCGTAATCGCGGATAGCCGTTCCTTCTCGTAAAAATTCGGGGTTAAAAGCTAGATGAATGGACTTAAGGTTGACAACCTCTGCCAAAAAATCATGACAGCGCTGTAACGTCCCAGGCGGTACAGTGCTACGGAGGACAATTGCATGAGGTGCACTTTTCTGGCTAATGACTGCTCCAATATCTTTAAGGACGTTGAAGACGTACTGAAGATCTGTTTCTCCTCTCTCAGTTGGAGGAGTGCCGACACTAATCAAAGATGCATCAGATGCAAGAATAGCTTCTTCAGAATTAGTAGTTGCTCGAATACGCCCAGATCTCACTCCCTCAGCTAAAAGTTCTTCCAATCCATGTTCAACAATCGGAGATTTTCCAGCGTTAATCAAAGCGACTTTTTCAGGACTAACGTCAACACCAATAATTTCATGGCCATCACGAGCAAAGCAGGCCGCAGTAACGGCACCAACATAACCAAGACCAAAGATGCTAATTTTCATAGAAAACCTCAAGATAATTAACGATGATGTGAGCGAAGTTATTTGTAGAGAATTTATCAGTTTTTGCAGAGTTAGCTACATAACACAGAATCAGATCGAAGCCTCACTCAAACGCAAGCAATATACTAGTGACCTGACGGATACCAAATTAGTAAAGATCAGATCCCTATTGCTTGTAGATAAGCCAGTCGGATAGTTGCGGAAAGTGAACTTACGAGAAACACTAGATGAAATTTACTGTCGTGTCAACAATAAAGCGAAGTGGCACAATTTACAGTATAAGGCTGGATACAAATTAACTGTCGATTCTTCGGCGTTGCTGCATGAGGTATAAATCGCTGATACTTACCCCTACTGTAAGGGCGGTTCGCGAACCGCCCTTATGAAATTCATCCCTCTAAGCAGCGATGCAGATTTTTTATTGTTGAAGAGGTCTATTGAGATTGAATTGGACTTGGGATCATCACGGAACGTTAGCTTTGGTGGCGATCGCCAGATCGGCTGTCAGGTACATCAGCCGTTCCGCTAGGCGGAGACCATGGTAAAAAATATCGTGGCGCTGATACTTGGCCTCATACATTTCGGGGCTAAGATCATGATGATCAAAAATTACCTTGACGCCGTGAAATAGCTTGTAGCAGGCCGCTACTAAAAAGAGCAAGTCTGGCGGATTGCAAATGTGAACGACATCAAACCCGCGTTCTTTCCAAACCCTCTGGGCTAGACGAAATTCCCAATTTACAGCCCAACTATACTCTCGCAGATATCCAGTCACTGAACTGACTTCAGTGGGTGAGGGGTGGCGATAAATATGGACTCCTTCAATCACCTCATACTCGTCCTCGAAGCCATTGCCTGTTGGACAGATTACTGATACTTGATACCCGGCTTTTTGGAGGATAGTGGCTTCCATCCACACCCGTCGGTCAAAGGGGACGGGTAAATTTTCCACAATAATCAGCACTCGATTGAGTAAGCCCATAGCAACCTAACCCCTTTATCAGTTCCGTAAAAACACCCGCCATCCTTAAAATCAAGCTTAAGGGATTGTACCAAGATGCATCAGTCTTAGACCAGTGTGCACTAGACTAATATGCTCTCAACAAATTGAGATTTGTTTGGACTTGAGACAATCACAGCAAAATATCAGCACTGTAGGAAAGTTATCAGTGATTACTAAGACTTAAATAAAGAAACTGTAAAGTTTGGGTAAAGTGCCTACAAAGATCTGAGCTATTGTCTGAGCTATTGTTAGGTTCCTGGCAAGTTTCGTAGCTCGTGACTCATATAGCTGCGATCGCCCAATCGGTCGAGCATGGGGCCGTGATCGCCAAATTTAATGATGCTGATTGAACCAGTTAGTGTATTAATGCGATCGCGATAGCGTCCTAGATCAATGCCTAACAGCGTGCATAAAATGATCCGAATAGTGGCTTTATGAGAGACCACTAGCACATTGCCCTCAGGATATTTACTTTCAATTTCAGCAATCACCAACGAGGCTCGACTGGCAATCTGAATGGCTGTTTCGCCGCCTGTCGGTGGATTCCAAGCGGGTTCTGTCATCCACTTAATGTAATCGTCCAGATAGTGTTCTTTGACATATGCAGATGTTTTGTCCTCCCATTCACCATAGCGAATCTCTTTGAGTCCATCCCGTAGCTGCATTTCCATCCCGATCGCCGTACACAGGGGCGTGGCCGTGGCTACCGTTCGCTGCATGGGGCTAACATATACAGCATCCCAAGTCACGGTGCGGTAGGCGGCTCCAAATGCTGCCGCCATCTCGTGTCCAGCAGGAGTTAGTTCGGCATCTAGCTCACCACAGTAGCTACCCGAACGACTATATTCGGTTTCTCCATGGCGCAAAAAATATAAGGTTAAACCCATGATTGATTAAGGCTCACTATTCTTTTGCTGAGCCAAGCGGTATTCTGCCATTTTCCACTCGGCGGCTCGTTCACTGTCCGTTGCATGATGGATTTGGTATGCCTCACTCTCAATGTTTCTCTTGAATCCTATTAGTCAAGGTTTAGCTTGAGGATTAGACCCTGTCGCCCAATGGTGTAGAACCTTAACTCAGTCAAGGTTCTACACTGCTATTTACTGGCTATCAAGGCTGGCTATCAAGGCCGTACCACGCAGGCTGCAAATCCCCGGTTACAAGTTCAAAGTAGTTTGAGTCTGCCTATATTCATCCAGTTCAATTGGTACAGGTTGTACCTTCCAGATGTCTTCACAGTATTCGCGGATGGCGCGATCGGAGGAGAATTTACCCATCCGTGCCACGTTCAAGATCGACATCCGCGTCCAGTGATCTTGATCGCGGTAGGCGTGATCGACTTGATCTTGGCAGTCAATGTAGGCTTGATAGTCTGCCATCAGCATGTACTCATCTCGATAGAGCAGGTCGTCAACGATGGGTTTGAACAGGTTGCCATCGCCGCTAGAGAAGAAGCCAGACGAAATCCGATCGATCACTAATTTTAGTTCTGGGTTGCTGGCATAGTAGTCCATTGGGTTATACCCAGCGGCTTTTTTTGCGACCACTTCTTCGGCGCTTAGCCCAAACAAGAAGAAGTTTTCGGCTCCGACTTCTTCACGGATTTCAATGTTGGCTCCGTCTAATGTGCCGATGGTAAGGGAACCGTTCATGGCAAATTTCATGTTGCCTGTGCCGGATGCTTCTTTACCAGCGGTAGAAATTTGCTCGGATAGGTCGGCGGCAGGGTAAACACGCTGGGCAAATTTGACGTTGTAGTCGGTCAAAAATACCACTTTTAGGCGTCCGGCAATATCGGGATCGCGGTTAACGACGTCGCCAATGGAGGTAATCAGCTTAATGATTAGCTTCGCCATGTAATAGCCGGGAGCCGCTTTGCCGCCGAACAAGAAGGTGCGTGGCGTGATATCGAGATTGGGGTTGGCTTTGATTCGGTTGTAGAGGGTGACGATGTGGAGGGCGTTGAGGTGCTGGCGCTTGTATTCGTGAATCCGCTTGGCCTGGATGTCGAAGATGGAGTTGGGATTAACGTCGATGTTGGTCTTAACTTTGATGTAATTGGCCAGGTCTTGTTTGATGGCGTGTTTGATCTGGCGAAACTCGTTACAGAAAGCGGGATCGTTGATGAAGGGTTCTAGTTTACGCAGCTCGTCGAGGTGCTTAATCCAGCTATCGCCAATTTTGCTGGTGATCAAGGTTTCTAGTCGAGGGTTGCTCAGCACCATGAAGCGGCGGGGGGTAACGCCGTTGGTTTTGTTGCTGAATTTCTCGGGATACATTTCGTAGAAGTCTTTGAGCACCGTTTGCTTCAGCAGTTCGCTGTGCAGGGCGGCGACGCCGTTGATGGCGGCGCTACCAACACAAGCAAGGTTGGCCATGCGGACATATTTCTCGCCGCTTTCGTCAATTAGCGACAGGCGGCTGAGGCGATCGCCATCATCCGGGAATTTGATCCGCACATCATCTAAGAAGCGGCGGTTAATTTCGTAAACGATTTCTAGGTGGCGGGGCAGCAGTTCACCAAATAAGCGAATCGGCCAGCGCTCTCGGGCTTCGGGCAGCAGCGTATGGTTAGTGTAGCCGAAGGTATTGTGGACAATTGCCCAGGACTTGTCCCAATCCATGCTGTGCTCGTCCATCAGCAGCCGCATCAGTTCAACGACGGCGATCGCCGGATGGGTATCGTTGAGCTGAATGGCAAATTTTTTGTGGAAATCTTCCAAGGGCAGTTTTTGCACAGCCATGATCCGAATCATGTCTTGCAGCGAACACGAGACAAAAAACATTTGCTGCTCTAGCCGCAGCTGCTTGCCTCGGTATAGCTCGTCATTGGGGTAGAGCACCTTGGAAATGTTCTCAGAATCGCTCTTTTGCTGCACGGCACCCAGGTAATCCCCTGAGTTAAACGCCGCAAAATCAAACGACTCTGCCGCTTCTGCCGACCACAGCCGCAGCGTGTTGGCGGTGTTGACCTTATAGCCCAAAATCGGCGTGTCGTAAGGAATGCCTCTAACGACTTTATAGGGCACCCAGCGGACGCGGAAGCGGCCTTCGAGTTCATCTTCAAACGATTCGGTATGGCCGCCAAACTTGACATCTACTGCCCAGTCGGGTCGAGCAATTTCCCATGGGTTGCCGTAGCGCAGCCACTTGTCGGTAATTTCGACCTGCCAGCCGTTGTGGATTTCTTGGTCAAAAATGCCAAACTCGTAGCGGATGCCATAGCCAATTGCCGGAATTTCTAGGCTGGCCAGCGAGTCTAAATAGCAGGCAGCCAGTCGCCCTAAGCCGCCATTGCCGAGACCCGGTTCTTCCTCTTGTTGCAGCAATTTGTCCAGGTTAAGTCCCAGTTCTTTAATCGCCTGGTTCACCTGATCGTAAATCCCCAGGTTAATCAGGTTGTTGCCCAGGTGAGGCCCCATCAGAAACTCGGCGGAGAGGTAGCAGACGGTACGCGAGCCGCTATTGGTATAGAGTTCAGCTGAACTGAGCCAGCGCCGTAGCAGGCGATCGCGCACGGTATACGCCAGTGCCATGTAGTAGTCATTTGGGGTCGCCAGCGCCGGGAACTTGCCCTGAATGTAGAATAAGTTGTCTAAAAACGCCCGCTTGAGGGTTTCGGTTTCTAATCCGGTGCGATCGTCTTCGATCTGAATGTTTGCAGGCGTTGAGTTGGGCACTGTTTGCATACGGTGAGTTCCTTGGCAGTTTAAAGGCTTAACAGGTTGAAGGCTGGACAGGCAAAAAAGTAGAACGTGAAGGGTGGAATGTAAAACTGTAACGCTATGTTTTTTTGAATTTGAAAGACGATCCGGCTTGATCCCCTAGCTTGATCCTTTAATAAAGCCCTCCCGGCTGACCACGCGGCTGGCAAAGAGGGCTAGAGTAGCGCTCAGCTCAGCAGCGTGTTTAACGAGACCAACGCCACCCCACAATGTCGGGGTTGTCGATGCCGTGCTCAAAGGCATAGTTGCGGCATTCAATTTGAATGTTTTTGAACCGTTCTTTGGCATGGGCACCGGCCACATGCAGCTTGGGAATGCGGTCGATTGCATCCATGGCGATGCTAAAACGGTCAACTTGGTTGCAAATGGCCAGTTCTAGCGGCGTGTTGATATTACCCTTTTCTTTGTAACCCCGCACATGAAAATTACTGTGGTTGGTGCGGCGGTAGGCTAGACGGTGGATCAGCCAGGGGTAGCCATGGAAGTTGAAAATAACGGGCTTGTCGGTGGTAAACAGGCTATCGAAGTCGCGATCGCTTAATCCGTGGGGATGTTCCGTATCGGGCTGGAGCTTAAATAAATCCACCACATTAATGTAGCGAACCTTGAGGTCGGGGAATTCTGTCCACAGCAGGTCGATCGCCGCCAGCATCTCTTGAGTTGGAATATCGCCTGCCGAGGCCATTACCACATCCGGCTCTTGCCCCTGGTCATTGCTGGCCCAATCCCAAATACCCAGACCCTTGGTGCAGTGCTGAATCGCCTCGTCCATATTCATGAACTGCAAGTGCATCTGCTTGTCGGCCACAATCACGTTGACGTAATTCTCACTCTTGAGGCAGTGGTTGGCTACCGACAGCAGCGAGTTGACATCGGGCGGCAGGTAAATCCGGGTCACGTCTGGGCTTTTGTTGACAATTACATCCAAAAAGCCCGGATCTTGGTGCGTGAAGCCGTTGTGATCTTGTCGCCACACCGTGGAAGTAATCAGCAGGTTGAGCGACGATACTTCTTCGCGCCAGTTGATATGGTTACAAATTTCTAGCCATTTGCAGTGCTGGTTCACCATCGAGTCAATCACGTGGGCAAACGACTCATAGGTTGAGAAGAACCCATGCCGACCTGTGAGCAAATAGCCCTCTAGCCAGCCCTCTAGCGTATGCTCACTCAGCATTTCCATCACCCGACCATCGACTGCCAGTTCACCGCCATCGGCATCTTCGGGCAGGTATTCCGCAATCCAGAATTTTTTGCTAACTTCGTAAACTGCGCCCAGTTTGTTAGACGTGTTTTCATCGGGACCAAATACCCGGAAACTGGTCATATTATTCCGCATCACGTCGCGTAAAAACATACCCAGCGGCTTGGTATTTTCTACCTCAATATGACCCGGCTTATCGAGCTTCACTCCATATTCACGGAAATCGGGCATGATTAGCTCGCGGCGCAGCAGCCCACCGTTGGCGTAGGGCGTTGATCCCAGCCGTTTGGTGCCACTGGGGGCCGTTGCTTTAATTTCAGGCTTTAGCGTCCCATTGTCATCAAACAGCTCTTCGGGCTGGTAGCTGCGCATCCATTCCTCTAGCAAACGCAGATGCTCGGGGTTGGTTTTCATCCCGCCCATGGGCACCTGATGAGCGCGCCAGAAGCCTTCTACCCTATGGCCATCGACGGTGGCAGGCCCCGTCCAGCCCTTGGGCGTGCGCATCACAATCATTGGCCAGCGGGGGCGGGTGGCGATCCCACTACTGCGGGCTTCGTGCTGAATCCGCTTAATTTCTGAGACACAGTGATCGAGCGTGGCAGCCATGGCCTGATGCATGGTTTCAGGATCAGAGCCTTCGACAAAATATGGAGTGTAGCCATACCCAATGAACAGGCTTTCTAGCTCTTCGTGGCTAATGCGCGACAGCACCGACGGGTTGTTGATTTTGTAGCCGTTGAGGTGCAGGACGGGCAGCACGGCTCCATCTCGAATTGGGTTGATGAATTTGTTGGAATGCCAGGAGGTGGCCAGAGGCCCCGTTTCAGATTCACCATCCCCTGGCATGGTTACCACAATTAGGTTGGGGTTGTCGAAGGCTGCCCCGTAGGCATGGGAGATGCTGTAGCCCAACTCTCCCCCTTCGTGGATTGACCCAGGTGTTTCGGGGGTGCAGTGGCTGCCAATGCCGCCAGGGAATGAAAACTGCCGGAAGAAGCGATTCATCCCGGCTTCGTCTTCGCTGCAATTAGGGAAAAACGTTGAGTAGCTACCTTCTAGATAGCAGGGTCCTAAGAAGCCTGGGGCACCGTGCCCTGGACCCACCATCATCAGCATGTCTTGATCGAATTGTTTAATGATCCGATTCAGGTGCGTGTAGAGAAAGCTGATGCCGGGGCTTGATCCCCAGTGACCCAGCAGGCGATTTTTGATTTGCTCTGGCTTCAGAGGTTCCCTGAGCAAAGGATTTTCTCGCAGGTAAATCATGCCGACAGCTAGGTAGTTGGCCGCGCGCCAAAAGGCATGCATGTGATGCAGCTCGTCGGGGCTGAGGGGTGCCCCTGCAATCGTTGAGCGGGCAGCGCCGAAGGTACTAATAGATTGACCAATCACGGGTCTTTCGGGAGTCGTTACCATAGTTTGAAGCCTCTCAAACGTTTGTTTAAACCTAATCGAAACGCAGCAGTTAAACCGACCGAGAGCGTCAACTCAAAGAATGGAGGAAGGATGGCGATCGCCCCACTAGTAGAAGACGGCACAAGTTTAGCTACCGTAGGGCGGGCATCTTGCCCGCGCAGTCTGGAAGCCTGCACTACGAACGGTAGGCAGATTTACGCCTCAGACTACTAGTGGGCAGCATTGTGGTATCCATCACCAAAATGCAATTGACTTAAAACTAAGGAACCCAAATTTTCCAATCTAGGGAAATCACTGATTCCTAAACAGTGGTGCCCGAGATCTTTTATAGCCGTCGCCACAAACGTTAGGACGCAGGTTAGCACGTCAGCCAACAAGGGGCTTAAGCCCCTTGTCCTAAGATGATTGGCTGAAGCTATAAGGTTACCGTTATACCTTGATTCAGTGATCAAAAACCCAGGGAGTGGGCAAGCCGCCTCCACTACCGACTTAGCTCACAAATTATTTAAACCTCTATTCTTGAAAAGTGTAAGTCCTTTTTTAACAAAGTCTGGATATCGACTCATAATCTCTTTAGATTTGTTTAGAGGTATTTAAATTAATTGCGTTGAATTTAAATAGGGCAAGCGTCTTTAAAGTTAAGTTTTTCCAAGCGCTGATTTTTGCCCAAAGGGTCTATGCAAGGGAATTATAGCGATCGCATCAAAACGTTTCAACAGCTGATAAGGCTTTAATTTGACGCTACAAGTTTATTTGATTAAGTCTTGATTAAGAATACCTAATGGAGAAATTAGCCTCAGAAATTGTAACGCTAGAGCCGGATAGAAGACATCTATGGATGCTATGTCTTACTTTATATTGATGCTATTTATTACTTTATACACATGTATTCTGGTCAATAAGCTGCACGAAATATCGCTGTGAATGAGTTATGAATGAGCTATGGAGACGCTGCCTATGCCCAAAGCAGCGCGACCCTAGCTACTGTAACAATTGCCGTATCATAAAAATATCCCACTCGGAACGTTTACCAGCAGAAGGTAGCTTAAATGAATGCAGATGCAGAACTTGCGCCCAACGCCTCGGATATGGCTCTGCGTCTCACCCACGACCTCCTGCCATGGGACTCGGGTGAGGCGATCGCTGAACTGCAAGAAGTGCTGTTAGCGCATGGCTACAAGCTACCCATCAACGGCGAATTTGATTGGACTACGGAAGCGGCTGTACGGGCATTTCAACGCCAGCACAGCATTAGAATTGACGGCATTGTGGGAACCAAAACCTGGGATCAGCTCATGGCAACCCTCAGGCCGGGTGCCCGACCTCTACGGTTAGGCCAACGGGGTGCAGATGTTTTAGAACTGCAAGGTTTACTTCAAGTATGTGGCTACACAGTGCAGCGCAGCGGTTTATTTGATCTTGCCACCCAAACCGCTGTGATCGATTTTCAAACGCATCACCATCTGACCAGTGATGGCATCGTCCACGACAATACCTGGCTGCTGCTGTGTAATGGCCGGCCACTGCAACGCCCTGCTCGCAAGACCCAGTGGCTGCTAGACCACGGCAGATGGAAGCACTGAGCCCCTCAGGAACCCCGGATCGCTCAAATCCACGACGGAAACCAGCGGCGAAGCTGAAGCGCTGCCGGTGAAATGGGTAAGCCCAGGTAAAGCGGTAGCCAGAATAAAAATGCGGCTACGATGATGGCGATCGCTGCGATCCCAGCCCGACGCTGCCAGCGTTCGGGGCGTTGCAGCCAGCTATGGATGATTAAGGCCAGCCCTAGCAGCGAAAAGATGGATGCACCCATATAGTGATACAAAAATGTGCAGCGCGTCACCCGCACCCACAAAATCCAGTTGGCAATCCAGCTGATGCTGAGGTAAAGCGCTGTCCAGCTATAGAGCGGGTTGGGTTGGAACCGGGCTAGCGGTGGTCGAATTGCAATGGGGCGATCGCCCTCCTCTACCTGGACTTTAGCCACCCGCTGCAACCACTGCCGCACTTGCCCACCTAATCCAATGATCAGCAGCACCATGGCCAGCGTGGAAAACCACCACAAAAACGGATTGCCCATAGCGTGAACATCGTAAATCACCTGGCTCGGATTGCTCCCTGGCACCACCTCGCCCAAATCTTTAGCGGTTTTATAGAAATAGGCAACTGGGCGCACCATCAGAAACCAGCTATACCAAGGTGAACAATAGGGGTGGACGTCCATCCCCCCCACCCGGCTGTGGTAGTCGGTAATTTTTGCTTGCCAACCCCAAAAACTAGTGCTGGGATCAAGCTGCATGTAGGGCAGCCAGCTCAACCAATACACCACAAAGGGCACTACAGCAAAACTGAGCACTCCTGTAATCGGCTGAATTCGAGTCAGCTTGGCCAAAGGGCTAACCGTTGACTGGTTGGCTGTCTCAGCAGTCTCGCCGGGGATCGCTGCTGCCCCAGGTGCCCACTGGCTTGCCCACTGATCTGCCCGCTGGCCTGCCCACTGAATCACCCAGGCGGCGATCCAAATGCCATAGGCAGCAGCCAAAAACGCTACCCCATTCCATTTGATGGCGATCGCCCCACCGAAGGCCACACCCGATAGCACCAGGTACACGGTAGAGGCGATCGCGCGTTTATCCGAACGCTGCATCCCTAACCGCGCTAGAGCCAACAGCAGCAGCCAGTGCCCTAACAGCCCCAGCAGTACCAAATAAATATTGTTTAAGGCATAGCGAGATTCCACCAAAAAGATGCCGTCTACCGCAGCAAATAGGGCGGCAATCAGCGCATAGCCGCGCCGTTGGGTGAGCTGGAAGGCGATCGCTCCCACCACCAGCGGGATCAATGCCCCCGTGCATGCGTTGAGCCAGCGGTAGCTAAATGTAGAGAGATCTAGCCCCGTTAGCGAATTGCGCAGCGTCTGATCTCCCCAGCGCCAGCGTTCAGCTAGCCAAATGCCCCCCGCAATTAAATAGGTGCTGAGCGGCGGATGCCCCCCAAAATCTTGCTTCCCTTGCAAAAACGCCGATGCAAACTTGGCGTAATACACCTCATCAAACACCAGCGAATTAAACTGGCTCAGCTGCCAAAATCTGAGGCCAAGCGAAACCAAGAAAATGGCTCCCATCCCGATGCCCAACCACGGCACTGATTTTTGGGGAGACGATAAGTTAACCATGAGCATCTAATGCAACTGTAA
>ENA-ORBV01011418-ORBV01011418.1-microbial-mat-metagenome-genome-assembly--contig:-NODE-11418-length-13952-cov-6.985225_pt1 | contig 13952 bp, 10 predicted proteins | sample MGYA00237777_ERZ505514 | MGnify/ENA primary metagenome ERZ505514 (study PRJEB26160, sample SAMN06269048) | microbial mat metagenome | isolation source: Oligotrophic lake microbial mat | place...
ACAGTCTCGATGGGATTGCCCAAAGTGCCGCCTACTGACTTCGCCATCTCCTCTGCATCCGCTCGAGCGCGCTCGACCGCCTGCCGCAGCGCAGAACGTCGCACCTCTTGGTGTCGAGAGCTGTAGAATCTGAGACCCCCCACCGAATTGGAGCCCGCCCCCAATGCGGCGTCGATGAGTAGGCCGATCTGGTCTACCTTCTGAACCGCGACCACCACGCCATTGCGCGCGATATAGCCCGTCACCTTCCGCTGCCCATTGTCGTAGCGCTCGTCGGGAGAGACAAAAAATCCCGTCGTCGTGATGTGCTCGGTGGCAACACCCTTCGCTCGCAATGTGGCGATGACTGCTTGCTGGCGGCGTGCATTCTCCGCGCCTGCGGCCGCTGCGGTCGAAGCGCGCGTTTCGACCGCGAACGAAATCACGGCACGATCGGGGACAACGGTTGCCTCGCCCTCGGCGGACGTCACAATCTGAAAAGGCGGGGGCGCGACTACCGATGAAGCCTGACCCTCTACCCACGCGAGTGGTGCAAAAGCCATCATAATAGCCAGTGAGACAAATCGTGCACGCATGCAATGTCCTCCCCAGGGTGAAGCACTCGATCCGGATGACGTCCGAGCACTACTTAGTAACACTTTCATACTAATAATCGCTGTCCGACTCCTGAGAAACCTGTCGGGCACTCCAACTACTACCAGTCGACGGTGGTATGGTTGCCGCCGAGTGGAATGTCGCGTCGATGACCACTGCCGCTACGGAGGTCGCGACCGCCACGGAGGCGGCGGACGCCGTACGCTCGGACGGCGCTGTTCGTCGGAACAACTGCTACGGAAGTCTGCGCGACAGAAGTTGCGGCGGTAGTCGCAACAGTTTTCGCAGCGCCGAATTTGCCGTTCGCGACGTGGTGCGGGCAAACCAAACAATTCGACCACACGCCGCGTGGATGCTACGGGCGCATGCGCAGTACACCCGAGTGCCTACGCGCTGGGGTCCGAACGACGTGCCATGCGGGCGCGCAAAACAGCAGGATTCGCCGTCCACCGCCGCCCAGGGGCCCGGCGACCTCGAAGTCTAACGCTCCACAGCAGTACCGCCCGGGCGCCAAGCGCCGTGCAGTGAATCGGGCGCCAGCGCCAGAAGGTGCAATGCTGCACCAATCTCACTGTTGATGGGCTTCATCAAATACACGGGCCGTCCGGGATACTGGTCGAGCAGCAACGTGTCACGCGCGTGCAGGTCGCGGGCGTACACATTGCTGTCCCAGTCCTGCACAAGCAGCGGAGCCAGGAGTGTAAAGCCATCGCGATCCTCTCGCACGCGCTGTTGGCACACCGGTCCATACGTGGCACCAGGCAGCATGCGTTCGGTGCGGTCAGGGGAAATCTCGCTCCGGATCACGCGTGAGGAATCGCGCAGCAATGGCGTTAGGCGCTTGACGGCGGACGTGCCGCGCGAACTCTCGTGCTCGAGTTTCGTAATGGCCGCTTCCAGCGCACAGGCATCGACGCCTCGGTAGAGCGTTTCGGTATCGCTATGGGGAACGCCGAGTGCCCACATGCGAACCACAAGCTGCGTTCCCCAGCTCTCACGCACTAGGATGAGCGCGTTCCGAATGCCGGCCCGCCGCGCAGGAGCGGTGTAGTCCAATCGCATGGCGGCCAGACCGTTCTGGTACTGCTTGGTGCGGAACGGAAGATTGACGACCAACGCCACTGCTGCCGAAACGCCGAGCGTGTACCAAACGCCGCGCTGCAACACGAGGGCGCTGGGCCATCGCTCACGGATCAGCGCGGGACATCGCGCACTCCAGAGCACGAGCATTGGCACGAGCAGGAACACAAAACGCGGGCCGAGGTAAAAGCCGTCGTGCCAGTAGGCGAAGTAAAGGGCGAGAAGACATGTGGCGCTCGCCACGAGGTAGCGGTCGATCGCGCTCAGGCGACGAGCCAGTGCGAGTGCGGCGACCGCAAGGGTGAGAGAGGGAATGGCTGCCTCGAAGAGGTACGACTGCAGGCGAAGAATGTAGAGGCTGAGCAGCTCGAGGCCCCGTGCGGGTGTGTGCGCGAAGCCCCAGGGTGCGCGATGAAAGCCGAGTCCGTGATCGCTTCCCCACAGCTGCACATAGGCGAAAAGGAGCGGCTGTCCGGTGGTCCGCGCGTTGTACCAGAGCATGCCGATGGCGGGGATGGCGAGGGCGACGCCGGCCGCAATGACTTCAGTCCAACAACGAGGGCGCCGAACGGCACGGACCAGCATCCAGAGTCCGGCCGGGAGGGCGAACGCGAGCGCGTCGACGGGGCGGATGGAGGCGGTCGCGCCTAACGCGAAGCCGCACAGCGCCGCGAAGCCGGGATGCGGTGTCTCATCCGCCATCTGCCGGGTGAGGGCGTAGATGGCCACGAGTATCCACATGAGTGCCGAGACATGGTTCATGTGCGAGCCCGACATGAAGGCGACGAAGGGTGCACAGGCGAAGAGCACACCAGCGCCTAACGCAACGGCATGGCGTGATTCGATGCGCCGGACGATGCCCCAGAAGAGCGCGACCGACGCAGCGCCAACGGCGGGAGCGACGAGCCACGGCACGCCCAGCCAGACGCCTGGTACCAGCATGAGGGGTCCACCCGGGGGAAATTGGGAGAACGACTTTCCGCCGACGTTAAGGATGTGGAGAATCGAGGTAAATTCCGGCGACGCTGGTGCATCGAGCCATAGCTTGCCTTGTGCAAAGACACGCGCCTGGAAGAGTTGCGACAGCTCGTCGATGAAGAGCGGGCGGGCGGAGAGGACAAACCGGGCGATGGCGGCGTACAGAACGAAGGCAGTCGCGGCGAGGATGGCGCCGGTGACCGCTGGTCGATGATGGGCGCGCCTAACGAGCCCCGCCCACAGCCCCGCACGCCAGAGTGGGAGGTGACGCGAAAGGATGGCCAGCACCACGCCGCCGCCAACGGCAATGAGGGACCCATTCAACCATTCCGACACCACGGTGCCGTACCACTCGGCTTCATGTCCTGCACCGATCCAGTTGGCGACGGGAAGAAAGCCAAGGATGCCCACCACCAGCGCGACAGCGCGAGGGACGACAGGAGCAGCAGTCGTGACGGATGAGTCGGAGGGGATGGGTTCTGATGAGTCGGACGGGATGGGTTCTGACATGAGAGGCGCAGCCTGAGACGCAGCCGAGGGCGTGACCGCTTGCTCAAGACGCGTCGGCGGAGTGTGCCGCAACCCGACGGACGCGCTCCACTTCGAACACGAGATTCTGCAGATCGCTTGGCGAGACGCCGGGAATACGTGAGGCCTGGGCGAGGGTGCGCGGGCGCTGTGCGGCGAGCTTCTGTCGCGCCTCGAGGGAAATGGAGAGCATGGATTCGTATGGCAACTCGAATTCGAGGGCGAAGTGCCCCATGCGCCGCATTTTGTCGGCCTGTACTCGCTCGCGCGCGAAGTACCCGGCATACTTGAGTTGCAGTTCGGTTGTCACTACGGCGTCCAACGGCAGGTCGGAGCCAACACCGGTCGCCAAAAAGAGCGACGCGAGCTGCACCTCGTGCCGCTTGACGAGGTCGGCCACCCTCATGGCATGTGGAATGGGCGACCCACCCAGGGCCGTCAGCACTTCATTGATCTGCTCGGGACGGATGCTGGTCGCTTCGGCCAGCGCAAGGGCGTCGTCTTCGGAAGCGAGCCGACGGGCGACGAGGCGCTGCTCGTCGTGGGAGTAGAGCCCGAGCTCGGTCGCTATGACGGCAAGTCGACTGAGCGCGTTGTCTTGCCGGACCGTAAGCCGGAACTCAGAGCGAGAGGTGAAGAGGCGATAGGGTTCGTCCACCCCGCGGGTGACCAGGTCGTCGACCAGAACGCCGATGTACGATGTTTCTCGACCGAGATACAGTGGTTGCCGACCAGTGGCGGCGAGTCCCGCATTGAGTCCCGCGATGACACCCTGTCCAGCTGCCTCCTCGTACCCTGTTGTGCCGTTGATCTGCCCGGCGAAGTAAAGCCCACGAATGGCGCGAACCTGGAGTGATGCGTCGAGCTGGGTGGGGGGGAAGAAGTCGTATTCAATGGCGTAACCGGCGCGCGTCATGCGAGCATGCTCAAGACCTGGAACCGAGCGCAGCATTTCGAGCTGAACGGGGGCAGGAAGCGAGGTCGAGAGTCCGTTCACATACAGCTCGCGCGTGTCGTGCCCTTCAGGCTCGAGGAATAGCTGGTGGCGCTTGGCGGTCGGAAACCTGACGATCTTGTCCTCGACCGATGGGCAGTAGCGAGGACCGCGCGCGTCAATCGCGCCGCCGTACATGGCGGATTTTCCGATGTTATCCTGGATGATCTGCTTGCCACTTTCCCCGAGGTACGTGATCCAACACGGAAGCTGATGAGGGTGGCGTGTGCCGCTATCGTGGCTCCTTGGCGTCGCCCAGAAGTGAGACCATGTGTAGTCAAACTGCTCGACCTCGCTATTCTGGATTTCGAGCCCGGAGTAGTCGACCGAGCGACCGTCGATGCGGGGTGGGGTGCCGGTCTTGAACCTCGAGACCTCGAGACCCGCCTGCTCCAATTGCTCGGCGAGGTGAAGGGTCGAGGCTTCGCCGGCACGCCCTCCGGCGATGCGAGTATCGGTGCCGATGTGCATGCGACCGCGCAGAAACGTGCCGGCCGTGATGACAATCGCTTTGGCGCCGAAACGCCGCCCCTCGAGCGTCTCGATGCCGTAGGTGCTCTTGCCGTCCACATCCATGAGGAGACAGGCGACCGTTCCCTGTACGGTATGCAGTCGCGGTTGTTGCTCGATAAGTGAACGAACGGCACGCCGATAGAGGCCACGATCACATTGCGCTCGCGGCGCCCAGACGGCGGGCCCCTTGCCGCGATTCAGCATCCGGAACTGCACCATGGCAAGATCGGTTGCGCGGGCCATGATGCCCCCCAACGCGTCCACCTCCCGGACGACCGTACCCTTGGCCACGCCTCCGATGGCGGGGTTGCATGACATCTGCCCGATGGTCTCAAGTGCGCTCGTAATCAGCGCGACCGAAGCGCCCGAACGCGCGGCGGCCACGGCGGCTTCCGTACCCGCGTGACCGGCACCCACAACGATGACGTCGTACTCGTTTTCGAAGGCAGTCATACTCGGTGGAAGTTAACGGGAGCGTGCGATCACGAGCGGTGCGAGTGTCAATCGCCCTCCTTGCCACCTGAACCTGCGCGCTTCACCTTCGACCATGCCCAGTCGAAGAACCGCTCCACACGCTCCCGCTTTCGAGGCAACGGACCGCCGCGATCGGCCCGAAGTAATCGTCGACTTCGTTTTCGATCGCGGTCTCTTGCAAGTCGCCGTGGCGAATGTCAGCGACGTGGCCGCGTACAACGTGTGCGTAACGTTCGACAAATCCTTTCGCGGACTCGGTGGCGAGTGCGAGGTATCGTCGTTGCCACTCTTTCGACGGCTTCGGTTCCTGGCGCCTCGCAAGCGCATCGAAACCTTTCTCGATTCGAGCAGCGCCTACTTCCAGCGGCGCGAGCCCACGCGTATTGCCGCTTTGGTCACCTATCGCGACGCAGCGCGACACGCGTATGTGCGACGCATCGTGCATGACCTGAGCATCTACAAAGACGTGTCCTACTTAGTGCAGCGGGCGGGCACGTCGTCCCTCGACGTTTCGACTGCGGCAGTCGAACGACCCACACCCCAGAGCGGAAGCGTTCGACATGGCAATCCTCAGAGATAGACCGTATGCCGACTTCAACTTTCTCGTCGACCTCGGCACCGGCAATACCGACGGACCCGAAGCCGGTTTCGAGGAGGTCCTCCTCCCCGACGTCTGGCTGGAAGTGATCGAGTACAGGAACGGAAACGACAAGGAGAACTCGGCGCGCAAGCTGACTGGGCGCGATCACTGCGGCAATCTCGTGCTGAAACGCGGAGTGATCGGTTCTCTGAGCCTTTACCAGTGGTACAACGACATTCGGAACGGGAACCAGAACGCGCTTCGGAACGTGACGATCCAGCTTCAGAACGAGGACCACACCGCCATCGTGCAAACGTGGAAGCTGCTGCGTGCGCGGATCGTGCGCCGCAAGTGGGGGCCGCTGAACGGGACGGGGAATAACGTCATGCTCGAATACGCGGAGCTCGCGTGTGAGCGGCTTGAGATGGAATAGCCGACGCGCGTGCATTCGCTCTGCATGGCTTCGGAGATCACGCTCGACCATCCCGGCGTGAAGCGTTACGCCTAACGTATGCGCTCGGCGCTCCACTCCACCGCGACAGGAGACGGACCAGTTGTCACGATTCTCGCGCTTCCGACCTTTGCTCCTGCTGTCCGCCCTTAGCGCCTTTGCGGTGCGCGCGGACGCGACCGCGCAGACACCCACGACCCCCGCGCGCGGCTCGGCGGACAACCGGCTACGCGCGCTCTACAACGCCGAGTGGAGATGGCGAGAACAGCAGACGGCGCGCGGGTTAGGCGAGGGATCGCGCGACGGTGGCGCCGACCGCTTTCCGCGGGTCGATGCCGTTACGCAGGAGACGCGACTCGTCTACTGGACGAAGGCGCTGGCCGATCTGGAGGCGATCCCGTTCGCCGAGCTCTCGCCAGAAGAGAAAGTCAACGCCCAGGTCTTCGGCGCATCGATTCGCGCTCTGGCAAACGACGTGCGCTACAAGTCGTACGAGGCGCCGTTCAACAGCGACACCTTTTTCTGGTCGGAGTTCACGCCGCGTCAGGGGTTCCAGAGCGCCGACGAGTACCGGCGCTACCTCGCTCGTCTCCGCGACGTGCCACGGTACTTTGACGAGCAGACGGTCAACATGCGCGCCGGTCTGGCGCGCGGCTTCACGGTACCGCGAGTCGCCATCACGGGGCGCGACAAGACGATCGAACCGTACGTGAAGGGCGACTCGACCAACCCGTTGTACGTCCCATTCACGCTGATGCCGGTCGCGATTCCGGCAGCGGAACAGGCGGCGCTCAGGACGGAGGGGGATGCTGTAATACGCGACGTCGTCGCTCCCGCCTATTCCGGGCTGCTCGCCACGATTCGCACTGAATACATGGCGAGGGCACGGACCTCGCTCGCCGCCTCGGTGATGCCTAACGGCGAGGCCTATTACAAGGCGATGATCGAGAAGTTCACCACCCTCGATTTGAGTCCGACGCAGATCCACGCGATGGGCCTCGTGGAGGTCGCGCGTATTGACGCCGAGATGCAGGCGACGATGAAGCGGACCGGCTTCACGGGGACGATGCCCGACTTCATGACCTTCCTGCGCACCGACCCGCAGTTCTACGCGAAGACGCCGCGGGAGCTTCTTTCCTATTCCGCCTACGTGGTGAAGATGGCGGACCTGAAGCTTGGCGAGACGATCGGCTTCCTACCGCGTTTCCGGCACGGAATTCTTCCGGTCCCACCCTCGCTCGCGCCCATCTACACGGGGGGCCGCGGCGGCCTCGAGTCGTGCCTGATGAACACGTACAACCTGCCGGCGCGGCCGTTGTACACGCTCGCCGCCCTCACGTTGCACGAGTGCACACCCGGCCACAGCTTCCAGGCCGCGCTCGCGCTCGAGGGGCCTCCGCGTCCTGCCTTCCGCAACGGGACTTCCTTCTCCGGTTACGGCGAGGGATGGGGACTCTACACGGAGTGGTTAGGTACCGTGATGGGTATTTACGAGACGCCGTACGAGGATTTCGGCCGGCTGACCTACGAAATGTGGCGTGCCTGTCGCCTGGTTATCGACACAGGCATCCACCAGTTTGGTTGGAGCCGAGAGCAGGCGATCGACTACCTCAAGAGCCACGCCGCCCTCTCGGAGCACGAGATCACGACAGAGATCGATCGCTACATCGCGTGGCCTGGCCAGGCGCTCGCGTACAAGCTTGGCGAGATGCAGATCCGACGCCACCGACGCGAAGCGGAAGCGGCGCTCGGACCGGCGTTCGACCAGCGGAAGTTCCACGACGCGATCCTCGCGTTAGGCTCGGTGCCCCTGCCCGTGCTCGAGCAGCGTATGGCACAGTTCATTGCAGACGGAGGGAAGAACCCGCCAGTGGTGCCGTGAGTGCAGGAGGATAGCGGGCGCCGGATGGAGGCAGTTCCTACCGCGACCAGCTATGACAAGTAAGTCCTAACGGTCTGCTGTCGAACGCTCCTTAGGCAACGTGCCAGTCACCGCCAATTGAAGCGCCCCAAAGTCCACCATTCGACGCTCGGCGTAGTACGACGTGCGCCACGGGTGTGGACCTTCCACGAAACCCACGTGGCCGCCGCGGGATGTGAATTCACTGTGGAGCGACGGATTATTCTGGACGATGCGCGCGACGTCGTCGAGCACCGCGGGGGGGTGGAACGGGTCGTCGCGAGAGCTCAGAAGGAGCGTGGGGACCCGAATACGATCGAGGAAGCGGATGGAGGAGGAGCGAAAATAGTAGTCAGCGGCGTCGGTGAAGCCGTGCACCACCGATGTAAACGCGTCGTCGAACTCCCAGAGCGTGCGGGCCGACAGCACTCGGTTTGTGTCGGCGATGCCTGGATGTAGGGCGATTTTCTCCACGGCCTTTCGCTTGAGCGACTTGAGGAAGTTCTTCCCGTAGACGCGGGAGAATCCCAACTCCATCTGCGCGCAGGACCGCGCGAGGTCGAAGGGGGCGGAGACGGCGGTTGCTCCTGCCACCTGGGCCACGATTGTTTCGCCCTGCTCGCCCAGCCATTTGAGCAACACATTCCCGCCCAACGAAACCCCGGCGAGAACGAGGGGTGCGTGCGGGCGCTCGTACAGCAGCCGTTGGATCACGAAATCGAGATCGCTCGTCTCGCCCGAGTGATACGAGCGCGGGGCGCGGTTCATGGCACCGTTACAGGTCCGGAAGACCAGCAGGTTGGCCTGCCACCCGCGTCGCTCGGCTTCCAGCAGGGTACCTGCGGCATAGTGCGACCGCGGCGTTCCTTCGAGTCCGTGCAGCAATAGGAAGGTTGGACTACCAGGCGCTCCCTTGGTCCGCACGAGGTCGACGAAGTCACCGTCTGGAGTGTCCCATCGTTCGAAACGGGCGGGAAGGGTATCTGGCCTATGAAAAAACTTCCCCCACATCGTTGTGAGATGCGGATTGGAGAGCCACCAGGCAGGACGATAGGGTGTCGACATGGTAACTTTGAGAAGACGAGAAGACGAGAAGACGAGAAGACGAGAAGACGAGAAGACGAGACGATTTGTGGAAGTTCAGGTATTTGGGACGAAGCAGAGTTCGGAGACGCGGAAGGCGCTTCGCTTTTTCGCAGAGCGGCGGGTGCGGACGCATTTTGTCGATCTGAACGAGCGAGCGGCGGCCCTCGGAGAGCTGAGGCGTTTCTCGCAGAAATTTGGTGTCTTGGCCTTGCTGGATCGAGAGTCGAAGCGCTTCCAGGAACTGGGGTTGGGCCCCGCACGGTACTCAGACGATAGATGGCTGGAGAAGCTGGTGGATGAACCAATGATGTTGCGTGTGCCGCTGGTGCGTTACCAGCACAGGTTGACCATCGGACTGGACGAGACCACGTGGAAGGAATGGATAGGTAAGTGACGCAATTCTCCTTCAACGGTGTGGGGGTGCAGTTCGGCGCCACCACCGTGCTCAGAGACGTCTCGTGCACGGTGGATGCGGGCGAGAAATGGGGCGTGATCGGACGAAATGGCTCGGGAAAGACGACGCTGTTCCGAATATTGACCGGAGACCAGACGCCGACCTCGGGTACCGTGGCCAAGACGGCCAACCTCAAGTTCGCGGTGCTGGACCAGCATCGCAATTTTCCGGGTGTCACCACGGTCTGGAGCGCGGTGGCCGACGCCTTCCGCGACCTCATTGACCTTGAGCACGATCTCACGCGGCAGGCCAACGACATCGCCGACGCGGGTGCAAACGTCACCGAGCAGGTGCTCAACCGGTACGCCCACGATCTCGAGCGCTTTGAGCACGAGGGCGGCTACACCTACGTGTCGCGGGTGGATGCGGTACTCGAGGGACTCGGTTTCGATGCCACGAATGCACGCACCCAACAGTTAGTGCATCTGAGTGGTGGCGAGCGGGGACGAGTGGCGCTGTCGCGTCAACTGGTGATTCCGGCGGACGTGATGCTGCTGGACGAACCGACCAACCACCTGGATCTCGAGACCACACGGTGGCTGGAGGAGTACCTGCGCAGCACGAACGAGACGATTCTCGTCGTGTCGCACGATCGCGCCTTTCTGGACCGCGTGGTGAATCACGTGTTGCACCTGGAAGACTTCTCGGCGACTCCGTACGACGGCGGTTATGCGCGCTTTGTGCAGCAGCGAGCGGAACGTCGGCTCTCGCAACAGCGCGCCTTCGACAAACAGTCGAAGAGCATCGCCCGAGAGGAGGACTATATCCGCCGCAACATCGCGGGGCAGAACACGAAGCAGGCCAAGGGGCGCCGCAAGCGTCTCGACTGGCTTCCCCGCATGAGTGCGCCGGCCGACGACGATTCGACGATGGCGGTGCGATTCCCCCCGGGTGAGCGTGGCGGTGACCAGGTGGTGGTGTTCGAGCATGCCTCGGTGACGGTCGATGACCGCGCATTGCTGCATGATTTCACCGAGTGGGTGAGGCGCGGTGATGTTGTGGGACTAATCGGGCCCAACGGGACGGGCAAGACGACGCTGCTCAAGGCACTTTTTGGCGAGCTTCAACTTGCCGGAGGCGATATTCGCATTGGAGGTAATGTGCACGCGGCGATCTACCGGCAGGACTTCGCCAACGTGCCGCGCAACAAGACGCTGTTCAACATCATTGCCGACATGCGCCCCATGTGGGAGCGCGGCGCGATCATGGGGCATCTGGGTCGTGTGCAGTTTTCAGGCGATGAGGTGCAACGCTCGGCGTCCACGCTGTCCGGGGGCGAGTTAGCGCGTGTGGCACTCGCGATCATGATGCTGGAAGGGGCGAACCTGCTGGTCTTCGATGAGCCGACCAATCACCTGGATGTGGAGTCGATCGAAGAGTTGGAAGACGCCATCGAATCGTTCGCCGGAACAGTCGTGCTGGTGAGCCACGACCGCGAGCTACTGCGCAAGCTGGTGACCCGCGTGTGGGATCTTCGCGACGGAAAGATTCGCGTGTACGACGGTGAGTTTTCGGAATGGGAAGAGGTTCGCGACAAGGAAGAGAAAGCCAAAGCGGCAAAAGAAGCAGCCATCGTCGCGGAACGTCGTGCGCAGGACCGCGCGCAGGCGAAGAAGCGATCTGAAAGTGACACGAAGGCACGTGGCAACGCGCGCGACGTCCGTCGAGCGGTCGAACGCGCCGAAGGTCGTGTGGCAGAGTTGGAGAAAAAGGTCGCCGAGCTGGACGCCGCACTCTCGGACGACGCGGTATACACGCGGCAGAACGGGCACTCTCACGCCAAAGCGCTGTCGCGCGAGCTGGCGGTCACGAAGTCCTCGCTCGTAGAAGCCATGCGAACGTGGGAAGATGCCCTAGCCCTTGCCGAGGCGCTGGAGACAGCGTCGTAACCGGAGTACGACTCATTAATCCCGAACTCTGGGCGTGGGGCGGATTCATCGCCTTCGTGCTACTCGTCCTCGCCATTGACCTCGGCGTCCTCAACAAGAAGGCGCATGTTGTGTCGATCAGGGAGGCGCTGAAATTCACCGTTGCACTGGCGGTGATGGCGCTGTGCTTCAACGTGCTTGTCTACCTGAGTTACGAGCATCGCTGGCTCGGGTTTGGTGGAGAGGTGGACCGGGTGGATGGAGTGGTGAACACCGGCCGAGTGGCGGCGGTTAAGTTCATCACGGCGTACGTGATCGAGCTTTCGCTGAGCGCGGACAATGTGTTCGTGATCGCGATGATCTTTCAGTATCTGCGCATTCCGGCGCAGTACCAGCATCGCGTGTTGTTCTGGGGGATAATGGGCGCCCTCGTCATGCGCGGGGTGATGATCTTGTTAGGCGCCTCGCTCATTGCCCGCTATCACTGGATTCTCTACCTCTTTGGCGCATTCTTGGTTTATACGGCCATCAAGATGCTGACATCGAAGGAGGGGGGCGAGAGCGACGTGGCCGACAGCTTCGTGATGAAACAGATACGGCGGTTTTTCCCGATCACGCCGACGTATCACGGACAGCAGTTCGTGGTCATGGTGAATGCGAAGCGGGTGCTGACGCCGTTGGCGGTGGCGTTGGTGCTGGTGGAGACGACCGACCTTATTTTCGCGGTCGATTCGATTCCTGCCGTGTTCGCCATCACCACCGATCCATTCATCGTGTTCACCAGCAACGTGTTCGCGATACTCGGTCTGCGATCGCTGTACTTCGCGCTCGCCGGGGCGATTGACAAGTTCCGCTACCTGAAGGTGTCGCTGGCGGCAATTCTCGGGTTGGTGGGAATCAAGATGCTGGTGGCCGATCTGCTCAAGGAGTACATCGGTCCGAGTTTCAACTTCTGGCTGTTGGGTGTGGTGGCTCTGATACTCGCATTGGGGGTGGTCGCGTCGATGTTAGCGGCGAAGCGGGATGGGCGAATGGCGGAGGATTGAGAGGGGTGGAAGGCGCGAAGGAGAGGTCCGGCACCCTACATTCGCACAGCAACTTCCTGTCGGTGCAATTCCCAAACATGGGAGAACGGTTCACCAAGAGCAGTGCAGATCCGTTCTCATCTCCGAGTGTACGCAGGTAGGAAGCGAGCTAGAGACGCGCCTCTACTCCCATCGCGTCCATCGTGCCAGCCCGACATCCCACCAGAGGCCCGATTTGGCCTACAGGTGTCACTTTCAGCGCGTTGGTTAACGGAGTAACACTCAATGTGGTCTGCGCGACCGAAGTTCAGGCGCGCTCTGACCCAGGAGACAGCGGGGCGCCCGTGTTCGAACGACTGCCAAACGGGAAAATCGCGGCTCAGGGCATTCTCATCAGGTCATTCATCAACCCAGTACTGGGGGGCTTCTGGGCCGGGGGCCCGGGGACAGTGCGGAGTCCTCTGGATCTGATGCCGCGCGGAGGGAGCGGGGGCTGACGGGTGCGGGCTGGTCAGTCACGACGGGTTTAGGCTGACCGGTGGGAAGGGATTATTGGAGGGCAGTCGATTGTACGTTGGGCAGCCGAGCAGCTTGAGGAATCCCCGTTGAGAGAGACATGATGATCACCATTCTGAAATACGATTACACTGCGGTGGATCACCTCGCGAAACTGCAGAGGTTCATCGCTGCCTCACGCGTCGGACGTCGGTTTGCGTGGTTCGCCTACACTGCCATTGGCGGCCTGGCGTGGCTCAGTGCTGCGCTCTTCTACGTCAAACAGCGAGAGCACAACCGCATGTACCTCGCGTCGGCTGCCTTTGCGGCACTCCTGACCGCCGCATTGCCATCGCTGTACCGTTGGTATCAGGACTCGTTCTGGCACTCCGTACTCACCGCTGAGACCCTTCGCGGAGTCGTGGGTCCGACGACATTGACTCTGACGGACGAGGGGTTGAAAGAAGCCGGGCCAGTTCTCGCCACCCGGGTCGCATGGAGCGACGTGATCGGGATTGAGCGGAGTCGGACACGGACCTTCGTGGTCCTCGCGCCGCTACTTGCTATGGTCATTCCGGTCGCCGCCTTTGAGGATGAGGCGGCACGTGCCCGCTTTGAAAAGCGGCTCGACTAGCGCATCGTCGTGCATGCGTCGGCTGGGCGGTAGAGGCATCGGTATACTTAAGAAGCAAGAACGCCGCCCAACAGAGGGCTGCACCAGTCAGCCGAGCGGGGGAACGCTCGCTTCGCTCGCTCTATTTCGTTCGGCTGCAGTTGAACCACGGACGTTCGGCGAGCTGAGAAGCGACATCTCGCAGTCCACCGGTACAATCACGACGTCCACGGGCAATGACTACCGGGATGACCGACAAGGAGGCAAGTCGCATTGTGACCAGCATCGAACACCCAACCGCTGGACGGATGCCCCACGC
>ENA-ORBV01011419-ORBV01011419.1-microbial-mat-metagenome-genome-assembly--contig:-NODE-11419-length-13951-cov-2.921436_pt1 | contig 13951 bp, 14 predicted proteins | sample MGYA00237777_ERZ505514 | MGnify/ENA primary metagenome ERZ505514 (study PRJEB26160, sample SAMN06269048) | microbial mat metagenome | isolation source: Oligotrophic lake microbial mat | place...
CTTCTATTGATACAGCTTCTCCTCTGTTACGCTGGAAGTATTCGAATTTCTTCAATGCATTCCTGCAGGCGGTACTGAAGTTGTGCTGTTCAGGCCGTCCATGAACTGCGACTCCGATCCATATCGTCACAGACTACCTCTCGTCTATCTGATTCTGGTGCTATGGGTGCTCATGTTTCCTGTCGCGTTGTTTGCCTTTCTACTCCGCTTAAAGCGCTCTAAGCGGCTACGGGAAGAGTTGACCATAAGGCGATGGGGTTTCCTGTACGCTACTTACCAGCCACGATTTTATTGGTTTGAAATCTTCGTACTGGTTCGGCGAGCAGTGATCAGTTGTGCAGCAGTACTGCTGCTGCGAGATGCCACAGGCCGCAGCAGCGTGTTAACAATCGCTTTGGTCGCTTTCCTGGTGCTACATTTTACCCTGCATCCGTATGCTCATCGATCATCTAACATGTGGGACGCCGTTGCCCTCGTGTCGCTGCTGGTGCTAAATGCATTAACGGCGGGTCATTCTATACTGCACGACGCAGAGTATTCTACGGTGATCCAAGCGTTTTCAAGCATGATTGTAATCATTATCGGAGGGGCGTTGCTGCTTCAGATTCTGCGCCGTCGGCTGGTTCATTACGCGGTAGTCGCGTCCTTCGAGCGCTGGGTGTGTTCCTGTTGGTGCTGCTTGCAGGCCTCTCGGGCACTGGACTCATTCAGTAACTCAAATCGATCAGCGGATGTTGATGCATCCCCTGATGACTCCATTGTGCCTACGTTGTCCCATGACGGCAGCGACACGCTACTTTCGGAACTGAGTGTGGCCAGCTCGTCTGGAGAGGATACGTCTAATCGATTGCTGAAGCAGAAGCACCGATCCGACCAGCCTGGTCTCACAGCACGCTTACTCGATCACTCTCATGATAGGGACACGCACCAACCACTGCTGGATACCTCCTCTGAAGCCGCAGGAATCATGCCGTATCGGTTGCTACCTGATCAACACAGCTCCTGACCAAAGCATGCAACTCGCATTAGTGCATTAGTGCTTGGTCTCAGCAGCGCACCACAGAGTGTTTTTACTGTTGCTTATTTGTATTCATTCGATTTCACCTTTTGTGTTTTTTCGCTTTGATTGGGATTGATGCTACACTGTTCGCGTGCATGCGTCGTTTCATGCCACCTCACAAGCGTGACGACTCGTGCACCAACAATAAACGTGGCGATTTACATTTACTTGCAGTACAATGGATGAGCATTCATACACAACTCGGACACACCAAAGACAGGGTTGAGCACAACAGTAACTACACTCAGACGCGCGCAAAACTAACGCAACATCAATACCTAGTACGCGATTTCAGTGCACAGCGGAGGTTACATGATAGCAGGTGACTGAGATCGCTGATGCAGAGCCATCTCAGCAGCTGCAACGCCGCGCAGGCTGTCAGTACTTTCCACTCCATTTAGCGAGAGCGTGCGCCGAAACGGCAGGTGTCCATTGGCGCTGGTCGATGAAGTCCCCGGCATTGGCTGAAACGCGGCTACGTTTACACTGACTGAACCATTCGTAGAAGGTCGGTATTGCTCCAGCGTCAATGGTGGCATTCCATCACCACTCGCAGCTGCAGCTGCAGCGGATGACATGCCGAGTCGAGATCGCAGCGGTGACGCCACTCGCCATTTACGCACACCTCGCGACACGAGCACCCCGAGCCCAATCACCACCGCGGAGAATATAGCAAGCATGATAGCATGAGAGCTTTGCATATAGCTGCGCCAAGCGCCCGCGTCAAATGCAGAGGTGCTGGCCGTGCTCTGCCTCCTCCTGCGTGGCTTCTGCGCCGTTTCAAGAGTTGTACAGTTTAGCCATGAGGGATATCAACGGATGAAAACGAAACCATACCACAGCAACGGGATCTCCGGCCTTTTCCGGTTCAGTTCCAGCACTAAATCCAGTGTCGCCATCATCGTCAACGTCTACATCCGGCTTGACGGGCGCCTGTGCCAAAGCGTCCGAAGGGAAGCTTAGTCGCGCTGACAACTGGAAGACACTGATCTGTCCCGGATGGAGTTCAATGATGCCATCGACGACTGTGCTGGACGAGGGCGTGTCTGCGAGCTTCTCAAGCGACTGCAATCGACGCGCCATGGGCTGAGGCTCATTGCCCTGCAGGTGCATCGGTATCGGGGGACTTGACGAAGAATCCACTGCGTGGTGGATGGTGAACTTGGACGGATCTTGAATACAATCAACAGTTCAAGTCAACCAATGCATTGCAGCCACAGTGAAAGATCACCAAAGAACAAACCACCATACCGGTCTTGGGTGGAGGAGCACCAGAGCTCGTGGTACTCGCAGCATCAGCACGCTGCTTGGCCAGAGCTGCATCCGATAGGAACACTCCAGCCTCATCTATGACGATGCACGAAGAGTGAACTGACGCTCGCAACACGCAAAGACTTAAGGGTTGATGCCATGCACATACTCGTGTTCTGACGATCGTCGGCTGATAAGGGTGGTGGCATCGTGGTGGAGTGAGCCATGGCGTGCACAGATCCCGCTGTACAATAGATATGATCAGCGCGCGCGAAATTAGATGCAGCGCTGTTACACCAGTCAATCGATAATATGTGTTCGCACCTGATAAGAACTCCAAAGGGGATGGAACCACCTGCAGAGACTTGGGTAGAGCTGACCAATCTGACAGCAGCACGCACAGTAGGGATGAACACAAGCAAGCGTGAAACGTACTGCTCACGAGCGTCGCCATACCCTGGTTTGCACTCAACGACTGTCGCTTGACGTCCGTCACGTGGACAGCGTGTGAGGGTCCAAACACGCTATCCCACTTGGCCAGCCATGGCAGGCTGTCTGCCGAGTCTGTGATAGAGTTAACAGCGCTGGCCACAGGCGAAGAAGAACCCAGGTGCTGCAGTCGCATGATCAGCCGACCAGATTCCGCATCTTGAACACTGATCTGATCCAGATGGATAAACTCCGGCAGTGCTGCGAATGAGGTTACACCGGATGCTCTCGAGTAAGCTTATGCCCAGCATAACAGAATGAACACAACCTACGACGAAGCCGTTACCTTCCGATAGCAGACAGAATCGAGTTCGATCGGTGACGGCGACAGCTCGAGCTGTTGCTGCAGCTGATGCATACTCACGGATTAGCGCTGTTCCCAGTAGAACACTGAGTGGATGATTCAACGATAGGGAGGTCTGATGAAATCGAGAGGACCGACTGGAGCTGCTTGACGAGAGCGATGGATCTAGGAGAACAGCATCAATAGCAGCGGTGGCGACTCAGAAACACCGTCACCACAAAATAACGCCAACGTAGAAGACTCGCCCACATGCGGTACACACAACATGTTATCCATGTATGCAGGCATGCTGAACACACACAGATAGATACATCGGCGATACCTGCAGAGAACCACAAATTCACCAGCTCCCTGCTGGTGTCCAATACGCCTTCGCCCAGGCCGCGACCGTCGTCTTGAGCCAGATGCCGATGCATCATCACCTCGAATTGACCCGCTTGTTGCGACCCGACACCCATGGAATGCGCCGTCCAAACCTACAGGACATTTGAGCAATGCAGAGAAAAACGAAAGCTAAGAATGAAATAGATGTACCAAGATCTGAAGAATAAAATGGAAAGATATGTGGCGCAATGGAACAAGCACACCATTAAATATCACCGCGCTCCCACGCGCTTTATGCTGGGCTAAGTATTGCAACTCAAACAAATTTGCAAAATTCGCAAATAACGCGCTGAACTTTTTCACAGTATTACTGGCTAATGCACCATTTGCTGTTCAGCAAACTTTCAGCCTCTGAGGCTAACACCACTGCTACATAAATGGGTCGACCAACCCAAAACCTGACAATGGTGCAAATGGAGCTGGGGACTTACCGTCAGCACTTGATCGACGTCACGTTCTGCAATTGTAGTCAGATTTGTACCAGCCGCATCGTTAACGGCTTCGCTAGCTGATCTGCTCTGTAGCTGAGCCCCGAGCACCATCGGCCAGTAGTTGGCAGACATTTTCTGCTCAAGGGCGATGCGATTGCGCTGCATAAACCGCAAGCCGTCATGAGACGATAGAGAATCCTGTTTGAACTGGGTGCTGAATCTGTAACACCCGGAGCAACAAAACACAAGGTTTGTCACGGAGGACTCGCACGAATGCTGTCCACGGAAAAGCGACAGCAAAGCGCATACCGTAGAATCAACTCGCGATTCCGTGCAACAGACACAGTCGGTGAGAAGCGATACACCGAGCATAGCTCTTGACGGGAGCCTAGAAGACGCGCAGCCCGAATAACAAACATTTGGACTCTTCAAATGATCCAAACTGACACTTGGCGCGATAAACAAAAGCTGAGTACCTGCAACCAATGCACCGTGTATCGAAATGTCGCCTAGCTTTGATTGTACCGACGTTACCACTGGCCCGCGAAATACAAACACCGAAGCAGGTGCCGCCGACATTTTCTGAACAAATCATGTTCAGGCGGGCGCGATTCAGCATATAGGCAAAACTAATGCAAGATAGGGCGTCGCAAACCTCAGCCTGGCGTTCAGGTCGAAAGATGTAGGCTCCACTGCGATACGTCGGATACTCGTAGAACTAAAAAACGCCATCAATAACAGCACCCGATACTTCGTCAATATACCAATACAACTCCCAAACCGAATGCTCATCCAAACAATCAGCAGCAGCACGTACTGTAGAGTTCAGCAGAATTGGCTGGGGAGGGGAAGCCATACTACCATCCTCTGCTTCAGAGACACCACCACTTCGAGACTGTAAGCTATTCGGCAGGCCCGTTTGCGCATCCAGCTCCACGCTGCACGCACAGACGATTTCGACAAATGAAAAGGAGCGCAAAATCAAAATTTCGGTTCGACTATGGAACAAGGCGAGTGACGGTCGCGCGTACAACAATTTACGGTCACAACCATATGCAGAAAACACGCTTGATACCAGCAGATAAAGCAACAATGCACGTACGTCAATAGATCATTCTGCAGCGAGATGACGCCAGCAGGTGCGTTAATTCCTCGGCCAAATACTCGCACAGATTGCCCCTGCATGGTCAGAGTTGTCGTGGTACTTTCCGCTCCGCGCAATGCTGCAGGCACATGCATGAATCAAATTCAGAGACCCAAGCCGCGTTGGTAATTCATATAATACAAACCCTCTAGGCGCACCCATGCAAATCAGTATTAACCATAAGCTTTTCAGGACGGTTTCCATACCTCCCGCGGATGAGCTCTGCCTGGACCAAGCAGCCGAGGTGTAGCATTCAAGCTCGGAGCGCACGGCTGGACTCGTACAGCTGACATGTTCAGGCGACGTAGCGGACACCGCGACCTGCATTCGAGTCGCATGATAAGTCGAATGATAACCACAGGTAGTACGGATTAGTTCTACTCTATCAACTCTATGCATTGATTCTGTTCGACTCCAACAAACCTGTACGAAATAAGTCGTAACACCCAGGGGCGGTAGGGACGCAATGAAGTGCAGCGTGAAGGCTTGAGGGGTAAACAGCACGCCTGTCGACGAGCCGTAAAGTGAGGTCGCATCTAGCACGACATCGACTTGAGCCGACACGCTCTCGCCAGAGGCGTCCACTATGCAGACGTGAGGACTTGATACGCGCAGAGTAACTGCAGTCAAGCAGAAGAAAACATCATTTGAGTCTCAGAACTTTACGGGAAAGGTTTCAACTTACTGACGCAAGGTAAACTGTTTACTCACCAAGTGAAGATCGCGCCCATCCGAACGAATTGAACAACACCACAGGAGTGGTGCTATTCGATGGTAGCTGATACAGGTCCGGAGTGAGGGTTCGCAACTGACCAGCGGTCCCGGTACGAGCGATCAATCGCTGCAGTAGAGCCCCTGACGCCTGAGAATTTGACGGATAATATAACATTAAAGACCAGCGGAATACAGCGATACGCACACTAAAGCAATGTACCACTGACAGCAGATGGGACGCTTGATTAAGTCGCTTCAAGTAATCTTGAACGACGGTAGGCTTGGCAGTGCCTGCGCCGAGACGTTCGCACAGATCAATCTAAACCAACGATCACCCCACCTAAGCAAAAAATACTCAAAGTACCTGTGATGGCATCGTGATGGAGGAACAGTCCAGCATCCTGTTGAGCTGTTTGTAGATACTAAAAGGGGCACATATTTTGGTGTCAGCACGCGCTGTGCCGCGGACGATACCACGCGGTGATAAACAATTCAGTGTCAGCAATACCTGTCCGATTGATTTGAGAGATAGCTCTGAGGTTGGACCATCAGTGGAAGATGCAGGATCCGCCCGCTGCTGAGCTGTAACCAGAGCGAACAGCATGTGGCTCACCCGTAACGCTGCGTCCACTCTGTGTATCAGAAAACACCAACAAAAATGATCCGTGCAGTTTGTACAAGGAGAATTCAACTACATTGCTAACAATAATAAATATTATACAGATGAATGTAAACGACTTCATAAATAGACCTGGCAAGGCAGCACAGCAGAAAGTACTACCTTCGACCAGTGCTCTTCAGCGTAGGACGGGTAGTATAGTACCCAGTCCAGTAGCTATCTTCATTATCCGCATACGGGAAGAAGTCGTCGACTACCACTGGGAATCTCACGTTGAATTTGCTGGCGGCGCGCTCCATTCCATTGAGATACTCCGACACGGTGGAGTACGACACATTCATACCGTAGTGCAGAGCGTTCGATTGGATTTCACGCACGATCGGGTCCATATTGCTGAACTGCAGGCGGGCATCACGGAACTTGAAATCATCCCCCCACGGCACCAGCAGGCGGCGCGAGCGATACGCGACTGCACGCTGTTTCAAAATGGCCACCAACTCTTGAGCGCGTGATTTCACGTTGTCGGGCGACGTTCGTGGCGCCCAGTTCTCCCAATCGAACGAGTTGGGAGCGCTGTAGTGACTGTGTAGTACATGTGTGAAGATGCGGCTGCTGCTGGCACTGCCGGATACCGGGGCACCCTGCCACAGAAACTCCATCATTTGCGTGTTCTTCAACTGCGTCTTGACCTTGTGATGCAGCCGGTTCAGCACCAGCGCCCGGAATCCCATTGAGGCAAAGAGAGACGGCGTGACTGAGCTGTGCCCGAACGGATCAATCTGCCAGCCTACGCTGGGCGTGAAATTGAAGTGCTGTTTGAGGTATCCGTGTCCGGATGACATCTGACTGATAACGGCTAGCGGGCTCGGGTTAGCCTCATCATTCTGGCTCCAGCCGCCACCCACAAACTCAAGCTGACCAGAGGCTACAAACTGCCGGAACTGAGCCTTGACTTCTTCAGAACGCGAATCCCACCATCTGCAACCAAGTGCACATACGGCAACACAAGTGTGAGTACGGATCAGAGTTAACCTCGCTGCATTATTGAGCAGAAGAGCGAACAAACTGGCAGTAGGAGAATGCATACTTGGAAAAGAAGGATATTTCGGACCAGACGAATCTGCGGGACTTGTCTTCCTGCAGCATGGCAGTCACTGCCGACAAGATGCGTTCGACGCTGTCCTGATAGTAGCCCTCGAAGGTGTCAAGCCAGCCCGGGTCACAATGCGAATGTGGAATTATGTGCGCGTGAACCAGGCCTTCGTCCTGAACGTCAAATCCGTTCACCGCCGCTTGATTCATGCACCACAGTACGCACATGGCAGCGAGAAGGAGAGGTCTCCAATGATGAAATCGGTCCGAGCTGGATGCGCGCATGACAACCGTTGGAACGACGTCGACAGCAATTCAACTCCGAACGACACGTCGTTCACAACATCACCCGCAATCTTGTTACACCATCGACATCATCGATCAGAACTTGAATGTTGCGCTCTCTCACCCGCAGTGCTCGTCCGCGACCGAAATGACGACTTCCTGCATTGCTAGTAGACATCTAAATCCCTGTATGGCATCGGATGTAATATGAACTCCGGCTGTCAGATCAGTATTGACTAGATGCCTCGCATTCTGGATCATTCTGGTCCATGGAATGTTCTCCTACCGTACTTTGGGCGTCGCAAACTTGAACATCACAACATATCCAACATCCAACAGCACACAGGCTAAACTTGAACAAAATGGCTGCAGCTCCACTTGTGGATATCAAAAGGGTGACTCTGCTATTCATATTGGGCAGACATAATGTCGAAGAATATGAGATACGAGTCAAAGCGGGTTTGGCTGCTGCCATGCAGCTCGCAAAACGCGATGCTCACACCCTGATCGTGCTCTTCCCCAAGCAGTACGCCACGACTCCCCCCGCTCGGCTCCGGAAGCTCGCCGATGACAGTCTGGCAGGTCAACCTTGTTCACTTCAAGTGAAAATGGCTTTCGATGACTCGATGCCACAAGCCTTCCGCGGCGTGTGTGCAGATCTGCAGAAGGTTTGGATCTGTGGCGCCACCAGTACCACACCGTTCGAAGCCCTAGCAGCCCGATTCATAGCGCAGTGTTTCGGCAGCCGTACAGGAATCCCGCATGTATATGTGGGATGTGTGACATCTGACTATCATGTCAACAGATCGCATCACTTGTTTGAAGCGATCTTCAAGGACCGTCTCGTCCGCCCAGCATCTATGAAACTGCCGAAATCGGACCGAATCCTGCTTGGCTGCGCCACCCCTTTCTTCGTCCCGGCGTTCTGCGCCTCGTCATTTGACCGGTCAGATGCTGCATGGCATTCCAATCACGAGTTTGCGTGGTTCGCTCCATTTGACTGCAGTCCTGCGAAGCTGCAAACCGAGACATCGGGTTTGCAGTCGCACTACCGCGATGGGTTCGTTCACAACTTTGAACAGAAACGACCTGATGAGGACACGGTGAAGAGCACTCTGACGCAGTACTTCTTCGCAGTGTGTCGGCATGGCAGTATAGATGCTGCGTGGTGGGTATTGAGTATCGGAGGGCCTTTGCTACTACACGCTGTCACACGGCATGGGACTCAAGCGCTACACGAAGCCATTCTCGGTCTGCATTCTGTAGAGCAGTTGAGGGCAGTCTTTGACGTGTGCAAAACTGCTGTTGATGACTGCAAAGTTCGCTTGATTGCAGCAGTCCAGCAGACCCCCTGCCTGCGAGGTCGCGGCTGGTTGAGTTTCTGGCACGCCGCCCAGAACATGATGAAAGCGCAAGCTGGCTGGGCTGGCGCGGCAACCGAGCCCACAGACGAGCAGCTGCTCGCGTGTGATGATCACAGAGAAGTTGTTCTCTTGCTGTTGCATCATGGAGCATCTGTGACGACTGCTGACGCTTGTGGGGCGTTGCCTCTGCATTACGCATGGGCATCGGGCAATTTAGCCGTGATCACCGCTCTGCTTGCAAAGGATGTCGATGTGCAGTTGAATGCCAAACTGACCAAGCCTATCACGTGTTTTGGAGCCTCATCTCCGGCCGGGCTGACGCTAAGAGAGCTGTTCCTCAAGAACAGTGCCATGGCGGCTCTCATGTTGAAGATATGCGGTGCCGCGGTACCTGGAGTGCACTCCGCACTGGGTTAATGCCAAAAGTTTGGAAGTAAAGCACATACGTTATACTTTGATATAGCAACGACACACCAAAAACAAAATAAAAAAAATTTACCACAAGAGAGGCTCAAGTGTGCACACAAACGCAAGCGACGTACTCTAACCAGAAAAAGAAAATAAACACGAGAATTCAGTACTCAAAAAGTCCGGACGAACACGTGAACAATACGAATATTAAGTGATGGGGATGAACGAAAGATGCTCCGCATCCGTGCCATCTGACTGTACGCGTCTTCGATAAATACACACAATTACACTACCTAAGATTGCTGCAGCACACAATGACGACAACACAATACACGCTATAGCCCAGCCTGGAATGCTGGAGGGCGACGGCAAATCAGACCCCGCTGGACACTTGTCGTGCGAGGGACACTTCAGCTGCTGCACTGATTGAGGTGGGCAGAAGAAGCCGGCACTGCAAGGCACGGGCTGTGAGGTGCCAGCCGCACAAACAAAGCCCCCTGGACACGGAACTGGCATGACATCGGCACGAGGACAGCTGTAGCCTGCAGGGCATGCATGACATGCAGTACTGCCAGCAGGAGCGAAGAAGCCAACGTCACAAGCAACGCACGTGGAAGACGTTGCGTTCACATAAAAGCCAGCTGCGCATTGAGTGCAGTTGCTACCACCGGGTATCGAACTGACGAACCCCGCCGGGCAAGGCATGCATGCCACTGGTGACTGAGCGGATGATCGATACCAGCCCACTGGGCAGAGCATGCAGGCAGCAGCTCCTACGATACTGCTGTAGCTACCAGCAGCACAGGGTTCACACAGGGGCGAGAATGAATTCACCAGCGAAATAGAGCGGGACGTGCCGACGGGACACAGCGCGCACTGGCCATGTTGCAAACTGCTGCCCGGTAAAGCCGCGCACGATGTGTCCACGGTGAAGATTTGCGAGCCTTGACACGATACGTACAGCAGCTCGTTGGAACTTGAATACAGCACTGCCGAAGGATGCAAACACATGTCCGGCGTGCTCAGCGTGGCGAATGAGAGAGCAGAGCGAGCTGCAACGCTCAGAAACTGGCAAGTCGTGATGAGGTATCCAGGCCGGGGCCAGAGCGCGACGGAGCCAGCTCTGGCTCCATTGCAGGGGTAGGGCGTGGGCCATTGAGTTATTGAGGAGTTAGCCCGCGCGTCCGCTTGCACAATGACTCCATCTTGATTCATTAGATATACTTGATCAGGACCAGCGCCAGGGCCAGGAACGGCTAGTATCGCGGTGCTGAAGAAATTGCGGATGTACACGATCGACGCCACGATGCCGGCCGGGCTAATGGAGATGGCTCCATCACTGCAGGCGGCATACACTCTCGAGGCTGTAACTGCCACCCCTGATGGTGAAGCACACTGCGTGGCAGAGGCCAATGTGGTGATCACAGGACCGATTCGTGAAACGACGATGCTGATGACAGAGCCAGCAGGCTGGCTGTGGAAATCGCCGGTGCACGCGACAATCAAACGGTTCGACGGAGCGTACCACGCCAGATCCGCAGGGTAAGCGCAGCTGTCACCATTTGTCAGTACTGTAATGTTGTTTCCCGCGCTCACTGCGACAGCAATCACTTTGCCCGGAACTGAGGCGGCGTTGCTACCCTGACACGCCACGTACATCTCGTCACGGGTCGCATCCGACGCGATCACGCGCGCCGCTCCGACACACGCAGTCGCTGGGACGACAACCTTGGTGGCGGATGTCAGTAAGTCCAGACTCACAACTGCAGCGGAGTCATCACCTGAGCACGTGCCGTACAGGACCGCGCTGTTGGTGGGGGCTAGAGCGAGACTGCCCAATGCACTGCATTGCATATAGGCCACACTCTGGATTGGTGGGGCAACAAACGCGATGACACCATCAATACCACACGCGGCAATGATGGCTCCCGCTGCATTGACTTGCACAGCCCACGGCTGGGCACACAGGTCCAAACCGATCACGACAGCAGGTGCACTCACATCCACGAGCGACATATCCACGGTGACGATACCGGAGTTATCGCAGGCAGCGTAGAGCGTGTCCTTCTTCACGTTTGCTGTTGAGGAATCTACAACCCAGATAGAGCGAGGAGAGCTGCACACGCTTGAATTCATCAGCACAATGAAGGGGGCTCCTGGACGAACACCGATGACTCCCTGTCCTTGACAGATCGCGTAAACGATATTGGTGGAGGATGACACAGCGACATCTTTGCCACCTCTGCACGCCGCGGCATCGACCAGGACGCTTGCCACGCCTGCCGAGATGGTGATGATACCGCCCTGTGCCGCTTGATTGCCATTGCATGCCGCATACACGGTGCCACCTTGTGGAAGAGCAGCAACAGCCACGGCACCGGGACACTGAGTTGCATTAGCGATCTTCGTGACCTGCGTGCCACGAGCTGCATACACCGCACCGCCGTTGTCCGCGAAATTTTTGGTGCAGGTGAGATATACGCCGTTGTTACTATCTGCTGCGAGTCCGTTCACACCAGGGCAGTCGTACGGATCGATCGGGATGATGGTGGCGGATGAATTCTGCACTAGATTGTAAGACACCAACGATTCGTACAAGCCGGTAGAATACACGACGTTTGGATCGGTTGGTGAGGCAACCACTTGATGAGGGTTGAGGATGACTCCAGAAGCAAGAAGCGTGACATTGCCACCTTGAATGGAGATCACACCGACATTGGAGCATCCAGCAAAGACGCTTCTCCCATCAGCACTCAGCGACACACCCGATGCACTGCATGTGACGCCGTCAGCTAGAACGTATGCGACAAATTTGGCAGCTGCGGGAGCGTGAGCTGAGCCGCGCGGCATCGCAAGTCCAGACCTCCATGCACGTTGAGATGGAGCACCCGCCACGGATCCTGAGAGCCGCGTTAGCAGAAGTAACAGTGAGAGCACAGCGACTGTCTGTGAGACCCGCATCCTGTATGCCATCGAAACAGTGTGCGGTAGCTTCACTCAGTGATAGATTGTGAGTTGTGTTAATTGAAAATGTAAATCCGATCAAATCCACGTACAGGCCCCGGTATACGCTGCTTGATGCACAACGTAAACCCACTGTCTACTTCAAGATAGCTCAGATACAGCTACACCAGAGAGCTGATTCTGAGACGAATGAGAACTGCATGCACAGAACTCTGAAGGAAGACTGAATCCTAACTTTACTGAGATATGCTGGGTATTTAAAGTGCGAGGGAAAAGGGAGGTAACGCCACGGGCCCTGATTGAGGAACGATGACTGGTTTCAGGAGAACCGTCCTGCGGGCTTGGAGTTGCCGATGGACTGTAAACCCCATATGCGCTTTACAGATCAGCGTACGATTTTCCTGCCATTTGGCTAAATCGAACCGGCCCCATGATAGGTGAATTCGTGGGGTCATCTGATCACGTAATCACCACAACAAAGATGTCCACCTACATGACGACCGTCCGGTCGGAGCGTCTGCAGATGCTGGTCCTGGTAGTGTTGCTGGGGCTGGTACAGTACATCAGTGCTGCAGGTCCGGTAACGCAAGATCTCAGCACCGCCTCCTGGCAGCTTGCGAACGCACAAGGCACCATCACGGTGCCAGCGTCGGTGCCAGGTCAGGTGCATCTGGATCTCCTTGCTGCGGGCAAGATTGAGGATCCGTACAAGAAGTAATGATATTTCGCTAACGCACTGCTTGATTCTTGCTGATGGGCTGCTCTGCGCGTATGCAGTGATCATGACATGGATTACTTCTGGATTCCCCAGACCACCTGGGTGTACTCTGCGTCATTCCAGGTCTCGCCAGCCATCTCCACAAACAGAGAGGTGCGTGTTGCTTGGCGCAATACTATCCATTTCATGCCAATTCCACTCGATGGACTCACTGTTGCGCACGCCACACGTACAGATCTGGCTGGTGTTCGAGGGTTTGGACACGGTGGCGAACATCACGCTCAACGGCCAGCCTCTGGCTTTCACCAGTAGGTTCTTTCTCGCATCGTCGATATGATCACGGATACTTGGTGAGTTCTAAGTAAACGTGCTGTGGTGTGGTGGTACCCTACAGACAACATGTTTCGCGAGTTCCGATTCAACGTCACCGGGCTCATTGGAAGCGGCAGTAACTCCATCAGTATCTCATTCATGAGCGTGATCGAATACGCAAATAATCAACAGAACGCCTATCCGTAAGCTCTCGATCTGTTTACCTCGCCAGTGCGCATCTTTCTTTGATCTACTCTAATCGTCATGCATAACCCATCTGCCCTCTCAGGTATGTGGTACCGACGTCACCTACTGCACCGCAGTACGGCTGGACTCCTGGACCGCGTCAATTCGTGCGCAAAGAGGGATGTGCCTTTGGTTGGGATTGGGGACCGGACTTCCTCCAGAT
>ENA-ORBV01011423-ORBV01011423.1-microbial-mat-metagenome-genome-assembly--contig:-NODE-11423-length-13947-cov-5.646503_pt1 | contig 13947 bp, 14 predicted proteins | sample MGYA00237777_ERZ505514 | MGnify/ENA primary metagenome ERZ505514 (study PRJEB26160, sample SAMN06269048) | microbial mat metagenome | isolation source: Oligotrophic lake microbial mat | place...
ATACTAACTACTACTACTAGCTAGCTACTAGCTAGTAGCTAGCTAGTAGTAGAGTAAAGGATCAATCGATTGATGGGTTCGGCCTGTGACGTGGTCATTTCGGTCGAGTGTCAAAGCGAAAATGGTGTCCGGGTGGGGCCTACCGCCGTACGTACCATCGAACTTGCCGTCTACAACGCATGCAGTAGACTAGTCTACTAATAGTACGCAGTACGCAGCTACTAGCCAGTAGCTATTAGCATCAAGCGATGGGTATCGGTTACCTGCCATTAGAACATGAGACAGGGGATCTAATTGCTTGTGATTATCTACGTTACTAGCTATCGGGATCAGACACCGAGTTAGAAGTGCCGATTGTGGAGCCGGTAGACACCCGATAATTTTCGAACTCAAGTGGAGGCCCGACTTCTAGGTGGGAACAGGATTTTAGTTGTTGGCTTTGCGCTTGACACGCAGGCATTCCCTAGCTAGCTTTCGTTGGCATTCCTTGCGGTACATTACCACCAAGTCGAATGACACCGGGAACAACTCTTGAGCTTCTCCAAGTGCAACGTTCCATCCGTAACGTGCATACTATTACTAGGTTGGCACCGGTAAGGTCTTCTGGCTGGAATTGAACATCCACGGGAAGCGCCGCGACACAAAGAGAAAGGCGGCGATTTATCTATGCATTCCACCTCGGACGTATCAGTTCGTGTCATTGAGATTATTCTGCGGTAGTTTTATAGCAAGCTAGTAAACAACAAAAGATGGGAGCTGGTGAATCTACGGACCATTTGGCGGACGCAATCGCCGGACTCTCCTTGGGCGGTCAAGACGAGCAAACAGATACATGCCAACAAGAGGTCCAAGATGTTCCTGGTGCTAGCGTGGCCCTCAAGACCTTGGCGTATTGGATTTTAAAGGAATGTACCAATGTTGTCATTTTGAGTGGTGCCGGAGTGTGTAAGTGCGAAATGTGTTGCAGAAAAGTATTAATTCGGATGTGAAAGATAATGATTTCTTTTGAGAATATTGCAATGGCATCTGCTGCAAAAAACATGTACTTGATGCATCTCACCAAATGATGTATGGTCATTCTGTTTTTTGTTGAACAGCCGTCGCCGCTGGGATTCCCGACTTTCGTACTCCAGGCACTGGATTATACGACAATCTGGCCAAATACAATTTACCCTATCCCGAAGCCGTTTTTGACGTCAACTTTTATCGCAACAATCCACAGCCCTTTACGTCTCTTGCCAAAGAAATCTGGCCAGGAATGATTCATTCTCCTACCTTGACACACTCCTTTATCTCTCTCCTGGAGAAAAAAGGCAAATTGTTACGGGTTTACACACAAAACATTGATGGTCTCGAGGTCATAGCCGAATTACCACCCGATCGTATTGTCGAATGTCATGGTCATTTTCGAAGTGCTTCGTGTATTGATTGTCACAAGAGTGCCCCGGATATGAAGGCGGTTGTTACCAGCATTACGCAACAGGGTAAACCACCGGTGTGTACTCATTGTGGTGGCTATGTCAAGCCAGACATTGTCTTTTTTGGAGAAGGATTGCCGTCCAGATTTCACCGTTTGCTCAAACCCGACATGACCAAGGCAGACTTGTTAATCGTTTTGGGAACCAGTCTCATGGTGGCACCGGTCAGCATGATTCCCGAAATGGTCGATCGACAAAAATGCAAACGCGTCTTGCTCAATCGCGAATTGGTAGGAAATTTGGATTTGGCCGGCAAGAAGAATAAACACAACAAAAAATTGCAACAAGATATATTTCAAAAGGGGGATTGTGATGACAGCATTGTGACGCTCAGTCAACTATTGGGGTGGCATGACGAGTTGAAGGAATTACACGAAAAAACAAAGGTCAAGCCCGCGAAGGATGGCAAATCGAAAAAATGAAAACAACACTCCCTGGCTGACAAACAAAAAACAATTATCGTACTGTAGATGTGTGCTAATTGCAAGTTCCAATGGGCTGCGTGGCTGGCTGGCACGACGACACAATCATGTGAAATTTATTAAATTAGTAGATATGCGTTATAGCAATTCGGAAAGCAACACTCGTTTCTAACAATGATGGACGCTTTCGTTGGCAAATGCAAACGTTATAGGTGATTTATCTATGCATACAAGTTTGTGCCTTTTTTAAACGAAAAATCGAAACCCCTGCGCATCCTAAACAACCCTAACGGGGTGAATGGGGGGACTATAGTTGGCGTTGGATGGGACATCTTCTGCTAACGACAAATCGCCAGCTGGAATTTCAGTTCCTTTCTGGGATACCTTCGCCACGTACGCAGCAATGGCAAGCCCCAAAGCAGCCACGCACCCAAGAACCAGCATTACAGCTTTCCAGTCGGCAAAGGGCGCGGAATCGTTTTCGCCTTGGCGGTATGAGTTGCCCATGCCCGGATCATTTTCTTTGGGAGGAAAAGTAGGAGCATCGACATACACCTCATGGCAATCTTCCACGTCCGAGACGGCGTCTTCCCCAAGCGTGTTCTTGCCGGTGGCACGAACGCAAATCTTGTGGCTTCCCGCCGTCAAGTTGGTCAAGGTCATCTGAAAGTCAATCGAAGCGGCGCCTTCTTGAGGTAGAAGAGGCGCTTCAGAACCGGCGAGGGCCTCATAGCCAGCATTGTCAACCTTGATCTCTAGCTTGGTCAACTTTGTTCCAATGATGTCGTCAATAATGTTAGGAAGCGAATTAGGGTCGGGGATGGAGAAGCAATGCCCACCATTGGATGGAATGTTGTTCAGTTCGTTGCTCGGGTCACAGTCGATGTTGTCTCCTACCGCCACTGAATGAACGATTGCGCCAGTTCTAGCCAAAATGTTGGCAGATTCCGTCACATTTTCGCCCTGACTTTCCAAATTGTCCCACTCATCTTCGTCGCCGAAGCACCTTCCATCCCCGGCAAAGATTACCACTGTCGTGGTGGCTGTATTACCTTCGTCGAGAGCGACCAATGCGGCAGTCTCCAAGGCGTGCGAGCAAAACGTACCGCCGTTTGATGTTCCATTGTTAATGGCTTCAATAATCTCGGGGTTTCGGGGGTTTTGAAAGCCCGCAGTGGTTTGAGCGTAGCTATCAAAGTCAATCACGGCGACCACTTCGGCGGAGCCGTCCGTAATAACTTGCTCGTTAAGCGCCTCGAAGAAGGCCTGGATACAATCCAGCGTGGTTCCACATGCGCCGTCATCTTCGTCGGTACTGCCCGAAGAGTCAATCACGTAGATGTAAGCCACGTCTGGAACACCTTGGCCAACAGTGGCCGTTCCGACGACCTTGACATCTGTGGCGTTCTGCGCGCCTGGGATCTGAATGTTAGAGTCGGGGGCAGGTGAAGTAATCCCAACAGTCAACTCGGCACCGTTGGACATGACGGTCGAATTCTCATGGAGCTTGCGGGAAGCACCGGCGGCAGGAAGACTGTCAGCGACGAGAAGAAGCACGGAAAGAACAGCGGAAGCCTTCATGATGATGTATATGGTCTGTGCAGAACAGGAAGAGAGTGTGAGCCGATGGTCCAAACAGACGCAACAAAGCCGATCGACGCTTCCATGTGTGGAAGTGGTGGACTGTTGGCGTGGTTTCCTAAGGAATAAACTTGATTTTTTCGTACCTTTTATTGGAGTTGCAATTCGTTTTTGTGAGAGAAACTGCGGCCGAAAATGAGGCGGTTCCCTTGTCCTCAGCTTTCCAAAGATAGCCGGCAAAAGGCGTAGAAGCTCGAACAAATCCACGTCTCGCGGTCTCAAGCCGAATTGCCTCTCAAGGTATACATGTAGTAGGAGATGGAGGGTAAAAGAAAAGATCCACTGGTTCTTTGCAGTCCTGGATTTGTCGCGGGCCGAATGCTGAAACCTACACCCAACTCGATAGTGCCCATAGATTTGCAGAAGAAACACCAATCAAGAAGTGTCACACCTGCAATTCTGTTTAGCTTGAAAGTTGGTAATTAGTAGCCTTGCTTGCTAACCATTCACAAACCAGAGCCTGGGCCGATACTATGTTTCGTTGGCATTCTGGAGTGGACGGGTTCGCCTTATTGTAAGTCGTAGTAGTGTGCATTAAAGTACTCACCGAGTCGTTCAAGTCTGGACGCCATAAGATTCCACGTCTGAAATCACATTTTGGACCATGAAGGAGTTTTCAAGTCCTCCTTAATCCTAACATGCTCAAAGATTGGTTCAGATAAGCAGTGAGCTGATGCCCCATGTGCTCACTGCTCACAGTGCTGCTCTCAATAGAACCCTGCTCCTGCTGCTATGGTTCAGACTGGGCATGGTAGGTGGCACAAAGGGGTTTGACAAGTCGCAGACCTCAGCAACCCATTTGCCTTCTGATTGAAAGCCGGCCGAGCAGGCACCGGAAGGCCCTGACATTCAAAACGCAAATGCATGTTTGCTTTTGCAGAGCAAGAAAAAGTATGCAGAGACTGATGAAAATGCAATTGTTTTTTCACTTCCAAGGTTGTGGAAGCAGAGAAAAAAAACATGTTTGTTCCACATGGATTTGGATTGACTTCTGTGTGTTTTCTTGCAAAGTTTGTCTCAGCTTGACAACTCTGGTTCTGTTCCATGGGAAAGAATTGCCAACCAAAATTGTTCTGAGACCTTCCATGAAATCCTAAGAAATGTCTTGCTGGGTGGAGACTGCAGCAGACCTGTGTTGCCCGCAACTGCAAAATGCAACTGAAAGCTGTCACATTTTAGCTGACAATCACAGCATCATGCACAACAGTCTTCGACTAGGTCATAGCATGTTGGGACAACATAACATCTTGGTTAGGTTTGCATGCATTTTCACTTTGTGACTTTCCAAGGTGAATTTGTTGCATCAGAAGGCACATGTCGGCATTGTTCATTTTGCAAGAGACCAAAGCAAACATGGCTTTGAAATTAATCGTTTGAGCTGGAATTGGAATTGGGAGAAAACAACTTGCAATCCTTCTGCTGATCACCAAAGGCCCCCTTTAAAATTGCATGCTTTTGCCTTGACATTTCTCACGTTATGTAGACAGATTGAATGTCAGAGAATCTTAGCAAATGCGTTGGTCCTCAACTGTTTCTCTGATCCATGTTGATCTTGGTTGCATTCCAGTTTCTTCAAATCTGGTGTACAACCATGAGCATAACAGGAGATTCTTTGTCTGGTCAGACAAAGGGCAGATGGCATAGCATTAGAACAAACCATTTTGTGATTGCCTTGTCTCCAAGTTCAAGTCAGCTCGCAACTTAAAGATCATGAGAATGGAAATCCCCCAAACCAACAAAAGAAGCAATTTCAACCAAGCCAGGGCATCAGTCACAAAACATAATCTTTCAGCTAAAGCAATCGAAAGAGTGAATTGATTTGGTTCTTGTGAAAGGAGCAATGCAAGTTTGTTTGCTACAAAAATGTGTTGACACATCATTGGCTTTTAGTTTTATCAATCAAATCTTGGCAGCTAGCCAACATCTGGGGTGTAAATGTTTGGTGCATGAACACGGAGCTGCCAACAAGAATCTAAACTTATTTGCCCGCAATTGAGCTAATCTCACTTTGAGCAGCCCATGCTCAATGCATTCTTTTCTCTGCTAGTCCTTTTCATGAAAAACCTTTAAGTCCAGTTGGTGCAATTGTCATGGTCAAAGCTTTTTGACCCCAAAAAATTCTCAGGTGGATGCCAGACTACCGCTCAGTGAACAAAAAGAATGAACTTGTTCAATTTGTCCACAAGACAAGCACTAACTTTGGAATCTCTTTTGCTTTATCCTGTGTTTGCATTCTGGACTTGAATCTCTTTTCTCAGTTGACATCACAGTAGGCAGTCAATTGTGTTTTTGTGGATGACCGTTGTTTTGACATTTCACAAGTCATCCAACATCATCGATGTGAGCAGTCAATGTTGCATTTTGATGCTGTGTCTGGAACTGCTTCTGCTGACATCATCACTTGCTTTGACACAGCCAAAGTCCTGGCCCACTGTCTGAAGGAGATTCACTGTGCTGTGAACTGGCTGGGAAGTGCTGCCCAATGTCCTTTGTGCCTCAATGTCCACAACTTACTGCAGTTTTGAACCAGCTAGTAGCTAGCCTTTGACGTCCACACTTCAGCCCTAACCCTAGCATGGTACCTTGTGTCACATTCATGCGAAATCCCTTCTTTTGTTGGTCGTGGTTGCCGATATCCGGACCCTGCTGTCACATCTTCCTCGTTCAAAAGATGCTACCAGTATACCAGTAGCTATCTACAGTAGTAGCTAGTAGAGACACCCCTTGTTGAGTAACAACACACAGCAAAGCAACAAGACACCAACAACAATGCCATACGAGATCCAGAGCCACTCTTGCATTCTTTAAACTAGGTTGGATTTGTTCCAAGTACTGTGTTTTAAAACAAGATGCGAGTTCATAGAAGTGGCGTCTCCCTCTTTTGGCCGCTGGGACTTGTACTTTTATTATGTCAAGTTCAATTCCAACCGATTGCCGCCTTGGCCAGCAGTAGTCCTATGGTCGAATGTCATCCCCATCCAACCCAACCACAAAAAGAAGTATGTTTGACCAACTTTGTCTTTATTTCGCCGAGTCCATCGGGTCCTCCCACTGCGACAGATCCGTACACGTGGGTGGGAGGTTGGTCTTGGTCCTACACCTTTGTGGAAGGAATCCCCGAAGGAACCTACACGGAATATGTGGGCGACGGCGAACCATATGTGGAACTCAACACCAACAATACCATGGGCGAGCGTGTCACGGTTGCAATAGACGACAATCACAAGACGTGTCGAATATCGGGCTGTCAAAGCTGTACTTTGTGTCAAGTGGGTGAATGGACGAGCAATGAACGACAAAATGCCTATTTCCAAGCCGATTGTACCAATCTTCCAGGAGGAAGGAATGTTACCACGTGTGAAAGCGTTTTGCCCTTTTTCATGCTCATTGATTATTGGGCTACTGAGAAAGATGAGGAAGATAGTTTGCCCATTGATTGGGATTCCGAGGAGGAAGATTCCATGGCGCCATCATCTTTATTATCGGAAGTCACATCGGAATATTTGAGCACTGTGGATGATTCGACTACAGATTCTCCAACGGACACGACAACTATATCGTCATCATCATCATCAATGCCATCCTCGTCCATATCTTCACCAGCCCCATCCTCGATCCCCACTGCCGCACCCACGCGTAAAGGAACATGTCGTGGCGATTTGATATACTCGGCGTGCGCTCCCACTTGCGAAGTTACCTGTGACAGTCGCGACGATTACTTTCCCATTGTCGACGGAAAGCCCTGCAATACCTGGCCGTGGTGGTATTGTCGAAATGCCTGCGTCTGTCCACCCTCCAAACCCATTCGTGTCGATGATGGCACGGATGAATGCCTCGAACATCCCCGGGACTGTCCTGCCAAAACCACCACGTGTCCAGGTGATATGGTATTCCAAGAATGTGGCAATACCTGTCCTCCGACTTGCACCAATGCCATTCCCTTGGTACAAGATGGAGGACGGCCCTGTATCTATCCCAATGCTTGTAGTGTCGGTTGCTACTGTCCTGACGACAAACCCATTGCCGTGGGAGACGACACGGGTCGGTGCGTGACAACGCGTATGGAGTGTCCGGCGGCGCCTCCTGTGGAAGAAGGTAGTCCTACGGCGGCACCTACAGTTGAGGTGACATATGCCGGGTTGGCGTGTACGGGCGACCTGGTCTTTCTCACATGCGGCAGTAGTTGTCCGAGTCTCACATGTGCCAAACCCAATCTTCCTCCGGACTTGGCGTGCCCCACTGTGTGCGTTTCGGGATGCTACTGCCCTTCCGAGAAACCACTACTGTTGGACGATCGTATGGACATTTGTGTGGCTAATGTCCAAGAGTGTCCAGCGCCAGAGAATGATTCGATGCTACTGGATACGCGAGCAGGTTTGGACAGTCCTGATATCAACAGCATCAAGAAAGTAAAAGCCGACAAATCAGCAGAGGATGTCACGAACCCAACGACAACAACCGAATATGATTTCAAATCAGACCTCATTGTCACCTTTTTCCCGGAAACAGGCCAAGAACCTACAACCTTTGAGATGGATGGATTGTTGATGGAGTTGGAAGTGTCTTTCCATCAATGGCTAGTTACAACAAACCCCTCATCACAAGTACATCTTATCTATACTTCTTACCAATACGACGGGGTCGATGCCCCCGACATGGTCCAAATTGAATTTCAAACCATGGTCCGCATCCCCTCGGAAATCATTCTCACGGAACGACACGTCGCAACCCTATTGACGAAAGCCAACTTTGGGAGTTTTATCGCCGAACAGGTCCGGCGAAATCCAGATGTGGGCGTCTTTGAGAATACTTTTAAAGTAGTGTTCAAAGCCGTGGGTACGGGAGGGAGCTAGTTGAGTAGTGGAATGCGCGTCGTTTACCAAAACGATTTCTGACCAGGCATGCGTAATAGCTTGCAACAGCGCTGTAAATACTTATTTTGCTATTTTTCCTGCTGCTCTTCCTCGTGCTTTTTCTTTTGTAGACAACAAATTCCACAAATGCAATACTCTGTATATTCTTGGCTACTTAGTACATAGCAATCGTTGATCATCCATTCACTGTGACATCCATGGGGGGCATAAGCCATGAGCTCTTCTCCGCTTTCCTCTCGCCCTTTAATCTTCCTCCAACTTTGGTGCCGGGGGTAGTTGTTGCTGGCGTCCACAACGCAATTGTCCATCAAAAACAAGTACGTCAGCTACTTCACTAGCTTGAGAATTTTCTTGGGTTGGTAATTCTTCCTTTATCAAAATGAAGTTTCTTTTTTTTGTTTGGCCCCGTCATCCAAGACTACCAGGTGGCGGACAACTGTGTATCAAAAGTATAGGAAGACAATGTCAAGAGCAAAAGTTTGATGGGTCTAGCAAATTTGGATGTGCATGGACTTGCACTGTCCCACCAAGAAAGAGACCCCCATACTGTAGCCCCCAATTGATTGGCTATTGCTTTGGTAGTATGCATCTTTTTCCATCCTTTGAGGTGTTTGTCAGAATGATCAATGCAGCAATGTTTGTCAAACCCCCAACTCCCCTGTGCACAAGTCATACATTTTTTGCAAAGGGTGCAGCAAAGATTCACTGCTGTTCTTTTCTTATTTGTTGATAGAAAATTGATACAGTAAAGAGTTGAAAGATTGGTTATCCTCTACTGTGTTGCCACAGTGCATTGTTAATGCACACAGTCAAAGATTCACAGGGATCAGACATGTCTGCTATTGCTGTGTTGTCACATGTCTCGGTGCATAAGCTCTAGTAGCTATTGCATCATAGAGAGGAACACTGTTGTGCTATTTTCATTAGAAAGGCATGAGCATTAATTCAAAAGGTGTCTTGGTAGAAGAGGACTACCAGTAAAATGCTGTATCCATCAATTTGCTGAAAACAAGAAAATCAAGCCAGGCGTCCAAAAGAGAAGCACTACACATGCAGTTAAATAAATTCAAACCAAGAATGTCAAGCTTGTGCAACTGCAACACCCCAAACCGGGTACAAAATAGAGTGTCCTCATGCGGGACTCATTCATTTGGAACTCATTCACGGAAGACAAGCTTCTCAGCGCATCGGACTAGTTGCTACTAGCCCTGTCACTCACAAGCAGTGAGGAAGGTTGCTCAGAAGAACACCGAACACGTCACCGCGACTAAGCCCCTACATGAGACAATGGCTGCATATTTTAACCGCCACAAAACGCCTAGAAGATGCTTTGTTCTGGATGGCATGACACAAGCTATCGTTACAAGACAAGTCATTCCCAATTGGATAACAAGTCTATAACTGGCATGCCGATTCTTCAAGTGGAAGCATCGTTCATCTCAGCAGAGAGAGGATTACGCGGAGGGATCTTGAGCCGAACCACTCTCAAATGTTACATTCATTATAGCCTCATTCTAAAGCTCATAATTTTCATTTACAAACAACTCAAAAGGCTTGTAGCTTTTACCGCAATGCACAACATCTGCTGGCAATTAGTGATGCATCTTTGTGGTTGTTGATGGCAATTTTGTGCCCCAACTCTCTGTGGGATGGGTCTGTCATAATCATTTTTTAGCTACAAAAGATGCCGATTGGCATTCAATCAGCCCAACATCAAGTTTTGCACTTGACATCTGTCCAGGTTTTGCTACAACAAAAAATGAACTTCTTTGCAACTCAGTGTGATTAGAAGAATTGTAGGCTTCGGCCAGACCACTTTCACCCTAACTCCCTAAGCAAGCCCCTGTTGCTAAATTTAACATCTTCTCATGCAGCATGTGCTGTTTCTAACTGAGCAACTGACAGAGGGCATGCACAAAGAACAATTGTTTGTCAAGGTCATTGTCAATGAACTCTTCTGCAATTCTATCTACATGCACATTTGTTTGAGACTTGTTAAGGGGATGTTCCCTTCAACTTAAAGATTTGTGCAAGATGATGATGCTGCAATTTGCTTTTGTTGTCACATTCAGTCCCCATGATGCCCCAAACCAGAACAGACAACCAGTTCACACTAGCCATTTCATGCATGTCATGCAAAATCTGGAGCAGTGCACTGTTTGAAACATGCTTTGACTTCATTTGCTGCATGGCATTATTTGTTCCATTTTTATGTAACTTGACGCATTTTGAAACAAAAATGTTACAGCAGAATGCACTTTGCTTCTTCTTCTTCACATGTGATCACAATTCACACCAGTGGAGTCTTCAGTTGAGACATTAAACAGTGGGGATACAGACCTTAAGCTTAGTTTGGTGATGATGTTTTGAATTACAAGAACTGTCACCTTGACACAAATGTTGTTTGTGGAGTCAGACAGAAACATGCCATGCGAGAACACTCAGGCAAACACAATTGACCCATGAACAAACAAAACTTTGCACCCACAACAACAAGCCATTGCCAAGTCAAAAAAAGACTAGTCAAACAAACATTTATTCTTCCTTTCATTGCAAAAAGAATCTTTACTCGCAGAGGGGCTCGAACCCCCAACCTTGGTGTTATTAGCACCATGCTCTGACCAACTGAGCTATGAGGTACAATTAGCATGGTGAGGAACAAAATAGGGAACAAATGCCAAGCAAAGGCACGCCCACATCAGTTCGTTTTGACTTACTAAATGGGAATGTGGGAGATCTTGCCGGCAGGAAGCTGACGAAGCTCTCCAATCTGCTTCTCCAACCCATTGGCCTTTTTCTGGAGGCTGGCAATCAAGTCGTCCTTCTGCTGGACCTGCTTCTGGAGGCGCAAGTTTTCCTGAATGAGTGCCCTGTAGGCCGCCGTGGACGGGGGCGATGACACATCATGCTCCTCTTGCGTGGGAGATGCCGTGGTCTTTTGTGCCACTTCTTCCATCGTCAAGGACGAGTGGGAGACACTGCGAGGAACGACCAAGTTCTTGTTGTCCTGGTTGCTGTCATTCGTCGAGCAGGAGGGCTTTCGAAAGGCCGACAAAAGACCTCCCCTGCAGACGACCCTGCCTTGCTGCTGCTGCCCTCCCATGCCAGAAGAACCGGCAGCAGCATTCGTAGCCGCATTCATCATGCAAGCGGCCATGGCATTGTTGACCTTTTGCTGGGCCGCATGCGCCAGAAGCTGATGATGGCTTGTTTCCTGCTCGTTGACGCTACAGCAATGTGTGATGTGGTCCTAAATCGTTATGGTTGACAATCTTCTCTTGCTTGTCATTGCGCACTGCCCCATGTTGTCTTTGTTGGAAGACGAGATGAGCTGTTGCACTTGGTTGATTTCTAAAACCTAAAACTGTGAGAGGAGACCAAAGCGCATCCAACTCCTTGGATCTGTCCTTTCTGTTGCTTTCAAAAGGATCTCGTTTGTGTTTGTGGTAGGGTCTTGACAGGATCCTGCGGCATGGACATGCTCATGGCAGTGTCTTGACAGGATGCCACGGTGCGGCCATGCTCATGGTAGGATTTTGACAGGACCCTACTGCGTGGGAATCCGGAACACAGCGCGTGCCCTGCCCGGTTGCATCCAGGTGTGTCTGCAACTGTGCATGGTGTCGTCCTGTTGTCCAAGCGGTGTGCTTGGACACAGGGCCTAAGACGTCCGAGTGACATCCTTGATCTTGCTCGGACATTCTTCAGACGCGTCCCCATTTCCACCTCCTTCGCTGGGTTGCTTCGGAGTGCCTTCGAAGGGTTCTGTTGGAAGATGTGTGCATCTACAACAATGGTGTCCTTGAAGTTTTCACTTCAAGATCCACTGCAAGCAGTAGCAACAGTAGCAACAACAACACCACCATAATTTCTAGTAAACTGATCTGTTTCAACAAGCAAATAGATCTCTTTGATCATCCAACAGAAACAAGGCGTCAAAAAGAGGGGTTATCACACCAAGGGAGCGAAAGCCTTGGCTGCTGCTGCCAAGGTTGCTGCTGCTTCCAAGGACAAGAGTGCGGAGTCAGATGACAAGGAGGCGGAGTCGGATGATGACAAGGAGGCGGAGCCGGATGATGACGAGGACGAGTCGGATGGCGATGGTGAGTCGGAGCAGTTGACGGAAATGGAAGACTTTAAACTTTAATCCTGGTGCTGAACTGCGTAGAAACCCCGCAGAAAAACAACAAAGATTCCGAACAAATAAGTTGCGCATTGTTTAAATTATTTTCTTGTCTCTACTCGTTCTTGTCCTTTTCCTTGCTGCTTAGGTTTCTTTGCTTGTCATCCATTAGTTTGTCATCACTGTTATCATTGGCAGGTGCATCATTGTGTGCTGTGTTTTGTTTCTGCTGTTGACACATGGCATGTTGTTGTTGTTAATGCAACAAAGATTGACCAAAGATTGATCGAAGATTGATCGAAGATTGACCGAAGATTGCAAATGGTGACCGAAGATTGGTCAAAGACTTAAGGCCATTCTTCGAAGATTAGTAAGCGAAGATTGACCGAAGAATGACGAGTCTTCGAAGATTGGTACAAATGGCATTAACATTGGGCCAAAACATGAATTCATTGCTGATGTCAGCATTAATGTCGATTTTAATGAATTTTGACTGAGGCGGTGTGCGACCGAAGACACTGAACGTCGCCAAAGCAGGACCGCCCTGTGGTCATTTTTGACTGGGCTACACGCATGCCAAGCCAAAGACCTGTTTGCCATCATTCACATGTCCCGTTTCTCCAAACATTTGGGGTTCTCATTTGGATTTGGATCCTTCGCCCCTGTTATCCAATGCCGTGCCAGGTGCTGTTGTGCGCTAATGTTCCTACTCTGGACAGCTAGCTAGTGCTTTACCGCACTGTGGCTTGTGTCCAACCTCAGAATGGAAAGGTGGTGCTCATCATTTTTCTTTCTTATCGTTTGACATCTATCGAAAGGAAACCACCAGTGCAAAACAACCACAATGAAACTGTTTTCACCTGCTGCGGCTCTCGCCATTTTCTGTCTTGCTGCTTTGGCTCGTGGAGATTTGGTCGGTCGCCTTCTCAGTGGCATGTCGGACGAAGAAGAGTGTGAAGCCAACTTGGTGGTCTGCCGCGCTGCCTTGGACATGTGTCCGGACGACGACATGACAGAAGAAGAGGGAATGGGGAATGATGAAGAGTCCATGCCGACGTTTTGTCGTCCACCCCCTGCCATGGAAAATGTCTGCGAAGGCACAGACCCCAAATTTGAGAGTGTTCCTTGCATGGTTGATGGCGTCATGAGTGCTTTGGAACAAGCCGGAAGGGATGTGACGGAGGGCTGCCAAGGTGAATTTGAAACTGAGGCGGAACCCATCACGACCACGTTCTTTGAAGCTGGACTCTGCCCTGTCAATGTCCATTGGCATCGCGGAACAGAACATGTGTCGGTTGGTCAATGCGATGAAAATGGAAAAGGTCCAAATTGCATGCTCGGTGTTGGACGTGGAAATGGGCCTTGCCCCAATGCACCACCACGTCTTGGCTTTGTCTACAACTCGTCCG
>ENA-ORBV01011426-ORBV01011426.1-microbial-mat-metagenome-genome-assembly--contig:-NODE-11426-length-13945-cov-3.322036_pt1 | contig 13945 bp, 25 predicted proteins | sample MGYA00237777_ERZ505514 | MGnify/ENA primary metagenome ERZ505514 (study PRJEB26160, sample SAMN06269048) | microbial mat metagenome | isolation source: Oligotrophic lake microbial mat | place...
GCGCTGACTCATGTGAAAACAGCTATCGAGCTCAACAACGAACCTTGTTGAAATGCATTCAGATCCTGCAGCAGCTCGCTCATGGAGCGCTGAGAACATGGGCGATATCATCAAATCCTGACCAGCAGTTGGCAGACCGGAGGCACGTCGAACACTTACCTCAACAAACGCCACTAGTCGACCGACATTGAAGGAAGCCGAGTCAATCTTGCGCCCCACCGCGCGCAGATTGTGGTAGGCGGACAGGATCTCTGCAGTGCTTAATCCGCTAAATGAATGCAACTGTCCCACTTTACGGCCGTTCTCAACCGCAGACGCCAGCAATGATTTATGCAGCTGGGTAAGATTAGCAAACTCTTCCGCCAGCGTCTAATAGATAAGCGATTACATCATCTTTAGTCGGCTATACCTTTCACACAGTGATTGAATTGCTGATACACGAACCTCAAATGGCGCCAGCAGCAGCGCCTTGAGCACATCGGGAGCAGCAGACCGCAGGTATTCGTCGTGCTCACGATGGAATGAGTAGAAGTGTTGGGACTCCAAGAACGGCTTGCCGAACACAAATGTGTAATCCTGCTCGCAAACTATTCAAACAAACAAAGGACGTTGATGGAGATTAGTCGGATCACGGTCACCTCTCACCCTGTTCGTTGATTTAATTGTTCATTATCAGCCAGGTGCCATACCTGAATCGTCAACCTCATCATCGCCTCGCATCATGGCCGCAGCGGATCGCATGAAGCGGCAGAATGCATTCGCGTTCATGAACATGGAGAGCGCACACGTCTTGGAGAAGCCGCCGCTAATCCACGATTTACCACGGGGAGCCTGCCCCAGAACAGATTCGAAATCACAATAATCAGCTCAGAACTCCCTTCGGCAAGCAGCACATGGGAAGTCCCCACGGTAACAGTACCTGCAGTTTGAACGCCGTGACGGGTCTGCATTGCAGCAGATATACAACGCCATCTGATCCTACAGCCCATTCGATATCCTGTGTGTGCAACAGAAGCCATGTGACCAGTTAGAATACCCGGAGTAGCGATTTCTCCATGTTTTCACTTTGGTCTCATTACCTGAGGGTGCTGATAGTAGACTGCAATTTTGATCGCCATGTGTGTGAGCTGCAGCAGCTGTGCGGTGGTGAGTGACGCGTGCCCTCGCTCTGCGGCAGTAGTGGGGACCTTATGGATGTGTTCTTCAGCGTCGTGCTCAGCTACTGTTGACAGAAAAACATACACATCACACGCACACACACCATGATAATAAGCCATCACCAGTAGGACGACGTTGCCAACACCGGATGCATTGAAGACACATTGACTAATCGGCATTTAAGACACAGCACGGTACGCCCACCTGCGGCGGCAGCATCATGGGCCTTGTGATCTGAGCCAGTGCTCGAGCTGACTGGCTTGACAGGCACTGCACCAGCAGCTCCACTCCCCGAGGACACGTGCTGCTTCAGAGCGAACTTGATCTTCTGCTCCACCATGTGATGATGAGTCACCTTGCCACACCAGTCCTCCACTCGTCCCGTCAGGCTCAGGTCTCCGGAGCTCTGATAATGAGGCATCGTAAACACGTGCGGAGTTCGTTATTTATAATCAACCACACGGTACGTTGCGCGACTGCATTACCTTGATGTCATCCGAGCCCGATGATGTCGGCTGCGTCCAGTCCACCACAAACTTGTGCGGTGATATCTCACCGCATACCACACCTTCCCCCAAGCCCCAGACACTCTCAATCACCATCTCACTACACAATTCAAACCCACTGGTGTTAGACGCCGAACTGCGGACAACAAAGGCAGGGTAGTGACATACTTGGTGTTGCCTGTAGTTGGGTTCACGGTGAACAGGACACCGCTCGCCACGGGATCAAGTTGCTCCTGTGGTCCATGCATACATCAATTCAGGCATGCATCGGTAGCACGTTGAGACGGAGCGTGCAATTGCCTTCCAGATTCGATGAAGGTTAGGGGTACCTGGATCACGCAGGCCATGGAAGGTAGCAGCTGTTTAACCTGCAGCTGCTTGCGATACGCCAGGATATGAGGCTGCCACATAGACGCCCAGCACCGCTTGACGGCGTGTATAATCTAAACGTAGCATATGCCACGGGTCAATTCAGATAAAGCGAGCTCGTGATATACCTCTGCTAGAAGCAGCAATTGAATTGACACATTATTCACGCCTACCGCATCAACAGTAGGGGGTATGTGTAGATACGTGTCATACTGGCCCGCGAATGATGTGCCCATCTGATCCTCCATTGTGCCCGATGAGCGAACGGCAAACGTCAGACCTGGTACCCCAGCATGAGTGGAGGATGTGTTGAGCTTGCCGCTGTCATTGCTCGCGCCAGCGGATGATTTGCCCGCACTGGCGCCACTGTGAGCATGCGCCACAATGTTCGCGTGCCGTCGAGCGGAATACGAATCGCACGCTGACTGTAGATACATCTCAATCTGCCGTCGCACAGCGACAGGCACATCGCCTGCATGCATTCAGTAGGTTGGTAACAGCATATCAGCGCATATGCATTCGGTCACCACTGCTGTGACCCTAGAGGCATGCGACTGAGTTCAAACATGCCTGCAATGATCAGTTTGCGAAGGTCGGCCAGAGCAGCTTCCGCGGTAGACTTTGCCAGATCTATTGAGTCACCCAATACCATTAGCAAAGATGAGGCGCATACAAATGCACTGCCTTTTGAAATGCTCAGCGCACAACGATGGCTGACTCACCTGATGTGATGAGCATCCTCATGCTCTCATGCAGTCCTAGAGCGCGAATGTGCTCGTCATAGGCAAACGTGGTCACGCATGTGCAAAGCAAAACCCCCCATACACAAACGGAGCGACGTCACGCACACTGCCTATACTCGAGTCACATCACGCAGGAGCTTACAGGCTGCAGCAGGCACGCGAATATTGCGGGGGTACTCCAGCTTGGAGAATAGATCTGCCGTGATATAATCAAGATGGTCAGCACAGTAGAGACATGTATCCAGCTGAATATCGCAATGAGAACATCATCAGCGTACCGAACATGTGCGCCAAGTGCAGCGCCTTCCCACCAACCACTGACACGGCAAGCACTGCCTGGCGCTTCTGCTCTCGCTCCGTATCGTGGAACGGCTCTAGCGGCACTACGTAGCATGATCTGCAAGGAAATGGCGATTTTACCAATGCCATTAATGCGGAACACGACAATTGTCATCAACGCTGGCGAAGTCGACGGGCCAAATTTGAGCACATACTGATCCGCGTTCTCGGCGACCCAGATCTGTGATATATTCCTGCCCAGCATCAACGTGGACGGCATGGCTCCTGCCGCATCGTCCCCACCAGCAGCGGGTAGCACATGCTTGGCACTGGATGCGCGTGGGGACCAATGGGTGGTACGCTGTGTTCAACAAGATCACGACACAGAAGAATATGAACGGATGTTGGTAGACAGAAATACGAAATTGGCAAGCTCTGGCCACGGCACGCATCGGGTCGAAATGGTCGGTCAGCCAGGAATCAGATGCAGCAATACCAGTATCAACACGACTCATGGCACCACGTATAGACACCAGCGTCAAGCATGCAACATATGTTCACACGGAGTGGAGCTTGAACACGTGCTCCTGAACTTGAGGCGTCCAGTCATGGAAGACCATACCTCACCGCTGAAAGCGCGACGCAAAACTTGCGCACGGAGTGGGTCTGTAGTAGGATCCATTGCTGCGTGACCGCGAAAGGATCAGCAAGGCAAGAAAACTTCGTAGTAACGGTGGATAACGTCACTTAGTTCATTCAATGTTTTTTTAGAGGCGAAAGCCCGCTTGTGATCACCGCTCACAAATTGAGCTCAGAACTCAAGTTCAAGTTGAAGCTGAGGCTTCACTGTGACTGTGAGAGAGCTGCGCACGGCCTGATGTCGAGCAGAGTCAGTGCCTCGCGGGGCTTCTCGGAATCTGAGCCCGGGCGGAATTACTTGCTCCCTCCGGACTGGCGGCGTTCGGACCGGGGCTGGTGAACTGCTGCCTCGATGAAAGGGCGGTGAAAGTCTGAGCTCGAGACGAGCTCCTCAATTCAGCTTACGATCAGATCATCACAGATGATGACGATAATGATTTAAGTGCTTCAGCATCCTTTCAATAATTACAAAACAAGAGGGAGGTTGGACGATGCATGGGAGCGAGCCAATCGCTCACAGCACACGGTATAACCAGCCTCGATCAAGGTGATGTGGGGAACATGATATAAACCATCAACGGTGAAGCCAGTTGCCGCCTGTTGCTGAGCCAGTGCCCCCATATCTACTGCTCAGATCTTGACGTTCTTCTTGGCAGTGCCGATCTGGCAGGAGTTCACCTTGCTGGCGAACCTCAACGAGCACAGACTCTCTTGAGCGTGCTCCGCCAGGGGCGACAGGTTCACAAACATCAGAGTCTTGCTGTCTCCACCTGCGTTTACATTCAACACCCGTCAGAGGACTGCGTAAGGATTGAGCAGAGAAACGCGTGCTCACCGAAGCAGTTCTGAAGCAAAAACGTCAACTTGGAGTTGCGGAACGGAATATGTTTGTCACCATTCGCTGCGATCACAGCAACCGCTCAGACAACGGCCTTCAGTCATCATGATCAAAGGAAGCGTTTACCCAAAGCCGCGATGACATCTCCCAGGCACGACAAGCTCTTGTTGATGGCCCTGTTGTTCCACAAATCAGTGCACATTGCTTACGTCGCTGCTGGATGCCGACCACTGTACTGTTACTTACTGTGTCTCCTTCAAGCGATCGCCTTGAGCGTTCGAGTGCTTCAGCCGCTCAGAACCTGTGCATCAAAACGACGGTCACTAATGTACTTCATCTCCGAAGCAGGCTGGTATCGCAGATCATGTTCAACTCGTACCAGCCAGATCCACCAAGTTCAGGATGCCGAATGTCTTCTGCTCCGTCAATGTGTTAGTACCAGTGATGCGCAGCTGGAACACGCTGTTCACCAAAGCACAGCAACTGCAATCAGCACACTGCTCCACTATCATAGGAGACGGTCAAATGCTCTGCTGTTACCTGTGACTTCGTGAGGACCGCTCGTTGCACTTGGTTTCGGCCACTGCACGATTCTCGCTTGCCTTTTGCAGCAGCGGGTGTACATCAGCGGGGCTGGACACCGGTACTGTGCAAGCATCCGATCAATAAACAGTAACACCATGAACCTAGACCGCAACGTGGATTCCGAGTTCGTCCGTCGTACCGATGGTCATGTTGGTCACCTCAACTTGCTGAGCCTTGGCATTCGCTACCACGCCGCCTTTCACGAGCTTGATCTCGTGCTTCTCTTCCCTGGAGAATGACAGTGTGGTAATCCGTCAGCATACATGAGACCTGTCCGACATGATGCAAGCCTTGCTTACTGGTTAGCAGCACCAGCTGTTTTGTAGGAGCCGGACGATACGACATTGGCCAGCAGGTCGTTGATTTGTTCGTTGTAGATCTATTATCCACAATAGTGAGCAGCCTGCGGTATAATCCAGACTGAATCGTTCACAATACCTCGAGAAACATAGCCTCGCACTGGTACACCCAGCCTTTGGTTTTCAGCTTGTCACACGTATCGAAGATCTGAGCCACAGACCGCGGGATCATGCCTTCGTTCTCCGGAGTCACCTGCAGCGGACATCACGCGATGTATGCTCAGTTCAGCTACGTTCTTAAGGAAGCTGTGCGCATGACCAAGCGTACCATGTGCTTAGGGGGACCCTCCATGGTGAACGTCTTCCCTGATCCTGTCATGCATTCCAGGAGTGATGTCATCAATCTGGGCCTGTCTTCACATTAATACAGCAGCATACCAGTCTGGCCGTAGGCGAAGATGCACACCTTGTAGCCGTCCAACGCTGACTGCACCAGCTGAGAAATCTCGCCAAACACGTCTTCTTGCGTGTCATGGGGTCTAAATTACATATCAATCACGTTAACATTCAAGCTTGTACCAGCTCTACAGCCAAAATCACCGGGATAATCGAGCTGCTATCTGTACCGTACCTGAACACGCGATCAAAAGAAAACGGCCACGTCTTGGAGGTTGATTTGGTGCCATCGACGTTCATTTCGGGTGCGGCAATAAGCTCAATTCCTTTCTTATCAGTGTTCTCCGGCAGGCGATATGACTCATAGTTTGAGCCGCTGCTGCTGTCGACCTTATCTGAACATACAGCAAAGAGGTGTTGTCAGAAAGAATGATCGATTCGAAATACGGTGTATCGTATCAGGCTGTGCTTTTTTTCCCTCAAGCACACACTCCACGGACGCGCCAATTCACGCTCACATACACGGACGCGTGCACTCACCGGATGGCAGCATGGGGCGCAGTCGACAGTACACGCGAATGTTGCCTTTCAGCTCCTGAATGGTGTTGTGGAGCTCCCGTCGGAGCTGCTCTTCCACACGTGACTTTTCTTCGAGTTGAGCAATGGTCTGTTCATGTTGCCGGATCTGTATATGGCGGAAAGGGCGCCAACAGAGTCAGCGTTATATGTTATGACGTAGCTGTCCTTCCACCCAACTTTACCTTCTCCTGGAACGCAGTAATCTGCCCAGACTGCTCGTGGCATTTGCTGGTGAACTCTGCCAACGACTGCTTAGCGTCACCAAGCTCTTGTCTGCAACAAATCACGATTGCGCAGTAAGCAACCTTGCAATTCTGGTCCGAGCCAGCGGCACGATAAGCTTACTTGAGGTCCGATATCGTCACATTCTGAGTGGCCACTGTCTGCATCAGATCTTTTTTCTTGCTCTCCACAGCTGCCAGCGTGGCTTTGGTTTGCTCCAGTGACAGGGTCAACACATCAATCTGATTCTGCAGCTCTTGTTTCTCCTCTCTGTAAAGCGCGCAATGAAAGCCCATGCACTCAGCAATCCACCATGTTGATCTGATGTTGTGCTACAGCCGCACACTTACGCAGCTAGCTCTTTTGCTTGCGACAAAGTAGACTGAGCTTCAACAAGCTGAGACATCAGAGACTTCTTCCGCTTCTCTAGCGCTTCGATGGTTTGAGTTTGAGTGTCGATGCGCAGCTGCATGCTGATCTCTACACAATATCAACGAAGCAATACTGTCAGCCATATGCATCACAGATGGACGTCACGCATCTCTGCGCACCCATCTCGCTGAGGCGTTCTTGCAGCGATTCGTTTTCTTTCTTGGACTCGTCCAACAGAGCGGAATAATCGACTGCCGGCACTAATTGACATGGGGGCATACACCGAAACGATGAGCCTTTTGTCACGTGATTCTCAGGCAACTGTTCTACGGACGGCTGCAGGCAGTCTGTCCCTGCCATACCTGCTGGGCTCGCAATCGGCTTCGACCGGGCTGGCGCAGCTGCAGCAGCAGGGGCAGAGATGCTGGTCTTGGCGACCTTGGCCGGCCGAGCTGGCACTGCGGCCACAGACTTGGTGTCCAGAGCTGAATATGATAAATTTTCGGTGTGGGTGTGATGAGACTGCAATCAGCAGTCGTTCGGGTGACTTTAATACCATTCAATCAATCCGTACCGCGTTTTGGCATTGGCTTCGTGGCCGGGACAGCAGCCTTCATGCTTGCCGAAGTAGATGCCGTCATGGCGGATGCGGATCGAACATGAGGCTTGATTATCTTTGCAGTACCGCTGTTGACACTGGATGCAGAAGACCCTGACGTGTTCGCGTCCTTCGACTCGGAGGATTTCTTGCCTGCCACCGCTGAGCACCGTCGGTTCAAGATTCAGCACAGTGCACGCACCAGAGGCGCAATACCAAGTGCATACGTTTGGCAATCGCAGCGACGGGTTCAAGCTTGCGCTTCTTGGCGGCCGCGTCAACTGTTGGTGGTGCCTCCCGTTTGGTTGCTGCTACCACGGACTGTGCGTCGTATGTCGATGAGCGTTAGTCGTGTGTTGTGTGAAAGTGTCGAGGGTTTGGTCGCTTACCGCATTCTCTGCATCCATGGCTACCACTGCAACATTGGTGCTTGCAACCGGGTATGCCTTTGGTTGCCGCAGCCCACTCTTTCCAGGCACTGGAATGTTGGAGTTGACGCTTTGCAACGGCGCGCGCTGTATCGCGCGTTGCCAGATCGAAAAAGTGAGAATCACAACGATGAACACAGGTTCTGTTGACCAGGGTAGCCTGTAAATGATTCCATGTCTATTACCTTTTCCATGGTTGTCTGGCTGACGATTTATCTTGCAACAACCACAAAAGAGACGTTGCACTGTTGCTTTTTTGAATTCTGCTAATTCCAATCGCTAAATGAGATTAGCAAGCCCTTTGAATTCCATTCCGCGAAGCCCTTCACTCACACCACTGAAGCTGGATGCAAAACAAGTGATTTCATGCGTTTTCCCTGGCATTGTTCCATAATACTTGATGATTTCATGTGCCATAAAGAACCACCACAATGAGAGCAGTCACATTTAGGAGTTGGGAGGCGATATCGCGCAGGCTTTTTTACTGCACGGGCACGATGCGCTTGCAAGTTTGCTGCTGGATCTGGATCGCCCGGCTACGACATCAGCCACATGAGCTACAGCCAACGGTCCCGCCGGGTGACCATAATGAACGGTCTGTGGATTCAGCATCATGTTAGTCTCATAATCCAGTGACCGCAGTATGTGCGCACGGGTCAAATCGTCTTCGTCAGCAGTGCAACACGACTTGGACCCGGAGATTTGAGTGTCCGATAGGCCTTGTGCAGCTGCACCGGCACAACCGCCACCATGCTGTGTGACGCTCATGCCTGGAGGCACGCAGAAGCAGCATACTTCGCAACACCGCTGTTTCGATGCCGTCCGATCAGAGCCAATGTCTCCAGCAGCAGCTGGTCGCGAGGGACCGTTTGCGATCGCTACGTGAGCTTGATTCGTCGCAGCGGCACCTACTGGAGGTGCTAGCTCTTCGATAACAGGTGCCAATGGCAACTCTGCACCTGCTTGAATGTGAGCTGCAACCGATATATGAGCGAGCTTTGCAGAGTCTGCTGAGGGCTTCAGAAACAAACTGCTGTCCAGGTGCTTCCTCAGTGCACCGAAGTCTCCTCTGATGAGCAGAGCAGCCTCGTACGGCATCATGCACCAACGGAAGCGGGATGAACTCTGAAATTCAAATTCAGACATACCATAGCCAAAGACGGTTAATGAGATAAACGTCAAGCTGCCATACTGCATCGCGCTCCAGCTCACCCAATGCTTTTCTTCCGCTGTCATCTGTGGCTTGTAATCTGAGGACTTGACCCAGTCTTCGATGCTTTTGAGTTCCTTGTGTGCCTAAAGTAATATACGTGGTCGTTCACGATCTCAAACATGGCTTCATTGACGCAGACAAGGAATACCTGATGGAGAAACTTGTCAAAATGACCATCGACCGGCTTGGTAGTTCGCTTGGGGAACTCGATATGATCTCCCTGAAAATCAGTTTCAGAGTGCATTTGATAACAAGTAAGCTGCTTTATCATGCCTTAACTGAGGGAGCTCTTTCAGGGCAGTTTCTACGTGCCTTGAAAATCACATCGTTGAGCGAGAGAAGCTGAGGGGCTTTATCCACATGAGTCCATTCAGCAGTGCTTAGGTTGAATCGGTATTTGGGCAGAAATTTCCATCCTGCACACGAGCGAGTGCAACACGTTTAGCTGCAGCAAGCAACCGAATCGTCACGAGAGAGCGGACTCCAGCGCGCATCTGTATACCGTGAGTAGCCACAAAGTGAACTGCGCTGAGAATGTACTGCACGTCACGCATATCAAAGAAGTAGTTGATGTTGAATCTCGAGAATCCCAGCTTGTTGATCATTTGTCCTCTTTCCAGCTCTTCAAACAGGCCGTTCAGCTGCTTACAGCACAGCACACAGCTGTGAGCACAAAGCGTGGCACACAATCAAGAGGGGTCTGCAACTGAGCAGTACCTCTGGCGTGTCTTTTACACCCAGCATGCGTTCGGCATATGGACCCGCACACGAGCAGCCACCACGGGTTTGCACTCCAAACAAATCGTTCAGGAGCGTGCTGACAAACGCATAGTGCAAGAAATAGCCTCGCTTGAAGTAGCTCCAGTCTGCAGGAACATACAGCGCACAGGGTCGATATCACACATCATCATACGCGTGTGAGAGTGCACCACGTCTCATTAAATGTGCATGAAACAAGCAAGCACGTGGTAGCTATTCTGTACGGTACCAGTCTGGATGAACGGAACTTTAGGTCGTATCATGACGGAGAAAAATGGCAGTCTGGATGCGAAAGGATTTCCCAACAGATAGATTGACGGATTGCAGACCAGCGACTCCACGCAGATCCGAGAATACAGGTCTTCTTTGGCTTCAATGGCTGCGTAGCCTACACTTTCCTTCAAACGGAACACCAAGCCCGCCCTATGTGCACAGAAACAGGGGCAGATCAGAGACAGACCAGTCTCCAGTGTAATGATCAGGACCGTACCGCACGGCTCCGATGATGTTAGGGGTGCCACCTTCCTCTCGCTCTTCAACATTATCCGTGTACACATGTCGTTCTTGGAGCAGGCGAGAGTACTGGTAAGCATTTGTTTCACGTCGTCACGCTCGCTTCACCCACCTTCAGTCACAAACACGACGGTACCGCCTCCAGGCGCATTGGGGATCTTGTTGTGCAGCACGTGCTGTCGTGATACAGGACAGCATCAGCGCATTCAACAATAAGCAAAACGCAAAAATCAGGTGGAACCTTTTTGACTACAAACATGCCGGGCGTGCTGACGCCGCCAACAAACTTGTGCGGTGACAACAGTATCGCGTCCTTGCTGGCTTCGTTGGGCTTTCCGCTGCCGCAACAAGGATTTCAACGATGGATTGGAGATGAGCGAGAAATCAGATGGTAGCGGCGCTGAGCAACAAGTGAATGCAGTCAGATCTGTACGTACTTTTTCATGCCGGGGTTCATATCTATCTGGACGTAAGGTGAAGCTGCCGCGTAGTCCCAAAGCGATAGAGCGCCATACTTGTGCAGCAAGATGCAAATGGCTGCCGGGCTCATATTACTCAGCGCACAGCTGCATGATGACATGTAAATAATATGAGAGCGGCTTACCATCCATACGCTCTGCAGCTATGGTGATGCCAGTGATGTTGCTGCCCGCACTGAAGGAGCCGATCTTCCGCTTGCGCGAGGAATGCTGCACAAGCAGCGCTTCTAGTTCCTTCAAGTCTGGTCCGCCTGTGATATCACACACCAATTACAAGTCAGCCACACTCGCTGTTCTAAAAGCCATTGTATCGTTGAAAGCCGTTGTTTATTCTGCAGCAACGAGATGTCGTTACCTTCGTTTACATCCTCGGATATGGTGATCACGTCAACCAGGGACTCGATCCATGGCAGGATGTTGGAGTGATGCTGAGCACCAACGTCCATGCCAAGCATGCATGAATGCTACAGACGGCTCAGGTTGACACTTCAAGCAGTGATGGTGAGGTACCTCGTATGGTCCGATGAAGATGACCGGGATATCGTCCAGCTGAACTTTGGAGCGATCGTAAGTCTGAAATCAGCATCAAACCGGTGGTAAGCTACCCCAGCAAGCTTGATGGATCAAACGAACAATGGTAAAGGTTGCCAACTTACGTCTCGACCCTTCATATCAAAACCTAATGTCCGCAGCAGAGCAATTTGAGCCCCTGTGAACCCGGAGCCTGCGAAAATGACCACATCATCTGGCGAGCCGTTCACGCAGCGGTGAATGATGTGTCGAGCCTCTTCACGCAGCCGCGTGGACTGCAACCCGGTACGAGAGGTGGTGGTGTGAGTGTTGCCGTACAGCGGCAGGATCTGCTCTCGAATGTAATCCTCGATGAAGGATATGGCTCTGGGTAAACATGCAGCACGAACAGAGTGTCTCTTAGCACGTGTCGACCAGTGATGCTGCAGGGGAGAAAGGGGCATGATTACCGGCCTGACGCGATGTAATCTGCGTATACCAGAGGTCGAGCCCCAAAGGGTCCGTCGATTGCGCAATGTTCACTGTTCCCGACAACGCCATCCCGAATGCGTTTCATCAAGCGCAGAGCATCAGTGGACAGAGCGGGGTGCGCCTGCAATACGCAACCATCCGATGGAAGCAAGATCAGACATGCTTGTGAACGGGTGCGGTATGGTAATGAGACAGCATCGTCAGACCGGCAATTGTGGTAGCACCAGATGGTCTCGATGAGCGTGTGGAGCATCCCAGGGCGAATACAGATTCAGCTCCGTCGTTTTGGATATCTCAGTGACACAGCTGGCCAGGACAACGTTACACAGCGCATACGGCATATCTTCAGAACAAGGGCATTACCACAGGGCCGGCGCAAACATACCATCGGTCCGAACCGTGTCTGCACTTCCTGCTGCATCTCAGGTGTGATGACGAGCTGGTAGATGAGGCTGAGGAACAACCGAAGCTGTGCAAGCCGATGCAAAGCATAAAAGCACACCTATTGTGAACACAGGCCATATTCAAAGATGCTCAGGGTACATCAACGTACAGAGACATGATGGGTGCACGCGCGCGTTGTAGAAAACAGCTGACCACGATGTTCGTGAACAGTTCTGGCTGCGATATTCAGGTTTGATGCGAACACAAAATTGCTATGCGATGTTCGGCAACTCACAACATGGTCTGAATCAAGTCGTCAAACCCCTGTATCATCCATACTGACGGTAGATGAGGCGCGATGAGATGCAATGATGGCAATTCCAGACGTTCGAGCCAAAGGATGCAGAGCAGCGATTCTGATCAGTGCGAGTTCATAGCACTCATTCTGCCGCAATCGGGAACTGCTTCCCGTCAGATGGGCTGTCCGCATGCATGCAGCCGTTTGACCGCGTTGTGAGGTTGCTGCTCATTTTTGTGGCCGTAAAGGGCTTCAGTATCGTTTACCATTCATCGTTACGACCCTTCCTCCTAGATCTAGTTGCACCCTTGCATGAAGACCAAGCCACGATGCAATCAGAGTCGAAGATGGTAAGAGGACTAACTTTGCATCAATCTGGAACACGTCTGGTGATGGACTTTCGTTCTCAACCGACTCACACGTGATCATCTGTCGCATGCATATGAAACACAAGTCTGGCAAGCCAATCACTGCACCGTATGGAGCGTGGAAGTCCCCAATTTCCTCTGGTACGAACCGGCTGCATGATGCGATGATCTCACGTTACTCAACGCTGACAATCTGTCATGCATTGGCGTACACGTATGCTGCGATTGCTTTAAAATCTGGCAGACATGATCGTCAGCAAATCCATCGCGCTGATGAAGCTTCACGTGGAGGGTTCACACTTGTATTGGGTTGAAGGTATACCGATCGCATCGCAGCAGCTGCACACCGTGGTTTTCACAATGCGCATGCCATGTTCGTTCAGGCCGCCCTTCGGAAGCCGGTCGACGTGTACTTGTGCGGTACAACACTAAGGATGGAACCCGTACCGACATGACGCATGCATCGCAGAGTGTGCGATCACGCGTGTATGAGTACGGTGGCGGCGAGTACACCATCGCTGGCTCCACCGTGTATTTTACCAACTTCACCGATCAGGCGCTGTACAAGCAAACTGCACCTGGATCTCCGGTGCGTGCCTTCACTTTAGTCTTCCTGTTGAACCATGGGGCACGACATTCACTGTGGATTCACGTGGTGCAATGCTACAGGGCGCTCTGTTTGCCGGCTCCGAGGGTCTCCGATTTGCTGACGGCGCCGTGTGCAGCGTCACCAATCGCCTGTATATCGTTCAGGAGGATCATCGACCACAGACGATCGCCGAGAATAAGGAGCCTCGCCACACCATCATCAGCATTGATCTGGGTAGGCACGTGTGTGTGTGTTGTGTGTGTGTGTGTGTGTGTGTGTGTGTGTGTGTGTGTGTGTGTGTGTGTGTGTACTGTCTCTTATACACATCT
>ENA-ORBV01011427-ORBV01011427.1-microbial-mat-metagenome-genome-assembly--contig:-NODE-11427-length-13943-cov-7.801601_pt1 | contig 13943 bp, 14 predicted proteins | sample MGYA00237777_ERZ505514 | MGnify/ENA primary metagenome ERZ505514 (study PRJEB26160, sample SAMN06269048) | microbial mat metagenome | isolation source: Oligotrophic lake microbial mat | place...
GACAATATTTACTACCGAATTGGATGACCTGCCGCTTCAATCAGTTGCTTAAAGGTTTCTTCTGATGCCTGTGCCTCGATAGTCACAGTCTTTGCCTCCAGATCAATATCAATTCTGGCATCTGGCTCAGAGGTCCGAATCGTTTCCTTTAAGATCTGCGCGGATTCGGCATCAATGGTTGGAACGTTTATTTTAAGTGCCATAACACCTCTTATAGTTAGAATCTAGCTCATTGTTGGAGCAAACTAGCGCCGTTTGCATATATCCATTGGTAGATTCCTGACGTGGATGTATGCATTATTCTCTAGGGGAGCCAGTACCCTGTTGACTTAATTTTCGCCCCGCATCTTGATATTCCCACAATGATATGCACAGTCAAACTGGTGATCAACTTCAGCAAAATATTCCAAAAATCATGAAGCGGTGGGAAGAGCGGGCGCGTGATGAAGTTTATGCATCAATGCATCAAGATTCTCTTGTTTTGCGAGATTCGCTACCTTTATATCTAAAGCAACTGGTTGGTGAACTCTCAGTCCAGATTGACAAGACACCTAGCCAAATTACAGCCGATGAGATAGAAAGCACTCGAATCGGCAAGAAGCATGGGCATGAGCGAGCGGGATATGCTGACTATTCAATGAATCAACTCATTTTTGAATACCACATTCTCCGCCAAGTGATCTTTCAAGTTTTAGAGGAAGAAGTCCCTTTAAATGTGCGCGATCGCGATATTATCATCGGCTCGATTGAACAAGCTGTTAATGACGCTGCCACTCAATTCTCGGAGACGCTGCAAGATATTCAAGAACTCCTGATGGTGACGATAACTCATGATCTTAGAGGACCTATTAATGTTGTAAAAATGGGAACTCAACTGACCCTGAGACGGCTGGAACGAGAAGACACCCACACGAATGTGGCAATGAGAATGATGGGTGCGATCGATCGGCTAGATTCGATGATTCAAAATCTGCTTGATGCGAGTCGGCTGCGAACCGGGCAGAAGTTGAAGCTTAAATTTGAAGACTGTGATTTAGAGCAGCTAGTCCAAGACTTAGTGGAGGATCTGAACTTCGCTTATGGAGAGCGATTTGTGGTAGTTTCTGATTCTGCCGTCAGGAGTTGTTGCAGTCATAAAGAGATACGGCGGGTGATTGAAAACTTAGCGATCAACGCCGTCAAATATGGTTCGCCTGATACACCCATTACCGTAACGCTCCAACAAACTGAAACACAAATTAGCCTCGCTGTCCATAATGAAGGTGTTGCGATCGCCCTAGATGCTCAATCAATCTTGTTTCAACAATTTCGCCGAACCACCTGTGCTGAAGATCAAACGGGCTGGGGATTAGGGTTATTTTTGGCAAAGAGTATTACTGAAGCCCATCAAGGGACAATTGAAGTGAACAGCGGGGAAGGCAAAGGGACAAGTTTTATTATTACGCTCCCTAAACTTCCTCTTGAAAGTATTTGAGCGGCTCACAAATCTACGAGTAGCAGGAGAATTTTGGGTCGGCAGAGCTTTTATCAGGTTGACTTGAATGAGATCTTAATTGCTCAATGTTGCGTGTGTTCATCCTGCTAAACCGCTAAGATGGAAGCCTGAACCCTTGTACAACCGCTGCTATGACTACGCCCGTTGATTTTTTGGATGCCTACGATGTGGTCGTGGTTGGAGCCGGACACGCGGGGTGCGAAGCGGCTCTGGCAGCGGCTCGGCTTGGTTCTCGGACGCTGCTGCTGACGCTGAATCTGGACAAAATTGCGTGGCAACCCTGCAATCCGGCAGTGGGCGGTCCGGCGAAATCCCAACTGGTGCATGAGGTGGATGCCCTGGGCGGCGAGATTGGCAAAGTCAGCGATCGCACCTATCTGCAAAAGCGCATCCTCAATTCTTCCAGAGGTCCGGCAGTGTGGGCGTTACGGGCACAAACCGACAAGCGGGAATATGCCGCCGTGATGAAAGGCATTGTGGAAAACCAGGCAAATCTAACCGTGCGAGAAGGCATGGCAACCGATTTGGTGCTGGGCAACAATGATGAAGTAATCGGAGTGCAAACCTACTTTGGCGTGGCGTTTCAGTGCAAAACAGTGATTTTGACTACTGGAACCTTTCTAGGCGGACGCATCTGGGTTGGTAACAAATCCATGGAAGCCGGACGCGCCGGAGAATTTGCGGCGATCGGCTTAACAGATACCCTAAACCGATTGGGATTTGAAACGGGACGACTAAAAACCGGCACTCCTGCACGGGTCGATCGCCGCTCGATTAACTTTGATGTGCTAGAACCCCAACCGGGCGATGAAGATATGCGCTGGTTTAGCTTTGATCCAGCCGCCTGGATCGAGCGCGAACAAATGCCCTGTCACTTAACCCGCACCACCCCCGAAACTCACCGGATTATTCAAGAAAACCTGCATCTCTCTCCAGTCTACGGCGGCTGGGTGGATGCCAAAGGTCCGCGCTACTGCCCCAGCATTGAAGATAAAATTGTTCGCTTTGCTGATAAAGACAGCCATCAAATTTTCTTGGAGCCAGAAGGACGCGACAGTCCCGAAATCTATGTCCAGGGCTTTTCGACGGGTTTGCCGGAAACGATTCAGCTTGCCATGCTGCGATCGCTCCCCGGTTTAGAACAGTGCGCCATGCTGCGTCCTGCCTATGCCGTGGAATATGACTATCTGCCTGCAACTCAGTGCTACCCAACGCTGATGACCAAAAAGATTGAGGGGTTGTTTTGCGCCGGACAAATCAATGGCACCACAGGCTACGAAGAAGCCGCTGCCCAAGGCTTTGTCGCGGGACTCAACGCCGCCCGATTCTGTCGAGATCAGGAGATGATCAACTTTCCGCGAGAACATAGCTACATCGGCACCTTGATCGATGATCTATGTACTAAAGATTTGCGAGAACCTTACCGAATGTTGACTTCTCGCTCAGAATATCGGCTGCTATTGCGATCGGATAATGCCGATCAACGCCTCACAACTTTAGGGCGGGAAATCGGGCTGATTGACGATCGCCGCTGGCAATTGTTTCAACAAAAACAGGCAAACATTGCAGTTGAAAAAGAGCGATTACACATCACTCGTGTGAAGGAACATGACGAGTTGGGTAAAGCGATCGCCGCTCACACACAGCAAGCAATCAAAGGTTCTATCACTTTGTCGGATCTGCTGCGGAAACCAGGGTTTCACTATGCCAATCTGGTGCAGTTTGGGCTAGGAAATCCTGAACTCGATCGCGCCGTCAAAGAAGCCGCCGAAATTGACATTAAATATTCCGGCTACATCCAGCGGCAGCAGCACCAAATTGACGCGATCGTTCGTCAGGAACACCGCAAACTGTCCGCAACTCTGGATTATCACGCGATCGCCACCCTTTCCAAAGAATCCCGCGAAAAACTCTCAAAGGTGCGCCCTCTCACCATTGGACAGGCAACCCGTATCGGTGGTGTCAATCCTGCTGATGTGAATGCTCTCCTCGTCCACCTGGAAATCCAATCTCGGCAAAATCAGGCGGTTGCTGCGAATGCCAACCCGGTTGCAATGCTTTAACCATGAACTTTGCATGGCATCCAACGAAAGCCGAAGCGAACTTTCAGAAACACGGTGTTACTTTTGAAGAAGCGACAACAGCGTTTGATGATCCTTTATTTATTACCTTTGCCGATCCCGATCATTCAGTGGGAGAAAATTGTTTTATTCTCATGGGTCAATCTGAAAGAGAGCGTTTATTGGTTGTAGCGTACACAGAACGTGCGGGTGTAAGTCGTTTAGTCACTGCAAGAGAAGCAATACGCAAGGAGCGACGATTTTATGAAGAAGACTGTTGAATATGACGATGAAGATACTCTGCGGGATGAATATGATTTTAGTCAGCTACAGGTCGTGGCAAGAGGTGCCGGACGTAAGCAGAAGCAGCCGTTAACAGTAGAGCTAGAACCTGATGTTGCTCAAGCATTTCCAACAGCAGCAGCGGTGAATGAGGCTTTAAGGTTAGTACTACGACTGGTCAAAACAAAACCAAGTTGACGCGATCGCTCACACAGTCTGCTCTTTCCAATCCCGTCAAAACTCTGAGGTAGCGGTATGACATCGGTGATTGTCCAACTTAACCCCATTCTGCAACTCACCGATGAACAATTTTCGGAAGTCTGTCGCGCCAATCCAGAGGTCAAATTTGAGCAAAACGCGCAGAGAGAACTGATTATTGTGGCACCCACGGGTGGAGAAACAGGCAGCTACAACTCAGAACTGAACGCAGATTTTGTGATGTGGAATCGCCAAACCAGGCTAGGAATTGTTTTTGATTCTTCCACCTGCTTTATGTTGCCCAACAATGCCAAGCGATCGCCCGATGTTGCCTGGATTGCGAAATCACGCTGGGCAGCATTGACCCTTGAGAATCAAAGGAAATTTCCAGCGATCGCGCCCGATTTTGTGCTGGAATTGCTGTCGCCCAGTGACAGTTTGGCGGATGCCCAGGCAAAGATGCGCGAATATATGGAAAGTGGGGTGCGCTTGGGCTGGCTAATTGACCCAGAAACAAAACAGGTTGAAATTTACCGCCAAGGACAACCCGTTGAGCTATTGCCGCATCCAGACAGCCTGTCCAATGAAGACGTGCTACCCGGCTTTGTCTTAAACCTCGATTCAATTTTTTCTGCGCTCTTATGATCTCATGACAGATACCCTGCTTCGGCTGCAAGCTTTTCTGACCTATGTTCGCAGTTTGAGCGGAGATGAAAAGGGAGAGGCGCAGGTTTTTTGCGATCGCCTGTTTCAAGCATTTGGGCACAGTGGCTACAAAGAAGCCGGGGCAACTCTGGAATATCGGGTGAAGGAAAAGGGCAAGCCTACCAAGTTTGCCGATTTGTTTTGGGAATCGCGCCTGTTGCTGGAGATGAAAAAGCGCGGCGAAAAACTAGAGAAGCATTACGATCAAGCGTTTGAATATTGGCTGAACGCCACGCCAAAACGCCCAAAATATGTGGTTCTTTGCAACTTTGATCAGTTCTGGATCTATGACTTTGATCTGCAATTGCGGGAACCCGTCGATCGCCTGACGCTGGAGGAGTTGCCCGATCGCTACACCGCACTCAACTTTCTGTTTCCCGATCACCGCAAGCCACAATTTGCCAACAATCAGGTAGATGTCACCCGCGAGGCGGCTGATAAAGTGGCGCGAGTCTATAACTCGCTAGTGGCACGGGGAGAAGATGCCGCCGCCGCGCAACGGTTTATTTTGCAGTGTGTGGTAACGCTGTTTGCGGAAGATATTGACCTGTTGCCGAGGGGATTTTTTACCGAACTGTTGCAGGACTGTGAGCAGGGAGCAAGTTCTTCTGACCTGATTGGCGGCTTGTTTCGGCAGATGGGCAACAGCAAGCCTGCCCGGAAGGATAGCCGCTACAAGGATATTTCTTATTTTAATGGCGGCATTTTTGCAGAAGTTGATCCAATTCCATTAGAGCCAGATGAGATCACGCTGTTGCTACAAGCGGCGGCGGAAAAGTGGTCGAAGGTGGAGCCTGCTATTTTTGGCACGTTATTTGAAGGCAGCCTGGGAAAAGCAGAACGCCATGCATTAGGGGCACACTTCACCAGTGAGGCAGATATTCAAAAAGTGGTGTTGCCAACGATCGTTCGTCCCTGGCGCGATCGCATTGAGTCAGCTTCCACGTTGAAAGATCTGCTGGCATTACGGCAAGACCTGAATCAATTTAAGGTGCTTGATCCAGCCTGTGGCAGCGGTAATTTTTTGTATGTGGCGTATCGAGAACTGAAGCGGCTGGAAGCGCAGTTATTGGCAAAGATTCATGAGAATTTTAGCGATCGCACCGCTGCGTCAATCGGCACCCTTTCACTCATCAGCACCCAACAGTTTTATGGGATTGATACCAACCCGTTTGCGGTGGAACTGGCAAAGGTGACGCTGATGCTGGCAAAAAAACTGGCACTGGATGAGGAAAAGCACAATCTGATGGATGTGACCCTGAACCTGGAACTGGATCAGGCGTTGCCGCTGGATAACCTGGATCAAAACATTATTTGTGACGATGCCCTGTTTTGCGAGTGGGAACCCGTGGATGCGATCATTGGCAATCCGCCCTATCAGTCGAAAAACAAAATGCAGCAAGAGTTTGGAGCGGCGTATGTGCAGAAGATGCGATCGCGCTATAGCCAAATTCCCGGACGGGCGGATTATTGTGTCTACTGGTTTCGCCGTGCCCATGATGAACTCGAAGCCAACGGACGGGCGGGTTTGGTTGGAACCAACACGATCCGACAAAACTATTCCCGTGAAGGCGGCTTAGATTACATCGTTACCAATGGCGGCACCATCACCGAAGCCGTTTCAACCCAAGTTTGGTCAGGCGATGCGGCTGTCCACGTTTCCATTGTGAACTGGCTTAAAGGTGAGCAACTAACAAGGAAAAAACTTTATATCCAATTAGGGGATGGTATAGATAGCCCCTGGAAATTAGTTGAAATAGAAAAAATCAACTCAGCACTATCGATTAACGTTGATGTTTCTCAAGCAAAGACGCTGTTTGTGAACACTCAAACTAAGATTTGCAGACAAGGACAGACTCATGGACACGAGGGATTCCTACTGTCATTAGATGATGCAAACTCATTAATAAAACAGTCAAGACAAAACAGGGATGTAATCTTTCCCTATCTAACTGGTGACGATCTTGTATCTCAAAAACCGCTCCAGCCTAGACGATATATTATTGATTTTCATCCTCGTGATGTTTTAATTGCGAGCCGATACACAATTCCTTTTACAAAGGTCAAAGGCTCTGTATTAGTTACACGAGAAATTGCTGCTAAAGAAGAGATTGAGCGTAATCAAAAGGTATTAAAAGATCATCCTAAAGCTAAAGTTAATCGGCATCATCAGAACTTTTTAGCAAAGTGGTGGTTACTCTCCTATCCTCGTCCTGATTTGATTGAACGATTAAATAATTTATCTCGTTACATTGGTTGTGCAAGAGTTACAAAGCGTCCAATATTTGAGTTCATTCATTCTGACATTCGTCCTAGTGATGTGATTCAAGTGTTCTCTATTGCTGATGATTACTCGTTTGGAATTTTGCAATCTGGGATTCATTGGGCTTGGTTTACAGTACGCTGCTCTACTTTGGGAGGAACTTTTCGCTATACCTCTGACACCGTTTTTGATTCCTTTCCTTTCCCCCAATCGCCCAAACTGGCACAGGTGAAAAAGGTAGCGGCAGCGGCGGTGAAGTTACGGCAATTGCGGCGTAGGGTGATGACGGAAAATCAGTGGAGTTTGCGCGATCTCTATCGCACCCTCGATCTTCCTGGCGACAATCCCCTTCGCAAAGCCCAAGCTGAACTGGATGCAGCAGTGCGAGAAGCCTATGGCATGAAAGCAAGTGATGATCCGCTTCAGTTTTTGCTGAGTTTGAACCTGGAAGTCGCAGACCGAGAGAGTCAAGGATTGCCTGTCGTCGCGCCCGGTTTGCCACCCTGCGTTACGGATGCCAGCCCATTCATCACTGCTGATTGTGTAACCATGCCAGAGCAAGGAAGCGCTATGACCGATTGAAGAATCGTGGCATACATTGTAGTTACACTGTAAGGATAAGCAATTGATATTTGAATGGGATAAAGAAACCATTCGCATTTTCTCGGCTCGTAGACCTAGCAGCAAAATAGGCATTGTCAAAACTAATCAGGAGTCAGGCAGATGGTTCTAGCGACTCATCAATTTACCCTTGAAGACTATCTGAATTACAACGATGGCACTGATACTCGCTACGAATTGGTCAACGGGACGCTAGTTGTAATGCCTACAGAAAGTCGGCTAAATGAGCAAATTGCCCTCTGGCTACTGACCCAGTTTTTGGCATTGGTGCCTCTGTCTCAACTGGGGCGAGGAATGGAAGTTGCAGTAAGTGGACGTTTAGTCACAGCGCGGATTCCCGATTTGGTGGTGGTTTCGCCTGAACTGGCGATCGCGTTAGCTGGAGCAAAACGTTCACTCGTTGGGTTTGATATGTTGCCACCCTTGCTAGTTGTTGAGGTGGTTTCTCCTGGCAAGGAAAACGAGGATCGAGATTATCGATATAAGCGCTCAGAGTATGCTGCACGAGGGATTCAAGAATACTGGATTGTCGATCCGATCGCCGCTAAAGTTACACTCCTAATCTTAGAAACCGGACTGTATGAAGAGCAGGTTTTTCAGGGCAGCGATCGCATTCTCTCGCCGCTATTTCCCCAGCTAAATCTAATTACCACTCAACTATTGAGTGCTGGAGAAGTGCAGCCAGACTAACGATGATCAGTCAAACCTATAGGTGGCAACCCAAGGAAAGGTGGCAATATCCACAATCGAGTAGTCTTCACAGATAAATTCGTTGGTGGCTAGCTGCTGATCCAACACGCTATAGAGCCGCAGCGTCTCCTTTTCGTAGCGAGCGATCGCGTAGGGAATTTTTTCTGGCGCAAACTTCTTAAAGTGGTTTAACTGCCCAAACATTGGACCCACGCCTGCCATTTGAAACATCAGCCATTCCAGCACTTGATAGCGCTTTTTAGGTTCCGTTGGCATTAGCTTTCCGGTTTTTTCGGCAAGGTAAATCAAAATTGCGCCCGATTCAAACATTGTGATGCCCGTTTCGTGATCGGCGATCGCCGGAATTTTGCTGTTGGGATTGATTGCCACAAACTCCGGCGTGAATTGGTCATCTTTTGTGATGTCGATTTTGTGAACGGTGTAGGGCAGTTCCACCTCTTCTAGCATGATGGAGGCTTTGCGACCGTTGGGCGTGGTGAAAGTATAAAGGTCAATCATTGGGGAATACCAGGTAGGAATACAAGAAGCCCTGAAGTGCCGCAGAGCTTGATGGCAGTCTAGCGCGATCGCTTTAGATTGGCAGGTATACTAACCTCCTGATTACACATCAGATTATCTCCCTCTTTTCAGTCACCCCTCTAGGGAGTTAAATTCACCAATTCAGGTTGTTTCTTATGAAAGAGGTGTTCCAGAGTTTGGCTTTGTAGGCTAACGGCTGTACATCTCATAGTTATTTGGATGGAAACTCATGGTTAGCAAGCAGCAATCTAAAGAAACGGATACAAAGCAGAACCAAGCTGATCAAGAAAGCGAATCAGATTCTAGCCAAGAGTTAAATGAACTGATCGAAACGCTCAATGGCGATCTAACCAGCATTGAGCCAGAAGCCGCACTAGGTATTGTGGATCATTGGTATGGTTTCTTGAACAAAGCAAAAGAGCCAGAACTGAAAGAAATCGCCACCAGTTTGAAACAGCTTCAAAAGCTACTGAAAAGCGGTAAGGCAGATGCTCACGAAATTGGTGAAGTGTTGGAGCAGGCTGGCGAACAAACCAGCGAATGTGCTTCTGAAGCGGATAAGAGCGCAAAAACCACTTTGCAAAAGTTGGGTAAACAACTCACCAAAGTTGGAGCATCCATCAACAAGGCAGACAACCAGGAACACCTAGATGAGATGAACTCGTTGATCGAAAACTTGGATGGTGAGAAAATCACCTCGCTCAAACCTGAAGATTCTGCTAGCGCTATTGATATGTGGTATGGCATGGTCAACAAAGCCGAAGGCGATCAATTTAAGGAAATCGCCAGCGGGTTAAAAGAACTAAAACAAGTGCTAAAACGCAGCAAGGCAAAACCCGAAGAAATTTCGGAAGTACTATCACGTTTGGGTGAACAAACGGCTGAAGTGGCTTCTGAAGCACCTCGCGGCTTCAAAACTGTGGTGCAAAAGTTGGGCAAACAGTTGAGTAAAGCAGCCAAGGCGATCGAATCCGCTGAGTAGTAATGTGATGCTCTCGTAGAACTCTAGATTAAAGCTCCCGATTCATTTGAATTAGGAGCTTTTTTATGGGTATTTACAACGACTTTAAGCCCAAGGATACGGAAAATCAGCGGTTTTTAGATTTGCTGCATGGTCTGTATATTCTGGAATACCGTGATTCAGCAAGTAATAAAGCTGTGCATTGGTATGACCTGAACCCGATCGTGAAAGATTTGCTGGTGCAAGAGGGGGTGCTGGATGGTGCCACTCCCCGATGACCCCCACCCCCAGAACGAAGAAACCTACGATCAGCTTATTTCCCTGATCGAGAACTCTCAAGGACGGTTAGCGCCGATTATCGTTGCCTGTGATGACTCGCACCTGCGGCAGCAGATCGTGATGCGCTACGAAGCCGAGACGCGACAGGCAAAAATTCGCCCCTATCGGATTGTGTTGGGTCAGGAACCGAGTTTGCGGGCGGGGTTGGTGGCACTGAAGCAACAGGAAACCCAGTTGCAGCAGGGCGGTACGGCGGTGTTTACAGTCACAGGAGCAGAACTACTGCTGCGGGTGAAGCTCAACCCCCAGGATGAACAGAGCGAACTGGACAAGTTTTTTGGCTATTTGCAATGGACGCGGGAAGGCTTGCGGGAATTTCCCTACTCGATTGTGCTGTGGGTGACCGAGCGAATTTTTCTGGAGATGCGGCGACGGGCACCGGATTTTTGGAGTTGGCGCAAAGCCACACTGCGGTTTGCCGATGAATCGTCCCAGTTAGTCCAGATTTCCGCTGTTGCGAATCCACAGTTGAGGCAAACTCATGACACACCCGATACTGAGTTTTTGCCGCCGCTGACGGAATTGCAGGCAGAAATTGCCGAGCTAATCGCCAAAGATCCAGACTCTCCCGGCTTGGCACCGCTGTATGACCGCCTGGGACAGGTATATGCCCAACGGATCAGCCAGGGTGTTGCCCAAAATCTGGAGCAGGAACGGGAGCAAGCCATCGCCGCCTTTCAGCAAGCGATTACCCGCTACCACGGTCAAAACAATCCAGCGGCGGAGATGTGGACGCTTATCCACTTGGGTAGTTTCTTTGAGTCTCAATCGCGCTATCCAGAGGCGATCGCCTGCGATGAAAAATCACTGGAGATTGCACGGGCGATCGCAGATCGTTACAGCGAAGCCGCTTCTCTCGGAGAGCTGGGGAATACGTATCGCTCCTTGGGGCAATATCAACGGGCGATCGATGTGCAGCAGCAGTCCTTAAAAATAAAACGTGAAATCGGCGATCGTCAGGGTGAAGCCAATTCTCTCGGAAACCTGGGGATTGCGTATCACTTCTTGGGGCAATATCAACGGGCGATCGATGTGCAGCAGCAGTCCTTAAAAATAAAACGTGAAATCGGCGATCGCCAGGGTGAAGCCAATTCTCTCGGCAACCTGGGAATTGGGTATCACTCCTTGGGGCAATATCAACGGGCGATCGACTTGGAGCAGCAGTCCTTGGAAATAAAGCGTGAGATCGGCGATCTCCAGGGTGAAGCCAATTATCTCCATAGCCTGGGGAATGCGTATCACGACTTAGGGCAATATCAACGGGCGATCGACTTCTATCACCTATCTTTAGAAATTTTCCACGAAGTCGGCAATCGTCATTATGAAGCCAATGCTTTATTCACCATGGCAAGGTCGCTTGCTAAACTGGGGCAATCCTGGGAAGCAAAACAGCATTACCAGCAGGCGAAACAGCTTTATCAACTATTGGGATTGGAACATAACGTAGAAAAATGTAACACCGCCATTTATGGACTCAACCAAATCATTCCGGCGCAGCAATCCATCCGCGCCCCAAAAGTTCGGGATGAGTCACCCCCTGTGCCGCGTCCGTTCTCCCGTAAACGCCGTCAAACTATCTTATTGAGCGGTTTTCTGGTGGGTTTGGCGGTAGTGCTATTGGTGTGGTGGCTGATGCGATAATTGCAGCCATCCTGAGGCAGCGCGATCGCGCCTGTTGCTAACCCGCTACGATAAAGAACAATGGTTGCGATCGCTTCAAAATTATGCAAACGCTTGACCAAACTGTCACCCTGGCTGATGCCCTGAAATCACGACGAGAAAGGCTGTCTCAACTGGTTGATTTTCCGGTTGTTCTGTGGTCGGGGCGTAGCAATGCGCGCAATTTTCCCGCGAATACCTATCCATTTCGGGCGAGTAGCCATTTTCTCTATTTTGCGGGGTTGCCTTTGGAGAATGCCGCGATTCGGTTGGAGCAAGGCAGGCTAACGCTGTTTATGGATGATGCCAGTCCAGGGAGTGCGCTGTGGCATGGAGAGTTGCCCGCACGAACCGCGATCGCCCAACAAATCGGGGCAGATGCCGCCTATCCGCTGGCAGAGTTGGCAGCGAGGGCAAGCGACTGCGCCACGGTGCAGGTGCAAGATTCGGCGACTCAACAATGGCAGACTCAAGCGTTGAATCGGGAGATCGCTTCTCCTACTGAATCTGAGGCTATTGATTTGGCGCTGGTCAAGGCGATCGCGACTTTGCGAATGAGCCACGATGCAGCGGCGATCGCAGAACTTCGTCAGGCTGCGGCTGTGAGCATTCAGGCGCATCAAGCAGGTATGGCAGCTACACGTACCGCTAAAACAGAAGCGGAAGTGAGGGCGGCGATCGAACAGGTGATCATGGCAAACAACATGACTACTGCCTATACCAGTATCGTCACGGTGCATGGCGAGGTGCTGCACAACCACCATTATCACCATCCGCTCAGATCGGGGGATTTGCTGCTAGTGGATGCGGGTGCAGAAACCGCGACGGGTTGGGCAGCGGATATTACCCGCACTTGGGCAGTGTCGGGCAGATTTTCACCCACGCAACGCGCCATTTACGACATCGTACTATTGGCACATGATCTTTGCATTGCCACGATGAAACCAGGTGTTGAATATCAAGCGATTCACTTGACTGCCGCCAGAGTGATTGCGGAAGGGTTAGTGGATTTGGGCATTTTGCGCGGCAACCCAACAGACTTAGTGGAAATTGATGCTCATGCGCTGTTTTTCCCGCACGGGATCGGGCACCTGTTGGGGTTAGATGTGCATGATATGGAGGATTTTGGCGACTTGGCAGGGTATGCCGAGGGAAGAACAAGGAGCGATCGCTTTGGCTTGGGCTATCTTCGACTCAATCGCCCATTGCAGGCGGGAATGCTGGTGACGATTGAGCCAGGTTTTTATCAGGTGTCGGCAATTTTGAACGATCGCGATCGTCGAGAAAAGTACGGCGATATCGTCAACTGGGATCGCTTGGCAGAATTTTCTGACGTGCGCGGCATTCGGATTGAAGATGATGTGTTGATCACAGAAACTGGAACGGAGGTTTTGACGGCTGCATTGCCGACGAAGATTGGGGCGATCGAGCAGTTGATCAGCGGGAGTTAATCGGGATCAATCCCCAGCGAACTGACAAGTCAGCGCTTACGCTATCGCAGGCGTTCTGCAAGACGATCAGCGCGTTGGCGTTCCGCTTCAGCCCGTTGACGTTCTACTTCTAGAAGGGCGCGATTAGCAGCTAATGATTCGCTGTCAGTAGGAATCCAGGTGCCATCTGCACTATACCAGCGACGATGGCTCCCTTGGCACCTGCCTTCCCAGATGCCCAAACCAATATTGAGATCGGGTATCCACAGACGATCGTCTGGAAGCGTCAATTCCTGATAAGGAGTGTTGGTTAGGCTAAAAAGGCGCAGGCGATCGGTGTCGCGATCGAAGACCACATAGTAAGGCACCCGCAAAACCTGCTCATACATTTGCCACTGGGTCGGCGGCGCTCCGGCTTATCGTTCGGTTTGTCCTAGATCTTCTTTTTCAGTACCGGGAGACAGCAACTCTACTACAACCATCGGGCTTACCTCTTCTTGCCACATGACGTAGCTAAGGCGCAGATCGCGTTCATTATAAAAGCGTGACACACCGACTACTAAGAACCAATCCGGGTGCTTGTGCCACAGTTGATGATGCACATCGTAATAAAGGTTGAGGTCACTAGTAGTCTAGGGCTTAAGTTCGACAACTCTTTTTATGCTGCTAGAGCCTTACCCTTGTAAGTCCACTTGAAGGG
>ENA-ORBV01011431-ORBV01011431.1-microbial-mat-metagenome-genome-assembly--contig:-NODE-11431-length-13941-cov-6.375721_pt1 | contig 13941 bp, 14 predicted proteins | sample MGYA00237777_ERZ505514 | MGnify/ENA primary metagenome ERZ505514 (study PRJEB26160, sample SAMN06269048) | microbial mat metagenome | isolation source: Oligotrophic lake microbial mat | place...
CCAATGGCCGCGGCGAAGACGGGGCTACGGGCGAGAGAACAACGCCAGAGGAATTGCCGCGGCCTGCGCCGCGTTTCCGGCAGCGTTGACATGCAACTCCTCGTCGGTGTCCTCGTCTACGCCAACCCTGAACTTGATGCCGTAGTTGATGACGAAGTCGAGTTTCATTGCCGTCAAACGAAAGTGCCTCGCGAGCACCTGGTCTATTCGGTCGATGAGGTCTTTAGAGAGCCTCGAATAGAACTCGTCGTAACGGGACAAAATCGAAGGCCTTCACGACATGTGCAACGATGCGGTGACTGCCCACGAGCAGACGGCAGCAATTGCCTTCGCCACCAGCCCACTTCTCTACTTGCGCATCGATCTGCCGCCAACCTCGGAGGTTGAAGTAGCCGACACAGAAGTCACCTCGCTCGGACACACCCATCGCTTCGGAAAGGGTGGGGAGGAGATGCTTTTCGATAGTGTCGAAAATCTGGGGCATTTGGGGACCCCGCGCCATTCTACAAGCAGGACCGCAGGCAAACTGGAAAACCTACTGGCGCCTCTATAATCCCTCCATGCGAAATCTACTCTTCGCGCTGACCGGAGCCTTCCTGATCATGACCACATCGTCCGCACAGCAGATTCAGCCCGGCGATCGTCCGTCCGGCAACCTCCGAGGGACGCGCTCACCCGCCGTCGGCCGACACGGCATGATCGCGACCAGCCAGTCGCTGGCATCGGCCGCCGGCCTCAAGGTGCTGCAGGACGGCGGCAACGCGATTGATGCGGCCGTCACGGCCGCCGCGGTGCTGGCGGTGATCGAGCCGAGCATGAACGGCATCGGCGGCGACCTGCTGGCCATGGTCTACGACGCGAAGACCAAGAAGGTCTACGGCCTCGACTCGACCGGCCGCTCAGCCTACGCTGCCACGCCCGAGGAGTTCGCCAAGCGGGGCTTGAAGGACATGCCCGGCAACGGACCGCTGACCGTGGACGTTCCCGGCGTCGTTGAAGGCTGGCATCAACTGTTGACACGGTTCGGCACCATCTCCATTGCCAAGGCCCTCGGCCCGGCCATCACCCACGCTCGCGATGGCTTCCCCGTCGCCGAGCTGATGGCCAACGAGTGGAAGGACAACGAGAAGTTGCTCGCCCGTGATCCCGCCACGGCAGCTACGTTCCTGCCGGCCGGCAAGCCGATGGCGCAGGGCGACATTTTCGCCAACCCGCGCCTCGCGCGCAGCCTTGAGGCAATCGCCAAGGAAGGCCGCGATGCGTTCTACAAAGGCGCCATCGCCCGCGCCATTGTTGCCGACATGAAGTCGCGCAACGGCTTGCTCGACATGAAGGACTTCGCCGATCACAAGGCGGACTGGGTCGAGCCGATCGGCGTGAACTATCGCGGCTACGACGTGATGGAGATGCCGCCCAGCACGCAGGGCTTCGTCGCGCTCGAGATGCTGAACATCATGGAAGGCTTCGACATCAAGGCGCTCGGCCACAACTCGGCCGACTACCTGCACCTGGTCACCGAAGCCAAGCGCATCGCGTTTGCCGACCGCGGAGCGTACCTCGCCGATCGCAACCACATGTCGAAAGACCTCCTGAAGTTGCTGTTGTCGAAGGACTATGCGGCGACACGGCGCAAAGAGATCGACATGACGAGGGCGGCGAAGAGCTACGCGCCCGGTACGGCGGCCGGTGCCGGTCGTCCGACGCCAGATTTCGCCGGCCGAGATCTGGGCGACACCATTTACCTGACGGCCGCCGATGGCGACGGCAACGTCGTGTCGTTCATCCAGTCGTTGTTCGGCTCGTTCGGCGCCGGTTTCGTGGCCGGCGAAACCGGCATCACGTTGCACAACCGCGGGTCCGGGTTCGTTCTCACGCCGGGCCACCCGAACCAGATCGCGCCGCATAAGCGACCGCTGCACACGCTGGTGCCGGCGATGATCATGAAAGACGGCAAGCCCTGGGTGGCCTTCGGCGTGATGGGCGGCGACAACCAGGCGCAGGCCCACGCGCAGGTGGTCGCCAACTTCGTCGACTTCGGGATGCACGTGCAGGAGGCCGGCGACGCCGCGCGCATGCGCCACATGGGCAGTCGGCTCGCGCTCGAAAGCGGCATCGGCGCCGACGTGCGGAAAGCGCTGGAAGCGAAGGGCCACACGATTTCGGACGGCCGCGGCGCAATGGGTGGCTACCAGGCCATCTTCATTGATCCAAGGACCGGCGTCATGCTCGGCGGATCGGATCTGCGCAAGGACGGATTGGCGATAGGCTGGTAGTACGGAGGGTTTATGTGGTTACTAAGAACAAGCGTCATTGCTCTTCTGGTCGTGTCGGTCTCGTGCGGGAAGTCCGAAGCGGAGAAGCAGGCCGAGCAGGCCGCTGAAGACATCAAGCAGGCAGCTGAAGCGGTGACGCAGGCCCAGCAGCAGGGTGGCGACACCGCCAAGGGCATGGCTGACATGGCGAAGGCCATGCAGGGCATGGCCGCGGCGCTCGGCGGGGCAGGCGGCGACGGCAAGCCCGTTGAACCGGTCGCGACCGACGCGCTCAAGGCGACACTACCAGCCGTGAGCGGCTGGACGATGGACGCCCCGCAGGCCGAGCGCATGACCTCGCCCATCGCCTACTCGCAGGTGGAAACCAGCTATAAGAAGGGCGATGCCGAGATCGAAGTGCGGGTGGTCGATACCGGCTACGCGCAGATGCTGATCGCGCCGTGGTCGATGTTTCTGGCCTCCGGCTACAGCCGCGAAACCGGCGATAGCTACGAGAAGTCGATCGCGATCGGCGGCAACCCCGGATTCGAGAAGTTCGAGACCAATTCCAAGCGCGGCGAGCTGAACATCTTCGTCAACAAGCGCTTCATGGTTTCGCTTGAGGGGCGTGAACTCACCGACACCAGGGCGCTGCACGAGTTCGCGTCGCAAATGGACTTCGCCAAGATTGCCGCCTTGAAATAGACCCTGTAGGGTCCCCGGTCTCTGTCGGCCCCCGGTCTCTGTAGGGCCCCCCTTTATGGGGGGCCTACAACCTGAATCCGGACCGTAGCGGATCATCCCCGTCGATCAGAAACATATGCTCGCCGGTAATCCACGCCGAGCCTTCGATCTCGGGAACGATGGCGGGCCGGTCTCCCACCTGCAGCCGCTCCACGACGCGGCCCGTGAACGTCGTGCCGACGATGCTCTCATGCACGAAGGGGCTGTCGTCCAGCAGCAGGCCCATGTCATTGAGCACGGCCATCACCGCGGCGGTGCCGGTTCCGCACGGCGAGCGGTCGACCTCGGCATCGGCAAAGATGGTGACGTTGCGCAGGTGGGCATCGGGCCGCTGTGACGGCGCGGTGAAAATGGTGCCGTAGATGCCCTCAAGGCCGGCGTCATTCGGGTGAACGACGCGGCGCAACTTCTCCACTTCCCGGGCGATCACCATGCCCAGCTTGCGCAGCTCAGGCAGGTGCGCGCCATCAATCGGCACGCCGGCCGCCTCGGCATCGACAATGGCGTAGAACGCGCCGCCGAACGCGACATCGACGGGGATCTTCCGGTTCCCGACCGGGACCAACACCGACGGCTCGAAGACGAACGACGGCACGTTGCGAAACGCGACCGATTCGACGCGTACGTCGTCGCCGCGATAGGTGACCTGAGCCGACGCGTCGACACGTCCGGCCGGGGTGTCGTACCGCACCTGCACGGTCGGCGGCGTGCCCTCCTGCCGCGACCAGATCAGGCCGCGCTCGATCGCGATGGTGGTCACGGCGATAATGCCGTGGCCGCACATCGTGCTCCAGCCTTCGTTGTGCATGAACAGGATGCCGGCATGGCCGTCGCGGGTGACCGGTTCGGTCAGCAGCGCACCGTACATGTCGGTGTGACCGCGAGGCTCGAGCATGATCGACTGGCGCAGGTGGTCAAGCCGCTTCTGCGCCCAGGCGCGTTTCTCGAGCATGGTCCGGCCTTCGGGACTGGGCAGGCCGTCGGTGACCAGCCGGAGCGGCTCGCCGGCGGTGTGCGAGTCGATGGTCTTGATGCGGTGAATCAACGCCGATGAGTTTATCTCAGGGCCGCAGATGACACAGATTACGCAGATTCAAGACTTGGCCACTGAGGTCACAGAGACACAGAGACACACATTGTGTGGCCCATTCGACGCGACGCCAGAATGGCGCCGCTGCGGTGCAGCGGCCCGCGACGAAATGAGTGGGAGGGTCTCATGCTGCGACCACTCATTTCTCGGCTTCCGCTGCACCGCGACGGGCCGGCCTTCGGCCGGCCTCGTCGAATGGGCCACCAGTCTGCGTCATCTGTGTTATCCGCGGCTCTGATATCGTCATCGGTGTTGCGCGCCTACTACTCCGACCACTTCGTCCTGCCGTTGCCAGAGGGCCACAAGTTTCCCATGGCCAAGTACTCGCGCCTGCGCGAGCGGATTCTGTCAGAGGGCATCATCGCGCCAGAACAGTTGCACGAGGCGCCGGCAGCCGACTGGGACGATCTCCGACTCGTCCACGATCCGGTCTACGTGGACGCGGTGGCCAACGGCACGGTTCCGCCCGACGTACAACGGCGCATTGGCTTTCCGTGGTCGCCGCCGATGGTTGAACGCGCGCGCCGATCGGTCGGGGCCACCATTGCCGCAGCCCGGGCGGCGCTCGACGAGGGCGTGGCGGCAAACCTGGCCGGGGGCACGCATCATGCGTTCGCCGATCGCGGCGAGGGGTTCTGTGTGTTCAACGATGTCGCCGTCGCGTCGCGCGTCTTGCAGCGCGATCATCACGCCCGGCGGATCGCCATCGTCGACCTCGATGTCCACCAGGGCAACGGCACGGCGGCCATCTTCGCCGACGACCCCTCGGTGTTCACGTTCTCGATGCACGGCGCCCGGAACTTTCCATTTCGCAAGGCAGTCAGCGACCTGGATGTGCCGCTGGTCGACGGCACCGAAGACGAGGAGTACCTGGCGTTGCTGGCGCGGCATCTGCCGGCGGTGTTGAACGGACACCAGCCCGACTTCGTCTTCTATCTTGCCGGCGCCGATCCCTACGAGGGGGATCGACTCGGCCGTCTCAAGCTCACAATCGATGGTCTGCGCCGGCGCGACGAACTGGTGATTGGCGCCTGTCGTCGTGCCGGACTACCGCTTGCCATCTCGATGAGCGGCGGCTACGCTCCCGACATCGACGCCATCGTCACCATTCACGCCAACACCATTCGAAGCGCAGCCTTATGGCCCAACACTTTCGCCTCCTGACCGAACAACAAGTGCAGTCGCTCTTGCCGATGGCCGACCTGATCGCCGCCATGGAGGCGGCACTGGCGCGCTTCTCGGCCGGCGAGGTGTTGCAACCGGTGCGCTCGGTGCTGATGGTCGGCCCCACCAAGGCATACTTCGGCTTGATGCCGGCGTACGTGCCCCACCCTGGCAGCCTTGGCGCCAAGCTGGTGACGGTGTTTGCCGACAATCCGTCGAAGCAGCTGCCATCGCACCTGGCGACCATTCTGCTGCTCAATCCGGAGACCGGCTCGCTGCAAGCCCTGATGGACGGCCGCTACATCACCGAAGCGAGAACCGCGGCGGTCTCGGCCGTGTCGGCGCGCTTCCTGGCGACGCGTGAGGCCGCGACGCTGGCGATTATCGGCAGCGGCGTCCAGGCCCGCAGCCACCTGGAGGCGTTCGCCGAGGTGCGGCAACTGAAGGAGGTGCGCGTGTGGTCGCCAACGGCTGCCAGCCGCGAGCGTTTCGTGAGCGACATGAGCGGACACGTCCCGGTCTCGATTCGTGCCGCTGACACCGCGGAAGCGGCGGTCCGCGGCGCGGACCTGATCGTGCTCGCGACCTCATCCGTCACGCCGGTGATCCAGAGCGAATGGGTTGCGGCAGGGGCGCACGTCGTCTCGGTCGGCGCGTGCCGTCCGGATCAGCGTGAGATGGATCCAGCGCTGGTCGCGCGCGCACGCCTGTATGTTGATTCTCGCGCCGCCGCACTCGTGGAGTCTGGCGATGTCGTGATGGGCATGGCCGACGGGATGTTCGATGCCTCGCACATCCGCGGCGAGCTCGGCGAGGTCGTGCTGGGCCGTGTTGACGGGCGGCAGGGTGATCGCGACGTGACCATCTTCAAGTCGTTAGGCATGGCGGTCGAGGACGTGGTCGCCGCCGACCTGGTGTTACAGCGCGCCATCGAAACCGGCACCGGGACGGAGCTGACGCTATGACCGACCTGGACGGCGCACCGCCGAAACCCAAGCGCACCTGGATCTGGATCGTTGCCGGCGTCTTCGCGTTCTTGTTCGTTGCCGGCCTTGGCGGAGCGGTCTTTACCGCTTACTGGCTGAGCAACCGCCTGGAGATCGTGGCAACCCAGGCACCGGATGCCGCCAAGTCTTTCGACGAAGTGCGAGCGAAATTTCCTGGGCAGCAGCCCCTGCTCGAGTTTCAGGACGGCGGGCCGCGCGCAGTCACGAATCAGCCAGCCACGGCGTCAGCTGTCAAGCTGACCACCTTGCACATTCTCGCGTTTGCCGCCGATGAGAGCCGGCTGGTGCGCGTTGACGTGCCGTTCTGGCTGCTGCGGATGAAATCTGGCCCAATCGCCTTCAGCTCGTACGCCAGCGGCTTCGACGATGAACGTGTGCGGTTGCGGGTGGAAGACATCGAACGCCGCGGCCCTGGCATTGTCCTCGACGTGAATGAGCGGCCCGAAGGCCGCGTGTTGATCTGGGCGGAATAGATTTGCACAACCCGATCGGCGTCGGCCTTGGAGATCGCAGAATTTGCGATCTGTAAAATCTTTCCTCCGGTCCCTGTTTCCGCTTGCCCATCCCGCGCGACGATGGCATCGTCGTCGGTGGTCAGGCGTGAAAGAAGAGGGGATCATGTATGCGAGGAACGCCCACACAGCGTGCACCGGGATGAACAACGACACCAGCGTCATTACGATCGTCACCGAGCGGTTCGAGCGTCGCTTGAGCGAAGAGAATGGCCGTCTGCGCGTTGACATGGCGACCGAGTTTGGCAGGATGCGCAGTGACATGGCGGTCGAATTCGGCAGCGTTCGCTGCGACATGGCGGTCGAGGTCGGCAAGTTGCGCAGTGAGATGGCGACCGAACTGGGCAAGTTGCGCAGTGAGATGGCGACCGAACTGGGCAAGTTGCGCAGTGAGATGGCGATCGAAATCGGCGGCGTGCGCGCCGAGATGGCCGATGGCTTTGGCAAGCTCAGGGCGGAGATGATTGACCGCAACGCCGAGCTGCTGAAGTGGGGGCTGGTGTTTGGCGTTACCCAGACCGCCACCATTGCTGGCATCGTCGCGCTCCTGCGCTGAAAGGGCTCAAAGATGCAGATACTGACGCATGCGCGTCAGGAGGGTTTGCTTCGCCTCTGGCGAGGTAACCGTGGCGGCTGAGGCGCGCGCTTCATCCAGGCCGGTGCGACGCGCGGTCACCACCCCGGAAATGTGATCCAGCAACGCCGGATTGGCGACCACCAGCTCGCGGATCTCGGCCGCCGAAATCTCGAGCGCTCGGGTGTCGTCGATCGCGCGCACGGTGGCCGTACGGCGATCGCCGGTCAGCATCGACATCTCGCCAAAGAATCCGCCGGCCGGGATGATCGCCACTTCTTGCCCGGACGGTTCGATGGTGACCCGCGCGCGGCCACTCATCAGGACGAACATGGAGTCGCCCTCGGCATCTTGCCGGACCATGGCTTCGCCCGCCGCGAACAGGTGATGGCGGGCCGCCGTCGCCAGGCGGTGCCGTGTCTCAGGCGTCAGCGTCAAGAACAGGTCAACCGCGCCGAGCCGGTCGGCCGCCACGGTGACGTGCGTCTCGGTGCGCACCGGCTCTTCCTGCCGCTCGTACTGGATCTGAATCGGCCACGGGATCTCGATGCCGCTGCGCCGGAAGGCATACCAAATGTTGCTGCGGACTTCGTCGCGGGCCTCGCGCTCCTTGCCGTAGTCGTCGATCCAGAACAGCACCTGGTAATCAAGCGAGGAGCTGCCGAATCCCTTGAGCAGCACTTTCGGCGCCGGCGATCTCAACGCCAGCGGAGCGTTGGCCACCGCCTCGAGCAGCGCCCGCTTGGCGTCGTTGGGCGGCGTCTCGTAGCCGGTGCCGACCTCGATGCTGACGACGTTGGCCAGCGTGGGTTCGGAGTAGTTCAACACCGGGTCTTTCGCCATCACGCTGTTGGGCACGATCAGGAACTCGCTGTCCTTGGTCCGCAGCTTGGTGGCCCGCCACGTGACCTCCTGCACCTGCCCATCGCGCTCGCCCACGCGAATCCAGTGACCCACGCGAAACGGCTTTTCAATCTGGATGGCGAGGCCGGCAAACAGGTTACCAAGCGTGTCCTGCAGCGCGAAGCCGACGACGACCGCGCCAACCGCGGTCGTCGTCAGCAGTTGCTCGCGCAGCAGCACCGTGCCGATCGCCATGAACAGCGCGATGACCGTGACATCCTGGACAATGCCTGGGAAGCGATCGCTCGGGCGGTCGTCACGCCACTTGTTGGCCGCCACCGCGACGGCGGCAATGACGAGCGCCAGCACCAGCACCAGCCTGGCCAGGGCCGACAGCAGCTCGACCTCGCCGAGCCCCTGCCGGGCCGCTACTTCGAGCAGGACGAACCCGATCAGCAGCCAGCCAGAAAACAACAGCCGGCCGCGAACGTAGCGGCCTACGGCAGGCCTCCGTCTTTCTTGAACGCCGCAAGGTCAGCCGCGACGAGCTTGACGGGCACCACCTTCGGGTTGGTGCCGCCCTTCGAATCCTTTTCCGGGTCCACTCCTCGCGCGCCACCTGATGCCGTGACCTGCGCCGACTTCTTCTCGCCGCCGCCGGTGGGCAGCATGCGGCTCAGGCCGAACCCGCGCTTCTTCGGCTCTTCGGTCTTCGCGTCTTCCTTCTTTTCCCCCGGCTTCGCATCTTCCTTCTTCTCCGCGGCCTTGGCATCACCGCCCGCCAGTCCCGCCGCGCCCGGGTCGACCGTGGCAATCGCCGTGACCGGTACCGGCTTGTAGGTGATGTTCTTCGCGTAGCGCGGCTGCACGGTGGCCGTGGCCGTCAGCTTCTTCGCGGCGACCAGCTTGGTGATGCGATCGAGGCGCTCCTGCATTTCGGGATGCGACGCAAACAACCCGCGCTTCTCTTTCGACGCCTTGTTGCGATCCTTTAACGTCGTCAGGAAGCCGACCAGGCCGTTCGGCGCGTAGCCAGTCTTGTTGGCCAGCGTCACGCCCATCTCGTCCGACTCGTTCTCTTCGGCCCGGCCGAAGCCGCGCTCGACGATGTTGTCGTAGGTGGCGGTGACGACGCGCTCCATCAGGCCGGCCGAGCCCGACAGGGTCTCTGCCGCACCCATCTGCACCGCCTTGCTCTTCTGAATGGCGCGGATGGTGTGCTTCTCGGTGACGTGGATGATCTCGTGACCGAGCACACCCGCCAGTTCTGCCTCGTTCTTGATCAGCGCGAGCGCGCCGCGCGTGATGTGCACGTAGCCGCCGGGCGCGGCAAAGGCGTTGACGCCGTCGGTGTCGAGGACCACGAACGTCCAGGACAACGCGGGACGCGTGCTGCCCTGCGCCAGGGCTGTGCCGACGAGCGCCAGGTAGCGATGGACATCGGCGTCCTGCACCACGCCGTAGCGTTCGCGAATTCGCTCGCTGACGGCAGCGCCCAGCTCCTGCTCTTCGGCATCGGTCATCTGGAGATCGCGGACGTCGTTCGCCTTCTTGGCAATCGAGATGCCCTTGCCGATCTGGCCAAGCTGTCTTCCGCCTTCGCCTCGGCCGGAGGCCTCGGCTACGGCGCGACTCGGCCCCGTCTCAGTCGAGCGGGCCTCGGCCAGTCCAGCCGACACACAAGCCAACGCCACCCCAAGAATTACTGTCCGCATCATGGTGCTTTGACCTCAAAAATCGCGACCGGTTTGCTTTTGCCTTTCACCACTACATCGCCGAGGGGATGAATATCATACCGCCCCTTCAGCCGGGCGCGGGTCGCCTCGCTGATGATGATCCGGGTGCTGTAATCCTTGTTCAGTGACTCGAGCCTGGCGCCCAGGTTCACGGCGTCGCCAATCACCGTATAGCTCATGATCGTGTCGGAGCCGATGTTGCCGGCCACCATATCGCCGGTGTTGATGCCGATGCCAATGTCGAGGGTCGGCCGCCCCTGGCTCTGCCATTCGGCATTGAGCTCGGCGAGTGCCGTGGTCATGGCCAGCGCCGTCTGTACCGCGTGCTCTGCATGGTCCTCGTCGTCGAGGGGCGCGCCGAACAATGCCATCACCATGTCGCCGACGAACTTGTCGACCGTGCCGCGGTGTTCGAAGACCACCGCCACCATGCGCGAGAAATACTGGTTGAGCTGTGCCACGACCTCTTCGGGTGAGCCCTTCTCCGACATCGCCGTGAACCCACGCACGTCGGAGAACAGCACGGTCATGGTGCGCCGCGCACCGCCCAGCGCGGCCAGCGATGGATCGGCCACCAGCTGGTCGTAAACGTCCTTCGAGACATAGCGCGAGAACAGCTTCTTGACCTGGCGCTTCTCGCGGCCTTCGACGACATACTTCCAGGCGAGGTCGCCGACGAACGCGAACACGATGGCGAGGGCTGGAATCGTGAGCGGAATCCATGTGCCACGCGCGACGAACGCGAATGCCTGCCAGACCAGCAATGACGCCAGGGCTGCGGCCGCGGCGCCGGTGAGCCAGGCGTTGAGATACAGGCCGGCGATGCCGACACCGGCGGCGCCGGCCAGCGCGAGCACGACCGTGAGCCAGGCAGGCGATGGCACGATCGAGCGATTCGCCAGCAATGCGTCGATCACGTTGGCGTGTACTTCAGGGCCGGCGATCGCGCCTTGCGGAAACGGGGTGGTGAAGGCTTCTCTCAGCCCTTCACCGGTGCCGCCGACCACGACAATCCGATCCTTGAAGAGCGTGGGATCCAGGGCCGGCTTCTGCCCTTCGATCACCTCCTGCTGCGCGCGAAACAGATCGTAGAAGGAGTAGTAGCGGAACGTCGGCTGACCATTGGGATTCTCGGCCGGGCCGCGCCACGGCACCAGCGCCGCGCACTGACCGTTGTCCTGGATGACCGAAGGCATCGCACTCACGCCGGCCGCCATCGTCGTCGCGAGCGACAGCGACGGAATCGTTCGCTGGCCCACTTGCACAACTGGAGCGACACGACGGACCGGGCCATCGGAATCGAGTATGAACAGCGTGTGGCCGATGGCGCGTGACGCCTGCGCCAGAGCCGGGAAGGGTGGCGTCACGCGCGGGCGCGTCTCCACGCACGGCGTCGCCGGCACCGGCACGTTGAGTGCGGGCGCATCGAGATTCTCGGCCAGGGCGCGAGACGCGTCGATCAGCTCTGCGCTTGACGCTTCGGCGACGTGCACCACGTTGCCGGCCTTGCGGGTCGAGTCGACGAGCGCGGCGTCTGATTCCTCGCCCGTCCACTCGGTATCGCCAACCATGAACTTGCGGAGGTCGCGCTCGGCAAACAGGATGTCGTAGGCAATCACCTTCGCGCCGGCGGCGGCAAGGTAGTCGATCGCGGTGGCGTGCACCAGCCGCGGCCACGGCCAGCGGCCGACCAGCGGCTCCATGCGGCGCAGGCTGTCGTTATCGATCAGGACCAGCGAGATGCCGGCGGCGGGCGCCGCTGGCCGCGCGGTCGCGGCGACGCGCAGGTCGTAGGTATCGAGCTCGATGTTGCGGAAGAACGGCAGCAATCCCAACCCACCGGCCAGCAGCGCGGCGGCGAGAGGAATGAGTCGGTGCATCGGCGTTTAGTCTATGCCACGACGTGTCGGCACCCGCAAGGCTCGCATGACCTCGCTTCGCCTCTTACGAAATCACCGGCCCCCTTGGAGATGGCTTGCCATGAGCGAACCTTCGGCTTGCCGCAGGCAAGTTGAAGGTGAGTCGAATGGTACCGCTACGGGGATTCGAACCCCGGTGTCCAGACTGAGAATCTGGCGTCCTGACCCCTAGACGATAGCGGCACTAGGGACTACGAACTTCTGATCTTACTTGCGGGACGCCGCAGGGGTCAACCGGGGCAGCTTAGCCCTGAGCGAGCCCGAGGGCATCGTCGCCCGGGCGAGTCGAACGGGTGAGATAATGGCCGAGTGCCGTTTGTTCGACGCAGCGTCTGCCTGATTTTGCTCGCCGGAGCGTTTGCCTGTGGCGGATCGCCGCCCACAGCGCCGCCGGCCGCACCCGGCCCGGCCGTCGATCCGGCGACGGCCGCCGCCGTCACGGTCACCGTCAACTTTGAGGGCCCCGCGCCGACGCCGGTGATGATGCGGCTCGACGGCGACAAGCGGTGCGTGGCCGAAGTCGGCGCCGATGAGCGCGCCGACGAGAGCATCCTGCTCGGCACCGGACCCGCGCTGCAGAACGTCTTTGTCTACGTGACCGACAACCTGACCGGCCACGTCTTCCCCATTCCAACCGAACCAGTGGTCCTCGACCAGGACAAGTGCCGCTACGCGCCACGCGTGCTGGGCGTGCGCGTCGGCCAGCCGCTGGCCATCCACAACAGTGACCCGCTGCTGCACAACGTGCGGGCCGAGGGCAAGGTCAACCAGCCCTTCAACATGTCGACGCCGGTCGAGGGCATGAGCTTCAACCGCACCTTCGCGACCCGCGAGGTGATGGTCGACATCAAGTGCGACGTCCACGCCTGGATGCGCGCCTTCGTCGGCGTGCTCGATCATCCCTACTTCGGCACTACTGGCCAGGACGGCCGCGTGGCCCTGAACAACCTGCCGCCGGGCACCTACACGATCGAAGCCTGGCACGAAGTGCTCGGCGTGAAGACGCAGCAGATTACGGTCGGCCCGAAAGAATCAAAGGATGTGGCGTTTGCCTTCGCTCGCCGGTGACTTCGTCACGCTGACCAAGCCGCGCCTCAACTTCCTGGTCCTGTTAACGACGGCGGCCGCCTATTCGCTGGGGTCGGGTCCCGAGTCGACCTTGTCGCAGTTCCTGCACACCTTGCTCGGCACGTTCCTGGTGGCGGGCGGCGCCTCGGCGCTCAACCAGGTCTGGGAGCGCGACACCGACCGCCTGATGCGGCGCACGCGCATGCGCCCGATCGCCGACTTGCGGCTGCCGTCGTCGGCCGGCATTGTCTTCGGTCTCTCGCTGACGCTGCTGGGCGCCACGGAACTGGCGTACTTCCTGAATCCGCTCACGTCGGGCGTGGCACTGTTCACCGCCGCCAGCTACGTGTTGCTCTACACGCCACTCAAGACCCGCACGTCCCTTTCGACTATCGTCGGCGCGCTGCCGGGCGCATTGCCCGCGGTGATTGGCTGGGCGGCGGCCACCAACACCATCTCGATCGAGGGTTGGGTGCTGTTCGGCATCGTCTTCATGTGGCAGATGCCGCACTTCCTGGCGATTGCGTGGATGTATCGCGATGAGTACGCGGGCGCCGGCATGCCGCTGCTGCCGGTGATTCAGCCGGACGGCCGGTCCACCGGACGGCAGGCGGTGATCTACACCGCGGCGCTGATTCCGCTCAGCATGATGCCCACCGGTGTGGGCCTGGCCTCGCTTTGGTTCATGGTGGGCGCGCTCACGCTCGGGGCCGTGCTGATGGTGCTGAGCCTCGAGTTCGCGGCCAAGCGAACCATTGACACCGCACGGCGGCTGTTCTTCGGATCGATTCTCTACTTGCCCATCCTGTGGACTCTCCTCGTGCTCGATCACCGAGCCCACTTTTAAAGGAGGCCAAGAGTAACTTGGGTTCTTGACAATGCTCGGCTCCTCCTCTCTTGAACTCCTGTTATGACCAGCTCTGCGCTCGAAGTTGCCGACCTGCATCACCGATACGGTGAGCGGGAGTCGTTGCGTGGACTCAGCTTCTCGGTCGCGCGTGGCGATCTGTTCGCGCTGCTGGGCGCCAACGG
>ENA-ORBV01011432-ORBV01011432.1-microbial-mat-metagenome-genome-assembly--contig:-NODE-11432-length-13941-cov-4.889570_pt1 | contig 13941 bp, 3 predicted proteins | sample MGYA00237777_ERZ505514 | MGnify/ENA primary metagenome ERZ505514 (study PRJEB26160, sample SAMN06269048) | microbial mat metagenome | isolation source: Oligotrophic lake microbial mat | place...
TTTCTAAGGTGTTGTCGCTGTGTTTCGTCCTTTGTTTGGTTGATTTGACGGTGAAGAATTATCGTTCATCAAGAGCAGAAGACTGCACCAGCGAATCTTCAACAGAGCACTGACGTCATGTTGTCCATTGAAATCGAGACCAGCGCAAGCTATTCGTGAGTCAGTAAATCGTGCGAGATCTTTCTTTCGAACGAACGAATTGAATGACCTTTTCAGTGACTGCTCGTACAGTAATAAAGCCCATGAACCTGCTGTTTTTGCTAACAAGCTTCTCTGCCGGGTTGCCGCTGCAAGAGGCGCATCTTTGTTAGCCGGGCTGCTTTGCATGCCCCGACCATGGCGGCATAGTTTCTTCTACCACTACAAGTACTGCTAGTCTACCATTTCAACCATTCCAAAGTATTTAACAGAAGTGATTTATTACCAAACACAAACTATCAATCATCAATCATGGCTTCACACAGAAGGAATCCTTTGCCGGTAGTAGTAGTATTGGTATCCCTACTACTATTAGCTGCAACACAAGTCCACGCCAACAATCCCAATGGCAAAACCCCTTGGGCGTTACAGAATTCGAATCTCCAGTCTAGACTTCAGCAATGGACACGCGATCCCGATGGCGTCTCTCGCGAACATGGCGTGATTGGGAGTTGGGATTTGCGCAATGTCACCTCGTTGCGCAATGTCTTTGGCTTTAATGAAAAATTCAACGCGGATATCAGTGGGTGGAATGTCAGCGGCGTGACCGACTTTTCGTCCATGTTTTGGGAAGCCTCCGGTACGTAATCTTGTAGATAATAATTGTGTGTGTGTGTGCTCATCTGCTTTGTGTTTTGGTTTGGTGTTTTCTTTATTGGCCGAAAGAAGAAGATTAAGAAACAGATCCCCTTTGTGTTGCAAGTGTGTTTTTGTCTGCTTTGGAGAACTCCTTCGGGGACAAGCAAATAGGACCGGCTTTTGCACCCCATCTCGACAGGGTGTTGGCGACGGCAACTGCTTGCAGGGATGGCAACGTTGTGCATTTTGGAACCTTTCTAGTCATTCCCCCTCTCTCTCTCTCTCTTTCACGCTCGAGCCTGTAAAACTCATTCTTCTTCTCTCTCTTTCTTGCTTGGTATATTCTTGCGCTGTAAAAATCTTTCATTAATTTGGACAGGCTTTGATGGTTACCTGGGCAACTGGGACGTGAGCAGTGCCGAAACCATGTCTTGTATGTTTTGTGGTGCCAAAAAATTCACGGGAAAAGGTTTGGATCAGTGGAAGGACAAACTAGGCAATGTCAAGGATATGTTCAACATGTAAGTAGCCAGGGGGAATGTATTTTATGTTTGCGCTCGGCTTTCTTGGTTGGAAAACGGAATTCATTTCGTCTCTCACTCTTTCTTTTTCTCTCAAACACGCGTTTCCTCCTCCATCTGCCAAATTATTATACTATTTGATTAGGTTTGAAGGAACCGCCTTGACTGCGGACTTGTCCGAATGGAGAGTCGAGTCCGTCACCAACTTCCGAAACATGTTTATGGATACTCCTCAATATTCGCAACAATTGTGTTGGAATGTATCCATTGGGGCTCGCACCGACCAAATGTTTAATGGAACACCCGCCTGTTTGGAGAAGAAGTGTGTGATAGAAGAAATTTACAAAGAATCCGGTTGCTCCGCCGCACCTTCGTGGATGGCAGTCCCATCGACTTGGGCGATCATGGCAGCCACTGGATTGATGGGTCTCATGGTACAGCAATTTTAAGTATACGGCAAAGGTACAGGTATAGATACCACGGCCTGCATCAGCATGCGTGCAGGAATCCACGATGCGTCCAGCGACCTGCGGATGTCATACTACCACAATTTAAAGTCACTACGTAGTAGCAATGTTTATTTGATTTTACTTCGATCACCGAGGAGTTTGATGACTGTGGCTTATGGCCTCTATCTCACGATGCTGAATTCAGCAAAGGTAAATTAGACTTCTACTGGTAGATTAGATGGCCGACTACTATCTAGCTAGGGTAAATGAAGCCATAGTATAGAGATATTGAATAAAGGAGAGTTCTATCATGGTAAATTTAATGTACAGTTGATAATCAAGTAATATACAACATAATATTTGCTGACAAATAATACAACGACACTCTCTCAGCAGGCAATGCGTGGAGGAAGTTCCAAGAAGCGGGAGGAACATCACCTGAGAGTTTTCGTTAGACTGGGCTGGTGTCGTTTACATGTGGTTCACGGCCGCCACCACAAAAATACATACAAAAGGGCCGATTCTTCAATACATTCATGCAAGGAAAGTGGAGTGCGGAGCAGAAGGAGTCGACAAGCACTGTGTCTCCAAAGCAAAAATGGTGCAAAGCAATAAAATCGGCTTCTTTTCCCCATAGAATATTGTTTCATCAAGACGGGAGTTCAATGCCCAACTCGTTCAATTGTTCCATGACAATGTTCAAGAGGTATATTTCATTCTCTTTGTCCTCTTCGAGCCTCATCACCACTTGTTGCAACGTAGATGCTCGGTCATACATTTCGTCCCTCTCTTCTTCTGTTTGTTTAATCCTTTCCTCCATAGCCTGTAGTTTCTTACCAGCTTCTGCAAGCAGCTGTACTGACTTTTGAGAACTGCGCTCTGCAAGCTCCATCGCTTTTTCCAGTCCTTCCTTTTCGGCCCGAACTCTTTCTAGCATCACCCTTGTTTCGGCGAGTTCGTTGTCGGAATCTTGCATCTTGCAAATAGTATCCGACAGAGCAGCAATTCGCTTCATAAGTGATTCGGGACTAGTCCTGTTCGTCCAATCCTCATCCCTACTTTCTTTCACGTTGGGTTCGGCATTTTGAATCACTGCTTCCAGGTCCCCAAACGCATTACTATATACAGCAATGCTCGACTTGGACGTCTTCAGGGAAGCCTCCAATTGGCTCCTGGCCTCGGCAGACTTCTTCTTCTCCTCCACCAAACGATCAACCTCTCTCTCGACCTCAAATTTCTCCTTCTGAACCGAATCGAGACGTTCTTGAACCGCTAGCAGTTTGTTCTTGTTTATCTTCAAATCGTCCTCCAGGGAGGTGATTTGCGCAATCAGTACAGAACTATCTTCCTTGCTTTTGCCTTTGTCCTTGCCCCTGTTTTTCGCCTTGGACAGAAAAGAAGGTTTTCTCGCAGGAGGAAGGTCATTTGGGGCGTTGAGGCTGCTGGACGATGCCAGTAGCTCTTCGTGATCTTGCCGGGCTTTTTCTGCAGACGCCTCTAACGTGTAATTTTCTGACACAGCTGCATCCAGTGCACGGCTTAGGTCCTCAATTCGTCGTTCCCGCTCCGCCAGCGTCACATTGAGCTCCTGGATCTGGTCCAATAACTCATGCTCCACGTTAGAGCTCCTCACAAAGAGACTAGGTTGAACACCAGGGCCACCGGTCTCCTGTTGAATCAAGACATCAAGTTCTTGCAGTCGTTGAGATGCGCTGTGTAATTCTTTAGCCAATGAATCTTCAGTCATCAGCGCATCTTCTGGTTCGTGAATCTTTCTCTCTAGATTTTGCTGGAGTTCCGCCATTCGGGCCATGATTATTTTCTTTTCCATTTCAAAATCGGAGAGTCGGTTCTGGGAGCCGTCCACAGGGCTCTGTGTTTTCTCCATGAGACAGGCAATCTTTTCGCTCGCATCGTCTAGTTGCTGCTCTAGATTATTTTCTTTCGCCACAGAGTTCTCCAGAGAATGAGCAAGGCTTGCTAGGTTCCTCTCTAGGGCGCATTTTTCTGACACGATCGCCTCCAAACGTTCACTGGTTTGCTGCAAGTTTGCCCTGTCTTCTCTCGCGGCTTTCGCCACTATAGCTAGCTTGGAAAGCAATATATGATCATTATCAACACCTTCGGCATTTTGATTTTGTATAACAACCGGGGATACACCTCGAAGCAAGGCATCAAGTTCTTCGTCCAGGGCAACAAACTGATTCTCCAAATCCGTTACAGCATCTCGCAGGGCGTCATTTTCTTCGAGCAGTGCTTCCTTCTCGTCTCCTTCTTCTGCTTTCTTACTGGCTCCCTTTGGCGGCTCGTCGTTTTCACTATTCTCGCTGTTGTATCCGCTACGGACTATTCCGTCAGGTCCAGTCATCTTCAGTCGCGCCGCAACGTTAGCCAACAGATCATTTTCAGAGCTACGGTTGTCGAGTCGCGCCTCACGTGCCGAGCTACGGCTACCTGAGCTTATGCTATCAGCTGCTTCGTCGTATGGGGCAAGCTCTGATCCACGAACAGCACTTTGGAGATGTGCCTCCAGATCTGCGATCTGTTTTACCAGCGCCGTTCTTTCTGCGTTGGCGTATTCATTGTGCTCACTCTGGGTGCCATAGAGCGCTTTGGCATCTTCCTGGAGAGCTTTGGTCTCATTATGAGCTGATTCAAGTTCCTTATTGCGCTGCCGGAGGTTTTCTTTTAAGTTTACATTATTCAGTTTGAGCTTCTTCAGCTTTCCTGTAGTCTTGAAAAGCAGATTATCTTTTTCGACGACGGCCGACTCAAGTCGAGACATAGTTGTAATTAGCTTTTGGACGTTGTCATCATTGCCGCTATTGCCACTCGCCAAACTTTTCTTTAACCCATCGATTGTTGCTTTCGATTCGCTCAGAACTGCTCGGAGGAATTTCTTTTCCTCGGAGTCTTCTTCGTGCTCCTCCTTTAACCTCTCCAAGTCTGCCTCTAGGATCTCATTCACTGACATAATCGACACCATACTTGCTGACGCATCCTCCATAAATTTTTCCTTGGCGTCGGCAACGGACAACGCTAGGTCTTCTAGTTTTCTCTTCTGCTTCTGAAGTTGTATTTTCAGGCTGTCTCGCTCTGACTTGAGAGCGTCGAGTTCTTCAACGTGCCTCTTGTCGTCGCCTATGTTTCTGCTGGAACGAGTATCTCTTCCCTCGCGAGCTTCCTCGAGATCAGCTTTTAGTTGGGAAGCAATCGCGCTGTATCTTTCAACTTCGTCCTCGGCATCTTGAAGAGCTGACCTAGCCGAGTTTCTCTCATCAACCAGTTCGCCGATTTTATCATTCGCAGTCTTAAGCAAGTTCTTCGCTGCTTCGCGCTTCGCCTTGAGAGTTCCCAATTCATGTCGAGCGCCCTTCAAATCCGCATCGAGTTTCATGGTGTCCTGGTAATACATGCGGATTGTAGCCTCCGATTCCTTCAGTCTAGATTGGGCAGATTCCCGTTCTTCGACAAGATCGGTGATTTTCTCGTTTGCGTCCATTAGAAGCTGCTTAAATTCAGTGCGCTTTGCCTTCAGCTTTTCTGCTTCCTCCTGGGCACTCGTCAATTCGTTTAAAAGCCTTGACTTGTCTTCCGAAAGACGAGAAATTTCCAGATCAGCGTCGTCAAGCAGGTTTCTCGCCGCATCGAGAGCATTGTGGAGCTTTTCAATTTCATCATCTGAGTCAACAGCCTCCCCAACTGCGGAAATGCTTTTGTCCACCGACTGCTTTGACCCACGTGCACCACCTGTACTGCTCTCGACCTGAGGGGGCTGCTGCTGTCGGACCTGCTTGAGGTCACTCTCTAGGGTTTGTATCGTTGCGGTGGCTCGCGACAACTGAGTTTCGACCTTGCGCCGAGAAAGGAGTGCATCCTGGCCGTACTGCTTTGCTAGTTCAAGCTCCTTCTCGAGCGCCACGGACTTTGCAGTAGCGTCAACGCAGCTAGCTTCGCCCAGCGCAGCAATCATTGCCTTTGCTTCCGCAGCGTAAGTATCATTTACTTCGCGCAATTGCAAAATCACGGCTTCTGCTTCCCGTAACGATTCTTTCAACGACGATCGTTCCTCTGCAGCTTCCTGGAGTAGTTTTTCTTCCTTTGTCTTGGTGTTACTGGGGCCAACTTGTTCAACTTCTACCACCTGGGATTGACCTGCCTTCTTGTCTTTCAGAGGGATGCTGCCTCCACTACCCTCACTCACATTTCCATCATAGGAGCCAACATCAAAGTCAGAGTCTTCTCCATCATTTTCCTCTTGTTTCTTCAGTGTTGGTGGAGCTGCAAAAGCCTGCAGAAATTGTTCTTCTTTTGACTTGCTAGGGGCAACTTGTTTGACTTGCTCAGCATCTACTACTTGAGGTGGTCCTTCCTTCTTTGTGTTCACAGGTGCGCTGGGGTTGCTACCCTCACTCACACTTCCATCATAGGAGCTGACATCAACGTCTGAGTCTATGTCACACTCTCCATACTTGTCAGCTTGTTTCTTTGAAGCAAGCGGAGCTGCAAACGCCTGTAGCAGTTGATCCTTTGACTTCCCGGGTGCAACTTTTTCCACTTCTGCCATTTGGGGTTGCCCCTTCTTTGATTTCAAAGGGATACTGCTTTCACTACCTTCGCTCACATTTCCATTGTAGGAGCCAACGTCAAAGTCAGAGTCCTCTCCATCATTCTCCTCTTGTTTCTTCACTGTTGGTTTAGCTGCAAAAGCCTGGAGAAACTGCTCTTCCTTTGACTTGCTGGGGCCGGCTTGTTCAAGTTCTGTCGCCTGGGGCTGCGATGCCTTCTTTGAATTCAAAGGGATGCTTCCGCTGCTACCCTCACTCACAGTTCCGTCGTAGGAGCCAACGTCAAAGTCTGAGTCTTCTCCATAATTCTCCTCTTGTTTCTTCACCGTTGGTTTGGCTGCAAAAGCTTGGAGCAGTCGTTCTTCTTTTGACTTTCCGGGGACCACTTGTTCAACGTCTGCTGCCCGAGCTTTTTCTTCTTCCTTTGGCAAGTTACCACTTGGAAGATCCCCCTCTGCAGCGGGAGGAGCATTAACCAACCAACCAAGGTCCAACCAGCTTGGCTCCGCCTCTTCGCTTTCTGCTATGCGTGGTTCTGAAACGTTGGCAACTTTCTCATGTTCACGAAGACTCGTCTCGAGGGCTTTCCTAGCTTCTACTGCATCTATCTTGTCTTGAATTTCTTTCGCAAGACTCTGCTCCAACTTGCTTACTTTCTCCTTTGCCTGCTGAAACTGTGCTTTGACAAGATCCACGGAGGCCTTTAATGCAGCATAGTCATTGGCTGCTGCGTCCTTCTGAAGGGTCAGCGACTTGACGGTTTCTTCGGTAGACGACTGCATTTCCTTGAGGGCAATCTCTACAATCTCTGCACTCTCTTTGGCTCTTAGAGCTTCTTCTGTTTCGGCCAATGCCTTCTTTAGGTCCAGCTCTAGCTTCGCAATGATTGACTTGCCTTTCTCGACCTCGCGTTCCTTTGAATCCAGGGAGGATATCAGCTTTGCTCTGTCCTCACCCAAGACGACACTTCCCTGTTGAAGTTCTTGCATGTATTCTCCAAGCTTGGTCAGCTCCCACCGAAGATGCGCCTCAGTAGATCGGGCTTCTGCAAGGTCAGCCTCTAAGATTACTTTTGCCTCGCTGACTTGCTTTTCTGCCTTCTGAGCACCCATCATTTGATCCTCCAGCACAGAAAGAGCGCCTTTCATGTCATTCAAATTAGCTTCCTTTTCTCTCAGGGATGCTTCCAGCAGGGACCTTTCTTTGCCAGCGACATCTCGTTGATTCTGAAGTGATTCTATACCTTCACTGGCCCGTCGGGCTACATCTTTGGCTTGAGCAAGAGAGGCTGCAAGTTGAGAAATTTCATCTTTCATGGCAATGCTTTCTTTGTCAGCGACATTGCGTTGATTCTGAAGTGATTCTATACCTTCACTGGCCCGTCGGGCTACATCTTTGGCTTGATCAAGAGAGGCTGCAAGTTGAGAAATTTCATCTTTCATGGCAATGCTTTCTTGATGAAGTTCCCTCATACTTTGCTGATGTTTCGACAACTCCTCCTGAAGGTACTTCTCAATGGACTTGGATTCTTCCAGATCGGTTTGAAGGAGACGATTGGCTTCCCCCATCAGTTGGACTTCTGATCTGGCTTGCACAAGATCTCGCAAGGTTTGTACCATAGCTTCTTCCGCGGCTGCTTCCTTTTCACCAAGAGCGCCCTGAAGGGTGAAGACCTCCTTTTCGAGAGCAGCTTTGTCATTCTCCAGGCCCTGGATGGTCCCATGGAGACTGGCCATCTCCAGTTGAAGCGTGGTGCTGGCCCTCCCCGTCTCTTGCAAGCTGGCTTCCAGTGACTCCTTGAGCTCAATGGCTTGCTGGGCATCCCTCTTGGCCAGAACTAGCTCTTCCTCCATTGCTGACAACATAGACACAAGCTTCTCTCTGGCCATAGCTTCTTCCTTTGCCGTTGCCACCTCACCCTCCAAAGAAGACACTGTTTCTTTTGTCTCTGTAAGCGCAGTTTCCTTCTCACCAAGCATGTTCTGAAGGTCCGAGACTTGCTTCTCAAGAGCATCTTTCTGGTTCGTCAGGTTTTGGACAGTTTCATTGAGGCTGGCCATTTCCAGTTCAATAGTTGCACTGGCCCTTCCTGATTCTTGCAAGCTGGCTTCCAGTGACTCCTTGAGTTCAATGGCTTGCTGAGCATCCCTCTTGGCCAGACTTAGCTCTTCCTCCATTGCTGACAGCCTATCCTGGTTTTCTTGCACCACAGACTCAAGCTTCTCCCTGGTTGTAGCATCCTCCTTTGCTGTTGCCTCCCAAGAAGATGTTGCTTCTTTTGTATCTGTGAGCTCAGTTTCCTTCTCCGCCAGAGTGTTCTGAAGGTCCAAGACTTCCTTCTCAAGAGCATCTTTGTCGTTCGCCAGGTTTTGGACGGTTTCATTGAGGCTCGCCATTTCCAGTTCAATTGTTGCACTGGCCCTTCCAGATTCTTGCAAGCTGGCTTCCATCGACTCCTTGAGCTCATTGGCTTGCTGAGCATCCCTCTTAGCGAGGACTAGCTCTTCCTCCAACGCCGACAGCCTCTCATGGTTTTCTTGCAACATAGACTCCAGCTTGTCCTTGGTTGCAGCTTCATCCCCTCCAGAAGATATCTCTCTCTTAGTCTCAGTGAGCTCCGCTTCCTTTTCATCAAGAGCACCCAGAAGGTTGGAGACTTCCTTCTCCAGAGCATCCTTGTCATTTTCCAGTTTCTGGATGGCCTCATTGAGGCTGCCCATTTCAAGTTCAATGGTTGCACTGACCCTTCCTGATTCTTGCATGCTAGTTTCTAGTGATTCCTTGAGCTCGATGGCTTGCTGAGCATCTCTCTTTGCCAGAGCAAGCTCTTCCTCCACTGACGATAGGTTATCCTGAGTTTCTCTCAAAGTGGATTCCAGCTTCTCCGTGGTCTCAGCTTTAGCTGCAAGTTCCTCCCTCATCTTCACTACTTCATTCTCCATGGAAGAAATCATTCCTTTAGCCTCTGTTAGTTCTGCTTCTTTCGCTTCTAGGGAGGAGGCCAGGAGAGCACTCTCCTCTGTACCAGGCACCTCCCGGCTCTCCACTTCTTGTACCCCTTCTCCAAGCTTGGCAAGCTCCTCCTGCAGGTTCTTCTCAATAGACCTAGATTCTTCAAGCTCTGCTTGCAGGAGTTGGTTGGCTTCTCCTTTCTCTTGGACTTCCATCTTGGCTTGTGCAAGCTCCTCAAGGGTTGGAGCAAATGAATTGGTAGCTTCCTCCATGGCCGCTGCCTTTTCATCAAGAGCGGTCAAAAGGTTGGAGACTTCCTTCTCAAGAGCATCCTTCTGGTTGGTCAGGTTTTGGATGGTTTCATTGAGACTGGCCATTTCCAGTTCAATGGTTGAACTGGCCCTTCCAGATTCTTGCAAGCTGGCTTCCAGCGACTCCTTGAGCTCAATGGCTTGTTGAGCATCCCTCTTGGCCAGCACCAGCTCCTCCTCTAGCACCAAGAGTTTATCCTGGCTTTCCTGCAGTTTTGATTCCATCTCTGCTGACGATGATGCCATTGTTGACACTTCCATCTGTAGCATCTCTTTTTCAGCTTCCAGTGATTTGCTGCCTTCCTGTAATTCCTCGACGATTGCTTCCAAGGAAGTTTTGGCAACTTGGAGATCACTGACTTCTGCTTGTGCCGTAGAGAGCGTCTGCTGTACTTCTTCCAGCTGCTCTTTGGTGGCGGCGAGGAACGTTTGGGATGCGGCGACCTCGGATTCCAAAAGTTGGACCTTTTCCGTCGTCTCATCGAGCTCAGCCTTTGTCGACTGCAATTCCGTAATTTGTGCCTCCAAGGTGGAAATCGTCTCGGCAGCCTCTTCTTTGGCCGACTGCAAATTCGACAATTCGGTTTCCAGAGTCGTTACTTTCTCATTGGTAGCCACCGCGGCAGTCTTGGCTTCTTCCAGCTCGGCCACGTACGCTGTCACCATTTCGGTGGCATCTGCCAGATCGGTTCTAGCAATTTCGAGTTCGGACGTTTCGGCCGCAAGCTTTTGCTCGACCTCTTCTTTTTCGGCTTGGAGGGATGCCCGTTGTTCATATGCTTCTGCCAGTGCCAGCTCGGTATCTCCGCTGTTGCTTTCGAGAGAGGCAACCGTTTCGTTAGCCTGTTGTAGCTGTTCCTCGAGAGCCGTATGGGAAGATTGGAGTTCCGAGAGCTGTGACTCCAGTTCTTCCACTCTGGTCGTAGATTCGGCCAAAGCCTCCTGTGCTGGTCCCAGTGCCGCATTCTCTTCCTGCAGCGCCGCGACCTGGTTATTTGCTTCTGCCAACTGTTCCTCCACGGACGCCTTGGATGTTTGCAGGTCGGACAAGTCCGATTCCAAGGTAGCTACTTTCTCTTCGGCCTCCGCCAGAGCCTGCTGCGCGGAAGCAAGGGCTTCACTGTCACTTTGCTGCAAGGTTTCGATCTTGTCGTTGGCCTCTTGCAATTGGGTTTCCAGTGACTCGTTGGCGTCTCGGACTTGAGCCAGATCCGCTTCCATGTTGCCGACAGCGTCCGACAGACTCGTGTTTTCTTCCTGTAGGGTTTGGAGCGTATCGTTGGCGGCTTGCAATTCTTCTTGGAGGGATGCTTTGGAAGCTTGAGCATCGGCAAGTTCCGTCTCGTGAGCCGATTGGAGGGACGCCTTTTCCTCTTCAAGCTCTGTGACCTTGTGGTTGGCTTGTTCTAATTCTGTGACTGTGGATTGGAGCTCTGATTCGAGACGGTTCGTCTTTTCTTCCAACGACATATTGGACTCTTCGAGAGTGGACACTTCTGCCGCGAGACTTGCAATCTTCTCTTGTGCTGTTTGGAGCTCTTCTTCCGTGACGGCATTGGAGGCTTGCAGCTCGGAGAGTTGAGTTTCGACGTCGGACAATTTTTGGTTGGATTCTTGTACTTGCTCTTCGGCTGCCGCTTTGGATGACTCCAGTTCCGCTTCCTTGGCCGCAATTTTGTCGATGGCTTCTTGCAGAGCTGATTCCTTTTCTTGGATTTGTTGGGCATGATTGGATTCCATGATCGAAAGTTCATCGCGTACTTGTTGGGCTTCGGCGTTGGCCGTTTCGACGGCCGATTGAAGATTGGAATTTTCCGATTCCAAATGAATGATTCGTTCGGTTAACGCAGACGTGGACTGTTCCAAAGACTGCTTTTCTTGTTGCAGAGTCTCATTGGCTTGTTGCAGACTTGCATTTTCCGATTGCAATTGCGCCACGGTTTGTCGCAATTCTTCCGCCGCCGCTTCGGACGCTGACAATTTGGTTTCCAGGGCATCTCGTGTTTCTTGGGCTTCCACTTCGACTTTTTGCAATCGATCCAATTCGGCATTGCCTTTTCCCTTGCCCCGCATGACATCGATTTGTGTATTGCGTTCCTTGAGCTGCGATTTTAACGACGCCTGCGATACTTTGAAACCCGATATTTGTTCCAATAATTTTTCTCGTTCTTTCCGACCGGCTTCCAATTGTTTTTCCAACTTTTGTATTTTGGCGTACGGATCTCCCCCCGTCGTACTCATACTTTGCCCGCCCATGGAACGATTTCCCATGGACGCGTCCATGTTATAGGCGGGGACGGATTCGGGGACCGAAGGCATTCCTACTTGTCCTTTAGGGATGTACATGCCACCCTGTTCGAGGGCTTTTAAAATTTCTCGCAATTCTTCTTCCAACAAGGAAATGGTATGCTCGAGCGCCGTTTTTTCCGACGTTAACAATTCCATTTCCGACAAGGTTTTTTGCAATTGCAGGTCTTGATCTTCGACGGTCGCCTCGAGGGTTTTGAGGCGTTCGGCTTTGGGGATAAATTTTTTGCGATCCTTTTTCTTGTCCTCGCCGCCACCATCGGGAGGAGGGGTCGCCCGGGGTCCATACAAGGCATCGTGATCCACTTGGTCGGCATTTCCTTTTCTGACTTCCGGAGGGAGTGCCGCCGTAATGGCCGCTTCTTCGGCTTCTCGTTGTTTTTGAATTTGGTGCGCGGCGGCGGCCGCCGATGCTTCGGCGGTGGCGGTAACCGAAGGGTCATTAGTACTACTTTCCACAGCTGCTCCACCACTGCCTACGACTAGTTGTTGTTGAACTCGTTGGACATCTTCTTTCGAATACATTTGTTCCACCACCATGACGGGCGTTCCATTTTCCAAGAGGCGTTGAATTTCTCCATCCCTTTCATTGGGACCGGCGACCGCTTGCAAGGCCGCCGCACTCGCTCTTCGACTCGCCCGTCGTTGTTGTTTGGCATTTTCTTGTTCCATTTGCGTTTTCACGCGATCAATGTCGTCGGCTTGAAACATGCCCGTCAATATCGCTTCCATGCCTTGTTGCGAGACGGGATCTTGTTCTTCCTGTATATCCATGAGTAATTTGCGGATGTCATGATCCTGTTTTTGAGCGGTCGCACTGGTTTTGGCTGTGGACGCAGATTCCGCGTCATCGGAAGAGCCTCCTGGATCCACCAACCAATTCCATATGGAGCCTTCGTCGCGTTTTTCGGAAGGAGCTTCTTCGGCTTCTTCTGCTTCCTCTTCTGCTTCTGCTTCTGCTACTTCTTCCTCGGCTACTACTTCTTCTTCTGGTTCAGGTTCGGCAGCCGGCGTTTCTTCTCCTCCCCATAGCCAACTCATCTTGTATAGTGGTGGTGGTTACTCTGATCAAAAAGAGGTAGATATTGAACAAGTAGTAGGAGAGAGGCAAGCACCGGCAATGAATCTGTAATTGTGGTTCCGAGTTCCAAGATGCTATTGTAATGTACCTATGTACCTAGCTAGCTAGTAGACCCACCCAACTTCTATATTAAAAAGTGCCGCCAGGCAAAGGGGCATGCATGCATACAAGGTAAGGCAAGCTAGCTGTAGCTGGAGACGGGGAGTTGTCGTCCTTGGGCTTACAAGGGAAAGAGAGAGAGAGAGAGTTGTTTTATGATACTCCCTCTTCTTTCTCGTGCAAAGGAGCTTGTTGTTGCTGCATGTGCGTCTACAACTGGATCATTTCTTGTGGAGGCAGGCGCTGGGAATGAATGACCTGTCAGACTTTTGCCTTCTACTTCAAAACTGTACGTCAGTATTCACTACAGTACATGTACTGTGGTAATGTGTAGCACGAGCTACTGTACAGTACTCCTGTAATTATCATTGGTACCGGTATTATTAAGTGAAGAAGTACTCCGAGTTTGAGAAAACTACTACTGTAGTACAGCTCCCAGCTTACAGAGCGGTACCTACCAGGAATTAGGGCAGACCTCAATGACTCTCCTCACCATTAAATGCCATGACATGGTATGCGCGCGCCAAACGTACATAGCGGGGAGTACAGTTCAGTGGCCGAAAAATAGTTAGCTGAAAATTTGGTTCGCCCAAGTTACGGTCACATACTGTAGATTGACGTTGCGGAATGGATAAACTGTGCGATTTGTTTTTGAATGGATAAACTGTGCATCCCCGAAAAATGACTACCGGTTGAGGTACTGACTCCAGTCATTTGTGAACAGATTGGTCATTTCATCCAAACGAAAGCGAACGACAAAACCATTGATAACTTTCACAACAAATATGCCCCCTGTACCGTATGTTGCCGGCAATTACTCCGCTAGACGTATGTTGCGGATTCTGGTGGAGGTTAAAGGAGGAGGATGCTTATTGG